>PVBE011408336.1_pt1 | contig 33534 bp, 28 predicted proteins | sample 1631181 | NCBI WGS metagenome assembly PVBE01 (sample SAMN08397723, study PRJNA350692) | Marine metagenome, whole genome shotgun sequencing project. | isolation source: water | place: Pacific Ocean | collected 2012-04
CCCAGGAGCATGCCCAGCCCTCCGTGGGGGTGTTCCAGACAATAGGCACCAGCCTGAATAGACATGCGACCGGCAACCTTGGACATTGGCGCCAGCAGCGGCAGGCCACCATAAGGTGAAGTCACGGTCTCGTAGGCAATACAGGTTGCACCACTCTCCACGAGGTCGCGGGTCTGATCCGGATCTGGGGCCAGGTGCAAATAGGTAAAAAGAATTTGACCCGGGCGAAGCATCGCGCGTTCGTTAGCCTGGGGCTCTTTTACTTTGACAATCATTTCCGCGCTGGCGAAGATTTCCTGGGGGTCACTGACGATTTGGGCACCTGCGGCCTGATATTCATCGTCACTCGCACTGATGCCTTCCCCGGCATTAGTCTGCACCATGACCTGGTGACCATGGGCAACGGCTTCGCGCACGCTGGCCGGCGCCATGCCGACCCGGTATTCGTGGTTCTTTATTTCCTTGGGGACGCCGATCAGCATTGCTTATTCTCCGATTTCATCAAATAGAGGGGGTACATGCCGGCCCCTGAATGAGGATGGACCTTAAAGAGGTATTTTCACGCGGCCGCGACGATAACGCAGGTAGGGGCGCCTGTCATAGAGCCAGTCCGAGTCTGCGAGATAACCCAGCGCCACCGGCCGGTGAAAGGGCAGCCCGACGTGTCAGACGGGCCGTCGTGCAGGGCCTTTGATCTACTGGGAGCGCATATCAGCGGGATCGATACCGGCGACCGCGACGGGCGCTTTCATGGCATCGCGACGGAAGGGTTCGCCCAGTTCCTGGTTCAGCACGACCTCGATAAAAGTCGTCACATTGCTGTTCATCTGCTCGTCGATCGCCGTATTGAGTGCCGCGGTCAGATCTTCCATGGTCTCGGCCTTAATGCCTTTAACACCACAGGCTTGTGCCACCTTGGCGTACTCGACACCGACGTTAAGCTCTGTGCCAACGAAATTATCTTCATACCATAGCGTGGTGTTGCGCTTTTCCGCACCCCACTGGTAGTTGCGGAATATGATCATGGTGATCGGTGGCCACTCATTGCGGCCACAGGCAGTCATCTCGTTCATAGAGATGCCAAAAGCACCGTCTCCGGCGAAGCCCACTACGGGGACATCGGGGCAGCCAATCTTGGCCCCGAGGATTGAGGGAAAGCCGTAACCGCACGGGCCAAAAAGACCCGGGGCCAGATATTTGCGGCCTTGCTCAAAACTGGGGTAGGCATTGCCAATCGCGCAATTGTTGCCGATATCTGAGGAGATAATCGCCTCGCGCGGCAGGGCGGCCATTATGGCGCGCCAGGCTTGTCGTGGTGACATGCGTTCAGGAGAGCCCTCACGAGAGCGTTGGTTCCACGTCGTGCCGGGATCGTCTTCCTCGTGGTCCATTCCAGCCAGTTCCGATGCCCAGTCAGATTTACACTTGGCAATGAGTTCTACTCTTTGGGCGCGCCCTTCGTCCCCTGCGCTTGCCTCGAGTTTTCCAAGCAACTGCTCAGCAACCTGTCGTGCATCACCCTGAATAGCGACCTCGACTTTCTTAGTAAGGCCGATGCGGTCAGCGTTGATGTCGACCTGAATCAGACTCGCCTCTTTTGGCCAATAATCTATGCCATAACCTGGCAATGTGGAAAAGGGGTTAAGCCGGGTGCCCAGTGCGAGGACTACGTCGGCCTTCGAGATCAACTCCATAGCGGCCTTGGATCCGTTGTAGCCCAAGGGGCCCACTGCCAGGGGATGTGAGCCGGGAAAGGCGTCATTGTGCTGGTAGTTACAGCACACCGGGGCGTCGAGTTTTTCTGCCAGTGCCGCCGAGGCTTTAATGGCGCCACTCAGTACCACCCCGGCACCGTTCAGGATGACGGGAAAACGGGCTTTGGATAACAGCGCCGCTGCTTGCGAAATTGCGCTGGATCCACCGGGGGAGTGCTCCACCTCAATGACCTGGGGTAGTTCGACATCGATCACCTGGGTCCAAAAATCACGTGGCACATTGATCTGGGCTGGGGCTGAGCCCCGACGTGCCTTCTCGATTACCCGGTTAAGCACCTCGGCAATGCGGGTGGGGTCGCGTACTTCTTCCTGGTAGCAGACCAGGTCCTGAAAAATCGCCATCTGCTTGACTTCCTGGAAGCCACCTTGGCCAATGGTCTTGTTCGCAGCCTGGGGCGTCACCAGCAATAGCGGCGTGTGATTCCAGTAGGCGGTCATAATAGGGGTGACAAAGTTAGTAATCCCCGGCCCGTTCTGGGCGATGGCCATGCTCATCTTGCCGGTAACGCGGCTATAGCCGTCGGCACTCATGCCCGCGTTACATTCATGCGCGCAATCCCAGAACTTGATGCCAGCGGCTGGAAAGAGGTCGGATATAGGCATCATGGCGGAACCGATAATGCCAAATGCGTGCTCGATCCCATGCATCTGCAGGACTTTGATAAACGCTTCTTCGGTGGTCATTTTCATTTTCTACACTCCTGTCATCTGGAATCGCGTGAAGGCAGGTCGGGGTTAATACACCAACTTGACAAAGGCCAAGGTATCGACAGCACAATTGATTTCCCCACGCACACCTTGGAAAATGCCATGCAGCGCTACTGCCGGATGGGAAAGATAGGCGAGGTGACGACTGTCGCATAGGACCAGCGCGAGATCATACAGTGTGCCAGAGACCAACATCGGACCCTGATATCCGTATAATCCAACCCTAGATATCTTGAGGAGATCAGTTTATGCCCACCTACGATTATCGTTGTGTGGCCAACGGTCAGGTGGTGGAGGTCAATCACCGCATGAGCGAGGTGCTCAGCACCTGGGGTGAGTTGTGCGAGCGTAGCGGCACGGCACTGGGCGAGACCCCGGCACAAAGCCGGGTAGACCGCCTTGCGACGGGCGGCCATGTCGTCCAGCGCGGCACCCTCAATAACCCCGCGGCACCCGCCTGTCCCGCTGCCGGTAACGGTTGCGGGGGTTGTAGCCTTAACTAAACGGACTTACCCGGCCGGGCGGTGTTAGCCCGGTTTGCGTTGCGCGAGTCTCGCCAGGTGGGATATCCCCGGCTCGATACGATCCACCGCTATCGATGAAAATCCCAATCGCAGGCAGTTGGACGGTGCAGGTTGAGAAAGAAAAAATACGTCGCCTGCTTCAAAAAGTACCCCTTCCGCGGCGCAGTCGCGTTGTAACTGGCGGGCATTCAGCCCGGCAGGCGCCTTCAGCCAGAATGAAGATCCCCCGGTTGATGGGCTGACCGTCCACTCGGGTAGGTGCTGCGCAACCGCCGCACGCAGTGTGTGCCAACGGTCCTGTAGCGAGTGACTGAGTCTTCGGACCAGGGCATCGTGGTAACCGCGCTTGAGAAACTGAGCGACGATGAGTTGATTGTTAGCTGGGGGGTGGCGGCTCATCAGGCGGCGTAGCGCTCGAGCCTCGCGAATAAACTCGGCGGGGGCGACCATGAAGCCGATACGTAAGCCTGGTGCGAGCGTTTTGGAGAGGCTGCCGATATAGATCACCACACCGTCACGGTCCAGGCTTTTCAGGGCCGGCGTGGGGTCGCCCAGAAAGTTGTGCTCACTCTCGTAATCATCCTCGATGATGACGAACCGGTTCTGCCGCGCGCTGGCCAGCAGGACCTCACGACGCGCACGGCTTAAGGTAACGGTCGTGGGGAACTGATGGCTCGGCGTAAGGTAGAGGCATTGTGCGTGCGTCAGCGCAGCGCCCGGTACCAGTCCTTCATCATCGACTGGCATTCCCTGGATACGTGCGGTACGGGCGGCGAAAATATTGCGTGCATCCGGGTATCCCGGCTCCTCCATGGCAACGATCTGGTCTTCGGTCAAAAGGAGATCGGCAATCAGATACAGCGCCTGCTGGGCACCCAGGGTGATCAGAATTTCGTCAGGTTTGGCCCAGACGCCACGCCGCGGCAGAATCCGGGTATGAACCTGTTCGACCAACTCCGGATCGTCCTGGTCAACCCGATCACCTGACCAGCGATGGATCGCGCCAATAGTGGCCGCGTCGCGGCAGCAGTCACGCCACTCACTAACCGGAAAGAGGTCAGGATCAATCTGGCCGTAGACGAAAGGGTAGGGGTACTGTTGCCAGTCAGCGGGTTTAGTCAGGTTACGTTGTGCAGTAGGCCGGAACCGCAGTTTTTCTCCCCAGTCAATCCACTCCTGCGCTAGTGCCTCGGGGAGGGAGTCCTTTACCCGGTCCAGCAGGATATCCTCGCTGACAAAATAGCCGCTGCGTTCGCGGGCAACCAAAAAGCCCTCATCGACCAGGCGTTGGTAGACTAGCACCACGGTATTGCGGGCAACTTTCAGTTGCTCGGCGAGTTTTCGGCCAGAGGGCATCGGGGTGCCTGGCAGGATATGGCCGTCCAGAATCGCGCTAACCAGCATTTCCCGGATCCGCGACTGCAAACTTGCGCTGGCGTCGCCGGGTAGTTCAAACAGGCGTTCTGGAATGGCTGGACTCATCGGGCAAAAGGAATTGGTCCTACCTAGGGGCTAACGGGATGATTAACGTGACGTTATCTGTCACAGATTAAGGCCGTTCTAGGGTAACTATAACAGGCACATTTACTAAAGGAACAATTATGAAATACGATCCGGAATTCCTCGAGAACTACTGGATGCCCTTCACTTCCAATCGGGATTTCAAGTCCGACCCCAGGATCGTTGTGCGGAGTGAAGGGGTCTACATGTACAACGATGCGCAAGAGCGCATTCTCGATGGGTCATCGGGGCTCTTTTGTTGCGCAGCAGGTCATAGCCGGCCCGAGATAGCCCAGGCCGTGTACGACCAGTTGAAAGAGTCTGCTTATGTCCCGCCTTTTCAAATGGCACAGCCGTTGTCTTTCGAGCTGGCCCGGCGGATAGCGAAACTAACCCCCGACGGCCTGGATTATATTTTCTTTGGCAACTCGGGATCAGAGGCAGTCGATACAGCGATGAAGATTGCCTATGCGTATCATTATGCTCGCGGGGAGGGACAGCGTCAGCGTTTTGTGTCGCGTGAGCGAGCCTATCATGGTGTCAATATGGCAGGTGTTTCTCTTAGTGGCATGATCAAAAACCGCCAGGCGTTTGGCCCTGGTATTCCCGGGGTGGTGCACATGCGCCACACCTGGTTACCAGAGAACCGTTTTGTCAAAGGTCAGCCAGAAACCGGAGTGGAACTGGCGGAAGATCTGGAAAGGGCTGCGATGAACTACGGCCCGGACACCATCGCGGCCTGCATTGTTGAGCCGATTGCCGGCTCCACGGGTTGTCTGGTGCCACCCAAAGGTTACCTGGAGCGACTTCGGGAGATCTGCGACGCTCACGGTATTCTGCTGATCTTTGACGAAGTCATCTGTGGCTTTGGTCGGATGGGTACCCCTTTTGCCGCGCAGGCTTTTGGCGTTACACCGGACATCATGACTATGGCCAAGGCGCTGACCAATGCCGCCCAGCCCATGGGTGCTGTGGCGGTTAGCGAACGGGTTCACAGCGCTTTGATGGAAGCGGCTCCTGATGGCGCAATTGAGTTTTTCCATGGCTATACCTATTCCGCCCATCCTGGCGCCTGTGCCGCGGGGATTGCCACCATGGATATCTTCGACAAAGAAGATCTGGTTGGGCGTGCAGCTGAGTTGTCGACATATTTTCTTGATCAGATATTTGCGCTGAGCGACATTTCCTTGATCACGGATATTCGGGGCTATGGGTTACTTGCCGGTATTGATCTTGAGCCGATGGGGGGTCCTGGGGTACGTGGCCTGGATTTTCAGAAAAGACTTTTCCGTAATGGGTTGCATCTCAAGATGACCGGTGATTGCGCGCTGGTCGCGCCGCCGCTCATCTCTGAGCGTCACCATATTGACCGGATCTGCGAGGTTTTCCGGAAAACACTCGGGGAATATTGAGTTCAGCGAGTTTTTGCGAGAACAGGGGCTTAGGTTTAAGTTGCGTGGGACCGGGTCGACAGGGTTAGAATGGAACTGAAACCCAGATGGGGTATTAATCAAAATCACGGCAGGGGTCGCATTGCCCATAGTCGGGTGGTGTGCCATACCCATGCGGATGTTAAGGACCCGGGCTTAACCGGGATAATAAGTTAATCGGAGGATATCTTATGAGTGAAGAAAAGAAGGGAATCGGGACTGGGGTCAATCGTGGCCGCAGAACTTTCGTCAAGCGGTCTGCAGCAGTTTCGGCGACCGCGGCAGTGGGCCCATGGATTATTAGTCCAAAAGCGCTTGCCTCTTCGGGCGAGGTAAACGTATTACTATGGTCGGATTACTGCCCGCCCGGATTCCTGCAATCCTTTAAGGAGAAGACCGGTATCACGGTTAATTTTACCGGGATCGGCTCGAATGAAGAAATCATCAATAAGATGAAAGCGACCAAAGGTAAAGGCTTCGACGTATGCAGCCCGACGAATATGCGTTCGTTGCAGTGGGAACCGCTTGGGCTGCTTCAGCCAATCGATTACGGCCGTATCCCAAACGTCAAGAACCTTAATCCTGCGATGCTAGCGGTTGGGGATAACGAGTGGAGTTTTGGTGGTAAAGGCTCACACTGGCTGCCACAGATCTGGGGCACCGAAGGCATTGCGTGGCGTTCAGATAAGTGGACCCCCCCGCGTGACGGAGGGATCCCAAGTTATGGCGATGTCTGGCAGAGTGATGTCGAAGGCAAAACGATGATGCGGCCACACTCCGGCATGCTGGGCGCAGGCCTTTATCTTGAAACCACGGGTGCACTGGATCCGGGCGCCATGCGTGCCGCATATGCAGACGAGGCTACCATGCGCAAGACGTGGCAGGCTGTCACTGATTTTTGCATCAAGCATAAAAGTCAGATCAAATTGTTCTGGAACGATGCAGATAGTCAGAAAAACGGGTTCATGAGCGGCGGCGTTGTTGTCGGCCAGACCTGGGATGGCCCACCCACCGTGCAGATGAAAGAAGGCAAGCCGGTAATCTACCGCGCGCCGATTGAAGGATCACTGGCCTGGGTAGATGGTTTGTGTATCTCCGAGGCAGCCGAGAACGTGGATGAAACCTACGCTTTCCTTGATTACTGCTTCGACCCGGTTGCGGCTGGACGCTCGATTGATGGCGGTGGTATTGCCGACTGGGGGCAGCATGGTTACAACTCCGCCGTGCTTGGCGCTGACAAGCATGCCAGTGCTGATTATGGCAAGTGGTTTAACCAGATCTATCCTGGCGACGCATTGGCTAATCTTTGGCCATGGCCGAAAGAGCCACAATGGTACGCGGATGTGCGTACCGAGTACCGTAATAAGTTCGTAAACGCCTAGTCAGGCTCCTGAGCCCTCGGCCATCAGGCCGAGGGCCGTACGAATTCTGGTGCTGTGTCGAGCTGAGTCCGTCAGCGGGACCGGCCTCTAAGATGTGATCTCTTGGGTGAAGTGATTCAATGAGCGCGGATGTCCAACTTGAAAATGTATGGGTACAGTTCGGGGATTTCGTTGCCGTTCGCGAAGCCAGCCTGACGATTCAAGGGGGTGAATTTTTCAGCTTCCTTGGCCCTTCCGGCTGTGGCAAGACTACACTTCTTCGAGCGATTTCCGGGTTTCAGGATCCCAGCCGTGGGAGAGTCTTGATTGGCGGTCAGGACATGGCGGGTACCGGCCCCAATCAGCGCCCTACTGCGTTAATTTTTCAGAATTTAGCCCTTTTCCCATTGATGAGTGTCTGGGAAAATATTTCATTTGCACTTGAAGTTAAAGGGGTTGGGAAAAATCAGCGGCGCAAAAAAGCGAATGAACTCCTGGAGCTGGTGGCTCTGCCGGGTCAGGGGGACAAGATGGTAAATGAGCTTTCGGGAGGGCAGAAACAGAGGGTCGCTGTGGCGCGTGCTTTGTGTGCCGAACCCGAAGTCCTGTTGTTAGATGAGCCTTTGTCGGCGCTAGACCTGAAACTACGCCAGCACATGCGTACCGAGCTTCGCGTCATTCAACAGCGCGCTGGCATCACGTTCATTTATATCACTCACGATCAGGGCGAAGCTTTGACGATGTCTGATCGAATCGCAGTTATGCGGCAGGGAGTCATTGACCAGATAAGTGATGGCACCACTGTATATGATCACCCGGAAACAGCATTTGTGGCCTCCTTTGTAGGCGAGAACAACTTTTTTCCTGGCAAGGTCTCAAAGATTGTTGAAGGGATTGCCAGTGTAGAGACCAAGTCCGGATTATTGCAGGCCCGTGTATCGACGGCCTCGCCAGTTAGCTCTGGCGACGAGGCGATCGTCTTCGTTCGACCTGAGTCGATTCGCTTTTCCAACGGGGAGGCCAGCTCGAATTATCTTGAGGCCACCGTGACTCACCAGGAGTTCGAAGGGCATTTCTGGCATCTGGTGCTCCAGACCGATTCTGGCAGTCGAATCCGCATGTCGGTGATGAATGATGGCGATAGTGAAACCCAAGCGGTGGGATCACGTATTTCGCTTAGCTTCATTGCGCAGGCCGCCGTTGTACTCGCCAAGGGCGAGCTGGCCGCCGAGTAAGACGAAAGGGCACGGCGATGATGGGCTGGCTTCGATGGTTCCTGGCCAGAAACGGCATAGCCTTGTCGTTGTATATGCTCGGTGCTGTGGCGCTGTGGGTCATAGTGATGATCGTGCTGCCCCAGTTGTTCATGTTGGATTTTTCTTTTCGACACAACTGGCAGCAGATCGACCCTTCTCGCATGGGTGGACCAGACGATGTCTATACGTTTGTCAATTATCACTTCTTGGCATTTGGCAGTCCCAACAATCCTGACCCGTTTAATGTCGTAGATGTAACGGTATTTTTTCGCACAATTGTGGCGGCAGTATTTGTCACTTTATTCGATCTGGCTTTGTGTTACCCGATTGCGTATTACCTCGCCCAGGTAGCCCGAGGTGGTAAAGCGCGGCTCCTCGTTCTATCTCTCATTATTCCTTTTTGGGTCAATGAACTGCTGCGTGCGTTTGCTTTTCGAATCCTGTTTGGCGAAGAGGGTACGATCAACGCGATTTTGCTCAGCCTTGGGATTCTGAATGAGCCAGTCGATTTTGTTCGTGAAGATGTGGCGCTATATGCCGGGCTGGGATATGCCTATATCCTTCTGATGATCTTCCCGATCTACAATGTAGTTGAAAGTCTGGATAAGAATCAGATCGAGGCTGCTAGAGATCTCGGCGCCTCCTGGATTCGTATTCACCGTCGGGTTGTGTTTCCTTTTGCCAAGCCTGGGATCACGTCGGGTTGCACGATGGTATTTATGTTGTCGGCGGGTGCGTTGGCAGCACCACAGATTCTAGGCGGGCCCAGCAGCCTTTGGTTTACCCAGATTATTTACCAGTGGTTTAACACGGGCAGCAATTGGCCGCGAGGTTCGGCGTATGCAATTGTCCTAATGCTGACCTGCGTTTTATTTGTGTTAGCCGTGATGAGGATATTCAAGGTCAAGATAGGAGAAATTGGCCGATGACATCCGCCGGTGTGATGCGATTGGCAGTTGGTTTTTATATCCTGCTGTTCTTCTCATACCTGTTTGGCCCCCTGGCCGTGATGTCATTTACCGCCTTCAATAGTTCTGAGTTTCCTTCGATCTCACCCTGGAATTGCGTAACCGGCGAGTGGTTCGAGGTTCTGATCAAGGATAAACATCTTATGGGTGGACTGCGCAGCAGCCTGCTGGTAGGGGTCGGCGTGGTCATACTGGCAGTGCCGATTGGATTGGCAGCGTCGCTGTTATTGACACAACTTAAAAAACGGGCGAGATCAGTTGTTTACACGATCACCATTTCGCCTATCCTAGTTCCCGGCGTCGTGCTTGGAATCTCGACACTGGTCTTCTGGGAGCGGATCGATCGCGTTGTTCTGGGCGCTGAAGATGGTTTTTTCTACGATGGTTATTTCATGACGGTTATAGGTCAATCTACCTTTATCGCGGCATACGCAATGTTGGTCTTCCTCGCTCGCTTACAACGTTTTGATCCAGGGCTCGAGGAGGCAGCGTTAGATCTGGGGGCGACCCATACGCAGGTTTTTCGCAAGATCTTATTACCCTTTCTTAAACCCGCAATCGCATCAGCCGCGGTGCTGGCATTTCTGGCATCGTTTGAGAATTACAACACCACTGTTTTTACAATCGTGTCAGAGAGCACCTTGACGACTGTTTTGGCAAGCAAGGTCCGGTACGGCATTAACCCCTCTATCAGTGCACTGGCTGTGATTATTATCGGACTGACGTTGTTGGGCGCAATTGCACACGAGTATCTTAAGAGAAAAGAAACGTTAAAAGCCGGTGCACTGGCAGCAGAGGGAATCTCTGCCAGTTTGCGCCCAGTTAGTCGTGGCCGGACTTTGCAGATTCCGGTTGGGGTTATGGTCGTTGTTATTTTTGTTGCGTTGTTGGCGACCGCTTGGATGTCGCGTGATTACGATCTCAATCAGTGCAAGACGCAAGTGGCCGAGGAAAATCGTATTAAGTTTGAGGCGCTAAAACAAAAACGTCTGGCTGAGGCGAAAGCGAAACGCGAGGCCAGTGGTCAGGGAGGGGCGAATACTGCGGTCGAAGCGAATCAGCAGGACCGCCAGTATCAGAACATCTTTGCTCCAACCAATCTCGGGAATCAGGTGGATTCGGCCGATCAGGCTACATCCAGTACTGAGGCGGCCGTTGGAGCGAATCAGCAGGACCGCCAGTATCAGAACATCTTTGCCCCAACCAATCTCGGGAATCAGGTGGATTCGGCCGATCAGGCCACATCCAGTACTGAGGCGGCCGTTGAAGCGAATCAGCAGGACCGCCAGTATCAGAACATCTTTGCTCCAACCAATCTCGGGAATCAGGTGGATTCGGCTTCCGAGAAAGATTAAGACAGATCTGAAGCGGCCTAAGCTTGCTGACATGATTGGAGGCTCTTGCTTAAGAGCCTGACCTGGGAATATCAACATGATCCGGACAACTTGTATTGGCGCCTACCCCAAGCCTGATTTTGTCGAATTACCAGACTGGTTCACAACAGCCGAGGGCACCGATACTTCTGACCCCACAGGGTTGTGGGCAAAGGCCATGGCCGCCATGGGGGAGGATACGGAAGCGATTTTGTCTCGGGGTGTTGCCCAGGTGATGGCCGATCAGGAAACCGCCGGTATTGATATTCCGACAGATGGTGAAGTGCCTCGTGAAAACTACATTCATTACCATTGCCGACATCTGGAGGGCATAGATTTTTCCGGTCTGACAGAAAAGTCCCTGCGCAACGGAGCGTACGTTGCACGCCTGCCTACGATCAGAAGTAGGATTCGCCCACGTGATCGTTTTTTGGCCAGTGACTGGCGCCGCGCCCAGGCGTTTACCAAGCGACCCGTGAAGATCACCATGCCTGGGCCAATGACGATTGGTGATACCACAGCCGACGCGCATTATGGGGATCCCAAACGCCGGGGAGCAGAACTGGCGGACGCCCTGAATGTTGAGTTGCGTGATCTTGCTGACGCAGGGTGCCTTCATATCCAGATCGATGAGCCACTCTTCGCCCGTAAGCCCCTGGAGGCACTTGATTACGGATTTGAAAATCTCGAGCGGGCCTTTCATAAATGTCCTGCGAGTGTCATGCGCACAGTGCATATGTGTTGTGGCTATCCTGATCGTCTGGATAATCCCGATTATCCCAAAGCCGATCCTCGCAGTTACGCTGAGCTTGCCAGTTCTATAGAGGACACCTCGATCGACGTGGTATCACTTGAAGATGCACACTGCCACAATGATTTGAGTTTTCTGGAGCATTTCCAGAAAACCAGGGTGATTCTCGGTGTTGTCGCTGTTGCCAAAAGTGTGGTGGAGCCCGTTGAGCAGATTCAGGCCCGATTGCAGGCTGCTCTGGCGCATATCGACATGGACAGGCTGATCGCGGCACCAGATTGTGGCCTAGGCTTGCTGGGCCGCGACCTGGCGAGGGCAAAACTTGCGAACCTGTGTGAAGCCGCGAGGACTTTTCGCTAATGATGGATTTGATCCAAACAGGTAGTCGGTAATGCAGAGATATCCACGAAAGAGAAGGCCGATTGGGAGGCAGTCGATTACGCCGGAAATATCAACAAGTACTTCGTATCGTATAAAATGAATCTCGATGCGCGAACAGCGGTGAAATCATTGGGGACCATCAAGCTAATTTGACGTTGTTAGTGTGTTCTCCCAGGGTGCCGTTGCCGGCATGAAGTTCTGGTTGATGTTCACTTCGGTGTTGTATCCAAATACGCCTTCAATTCGGAAAGTCAGTCTGAAAGTAGCATCATGGCCATATTCTGCGGGGAAATGGATGGCCGGCTCCATTTCCCAGAACAGCCACTTCCTGTTGGTCATCCGCCGATATCGTGTCTTGAAGACCACGTCGTGGATGAGAGGATCGGGTTTGTTGCGCAAATAGATTTCAGCGTCATAAGCAATTGCTTCAGACTTGTGGCGGCGCAATCTTTCGTACAGGCTGAAATATTGATCAAGGCACCAGCCATCATCACACTGACCAGAGTTGTTTTGGTACCAGCGCAATACTGTGCTCGGTCGAAAAAAGTGATGTGAGCCGAGAACCTTATTGAAGTTCGCTGTACCACGGTACTCAAGCCTGCTCTTGGTAAAGTAGTACACGGAATTGGTCAACTGGGGCACCCAGGGGTTTGCAGACTGAAAAGTTTTGTTGTGGCGAACCCGGCCGTACGGTTGGTATTTGTCATCACGTCGCCGTATTCCTATGTTGAAGTCCAGCTTTTTCAACGGTGTTTCTGTTTTACCGCGCAATTGAAGGCTGATGTTCTGCTGGTTGTCGGCTAGGTCGTTAAGCCGGGCCTCATCTTCATCATCGCCCAAAATCAGATGTAACCGGTTTTCAGTACTGGGTAGTGAGAGTTTGGCCCGAATGCCAGGGCTGATCTTGCCACCCTCATTGTCATCGTAGCGAATACGAACGAAGACGCGAAGGCGGGTTTTTTGCTGGCTTTCATTACCTTGCGTGTTGGAAAAAAAAGCGTCTATGGTGTTTGCTGTGTCGAGTACCCAATCAGACCATTCATTATGTACTTCACCAAGTCGATCTTCGTCTTTGCCGCGTTCGGCAAGCGCCCCGGTGCTGCATAATAAAAAGAAGAGTACAGCAAGAAATCTCATCGAAACATGCCAGAATAATTCAGATCAGTTCTATCTGGTGCCAGATAGAACTGATCTTATCACCCAGCGTCACTGACTCCATCAGAGTCAGGCTTGCTAAGAACCGCACTTTTACTGCACCGGATTCCAGGAGCAGACTCTTCAGGATAGCCACTGTCAAAGTGGCACCGCTGCTGATGTCAGCAAAGGACCTCGAAACCTCTTTCTAGGCGTGTTTCATCATTAACATGAATGGCGAGTTGCCAGGTTCCAATAAAGTCATCCATGCCTATAGCGGGATTGAAGAAGCTGAACAAGGCAGCGCCTTGCGGCGGGTGTAATTTCAGCCATACAGTAATGCGTGTGTCGCCAGTACTGTCAAATGCATAGTCGATATGCTCGCGTGTCTTTCCGGTGGGATCGACCCAATCGACTTGCAGTTGGTGGCTACCACTGGCAAGGTCCGCCAGGTCAATAACCGCAAATATCTTATCGTTACAGCCGAAGCGATCTATCTCAGGCTGCACAGGTATACCGTTCTCCACCTTTGCGCTTAGCCAGGCATTAATCGTTGGTGTTGCCTGGCCGGATAATGGGATCGCCAGCCACGCAAGGATCCCGATCATGCGCAAGATGCTCATATTCAAAAACCCCTTCAATGCCCGTAACCTCAGGCAGCGCGGCGTAGTTGATCTTCTGTTTCACTGATAGCATGGGCGAGCGAATCGAAGAGTTCATCTATCTGAGCTTTGGTGATAATCAGCGGTGGGCAGATGCCAATCACATCACCAGGCAGGGCGCGCACGATCAGGCCGCGGGCCAGCGCCCGTGCCGAAAGTGCTGCGCCAGCCTTGGTCTCTGGCGAATATTGCTCCCCCGTGGATTTATTCATGACCAGTTCCAGTGCACCGATAAGCCCGACGCCGCGAGCTTCACCGACAAGGATACTGCTGCCCAGTTCGGTCAGGCGTCTTTGAAAGTGTGGCGCCACTTTACGGACATGACCAACAATGTCGCGCTCTTCATAGATCTTGAGCGTTTCAAGAGCGACGGCGCAAGATACGGGATGACCACCATAGGTATAACCCATGCCGAATGCCCCATGCTTACGACTTTGCTCTTTTAGCACATCGTAGATTTTGTCAGAGATCATCAGTGCCGATATGGGGAGGTAGCCAGATGAAAGCTGTTTGGCGCAGGTGACCATGTCAGGGCGGATGCCGTAAGTCTGTGATCCCCACATATTGCCCGTGCGGCCAAAGCCACAGATAACTTCGTCGGCAACCATCAGTACGTCGTATTTATCCAACACAGCTTGTATCTTCTCAAAGTAGGTCGCCGGCGGCAGCATCACACCTCCTGCCCCCATCACCGGCTCGGCCACAAAGGCCGCCACGGTACCCGGACCCTCCTTAAGGATCAACTGCTCGAGATTGTCTGCAAGGCGGCTGGCAAAGTCCTCCTCTGATTCTCCAGTTAGGCCATACCGGTAGTAACCTGCAGGATCGGTATGGATCATCCGCTCCAGCGGTAGATCGAAGTCATTCTGCATCAACGGTATTGCGGTCAGACTACCGCCCGCGACGGTGACGCCGTGGTAGCCCCGCTTGCGCGAGATGATTTTTTTCTTCTCGGGCAGACCCCGACCATTGTTGTAGTACCAGGTAAAGCGAATCATGGCATCGATCGCTTCGGAGCCCGAGTTGAGAAAAAATGCCCGGGTCATGGGTGCGGGTGCAATTTCAATCAACTTCTCCGAAAGTGCTATAACGGGTTCCGTAGAGCGATGGGCAAACGTGTGGGAATAGGGCAAGGCGGCAAATTGCTCCGCGGCAGCTTGGGCCAGGCGCGCTTCTGAGAACCCCAGTGACACGCACCACAAGCCTGCCAGGCCCTCTAGGTAGCGGTTGCCCTCATCATCCCAGACATACACACCCTCTCCTCGGGTAATAACCAGGGGCCCCTGTTCTTCGTGTATTGCCAGGTTGGTATAGGGATGTAGCGCATGGGCAATGTCTTTCTTGTGGGCATCACGGATCGGTGGGTTCATGATGGTTCTCCGCTGGGATTGTGGATGGTCCGGTGGTGGAGGGTGTTTCCGGTGTAGGTGAGGCATTCTGCCTCGCTCATGCAGGATCGACAAGCCGGGCCGAGGATTTTCAGGCATTGTGGCCGGCCTCAAGGCGGCAGGCTGTTTCTCGTCAGTGCCCGAGGCACGAAATTCCTCCAGGCCTCAGTCTGCCAGTGTAGCGTGATCCCCTGCCGGGCTCTTACATGGGTCTGATCAATGTCAGGCTCGCTCACTTGGCCACCGTGTGCTCGTGCTTGTTGCCGGTGGATACAGCCTTGGACCACGGTGGTTATGGTTATCCCACAGGTCTGCACCAGTTCTCGATCACAAACAGTCCAGACCCGGTCTCGAACTTGTGATGTTCCTTAGAAAGACTGACAATGGGCACGCCCGCAGACGTGTGTCACCTTGAGCACTTGAGGATTCATGGGCATGCCGGGAGCACCTGACTGTAAGACGGGGCGTTTGAGTTGAGCGCCAGGTGATAAATGAGGTTGGGTTGATGCCCTAGCGTTGGCGACACAATGGCACTAGGTAAATTTCAAAAAGGTATAGGAGTCATAAGATGGGTGCAGCAGTAAAGGAAGTGGTCGGCCACTATATCGGAGGCCAGGCGGTGGCAGGAACCAGCGCGCGCTTTGGTGACGTATTCAATCCGGCGACCGGAGAAGTGGCGAGAAACGTTGCGCTGGCGAGCGCTGATGAAGTACGTTCAGCGATCGAAAATGCCGCACAGGCCTTTCCGGATTGGGCGGCTATGCCGCCGGCTCGGCGGGTTCAGGTGCTGTACCGTTACCGTGAACTCCTGATTCAGAATATCGATGAACTGGCGCGGCTTTTGTCGTCTGAACATGGCAAGACCGTTGAAGATGCCAAGGGGTCGATTACCCGTGGGCTGGAAGTTGTCGAGTTTGCCTGTGGTATCCCGCAGTTACTCAAGGGGGAATACAGTGAGGGGGTGGCCAATGGTGTGGATTCCTGGAGCATGCGCCAGCCACTGGGCGTGGTCGCGGGCATCACGCCGTTTAATTTCCCCGCTATGGTGCCAATGTGGATGTTTCCTGTTGCACTGGCCTGCGGTAACACTTTTGTATTAAAGCCCTCTGAGCGGGATCCGTCCTGCGCCGGTTTCATGGCGAAATTATTGACCGAGGCGGGTTTACCCGATGGTGTCCTCAACGTGGTCAACGGCGACAAGGAAGCCGTTGATGTGCTGTTGTCCGACCCACTGGTTCAGGCGGTCAGTTTTGTCGGTTCGACGGCAGTGGGTGAATATATCTACCAGACCGGCTGCGCCCATGGTAAGCGAGTACAGTCTTTGTGTGGCGCGAAGAATCACATGGTGGTGATGCCAGATGCGGATATGGGCCAGGTAGTAGATGCCGTCATGGGTGCGGCCTATGGCTCTGCCGGGGAACGTTGCATGGCAATCTCAGTTGTAGTCGTAGTTGGGGACGATACCGCGGATCGAATGATGGGACAGTTGGTCCCGCGTATCGAGACGCTCAAGGTCGGCGCCTATGATCAGGATGGAGTCGAAATGGGACCCGTTATAACGCCGGATGCGCGGGATCGGATCAAAGGTTACATCGATCGTGGCGTCGAGGAAGGAGCTGATCTGGTAGTAGACGGGCGTGAGGTATCAATATCGGGTTACGAGTCAGGCTGTTTTGTCGGGGCGACGGTGTTCGATCGGGTCACGCCACAAATGGCAATCTACCGAGATGAGATTTTTGGGCCGGTGCTGTCGGTGGTACGGGTTGGCAGTTATGAGGAGGCGCTGGCGCTGGTCAATGATCATGAGTACGGCAACGGAACAGCGATCTTTACCCGCGATGGCGATGCCGCTCGGGACTTCGGCCATCGGGCGCAGATTGGCATGGTGGGGGTTAACGTGCCCATCCCCGTCCCACTGGCTTTTCATAGTTTTGGCGGCTGGAAGCGCTCACTTTTTGGCGATCACTTCATGCATGGCCCTGAGGGTGTCCGGTTTTATACGAGGATGAAAACGGTGACGAGTCGTTGGCCATCAGGCATTAAGGAAGGAGCTGTCTTTAACTTTAAGGCCGGGGGTGAGCACTAGGTCAGCAGCCCAACTGCGGCAAGCATGATAGAAACTGGGATCGTGTGTCTGGCTCAGCCGGGTCTTTGTTTCTTAGGAACTATCCTGATCAAGACGGTGGTTATCGATCAGGCGCACTGGACCGATGCGGGCCGCGATCAACGCCTGCGCCTGACGCACAGGAACTACGGGCTCTGTGGCAGCCCACTCCAGGGGGTCCCGTATCTTTGCGTACTCCCTAACCCTTGCGTAGCCATTGACGATGCGGTGCAAATACTGCGTTCAGTTATTTTTTCGGCACAACCTCGTAGCCGGGGCTCTCCGGCTCATCGTCAATAAGGTCAGCAGGGAATCCGGGTGCCCACAGTTGATCATCGCAGGCTTCTTCCAGACGCCGAACAATATTAGTTGACCACTCGCGCCCACCGTAGCGGTCCTGGCCGTCCTTAAAGATGTTAAGCAGCAGAGGGGATATTTCCAGCGGCACATCGGCTCTGTCTGCAATCGCCTGGAACAGCGATAGATCTTTTACCACCAGGTCCATGGTGAAGTTCACATCTCGACTCCCATTCAGGATCACCTGACTTTCGGTTTCGTGTACAAAGGAGTTTCCTGAGGAGATCCGGATTGCCTCATAGGCGGTATTGAGATCCATCCCCGCCCGGTGGGCCGTCATCAGGGCTTCGCTCAGGGCAGCGAGATTTACTGAGGCGAGGTAGTTGGTTAGCACCTTTAATACTGATGCAGAGCCCAGGGGCCCCGTGTGCAGGACTTGCCGACCGAGCGTCGTGAGCAGGGGGAGTGCCTTGTTAAAAGTAGAACGCTCGGTCCCAGCGAATATTGATATGTTCCCTGTCGCAGCCCGGTGACACCCTCCGGAGACCGGGCAATCGATTGGTTCACCGCCCGCTGCCATAACCTGTTCTCCCAGGCGACGTACTTCTTGATCATCTGTGGTGCTCATTTCAGCCCAGATCGTACCGGGGCCGATTGCACTGAGAACCCCGTTCTCTCCTTCCATGACACTGGCGCTTGCCGCTGGGCTGGGCAGGCACGTGATGAGCATATCGACGGTGCGTGCGACCTGTGCCGGATTTTCTCCGATGGCCGCACCTTTTTGAGCGAACGAGCGCTCCAGTTCTGAATCCAGATCTCGTACCGTTAGGTCAAAGCCATTGCGCAAGATACTACCGGCGAGTTTCCCCCCGACGTTGCCCAGTCCGATAAAGCCTATTTTCATGTCGCCTCCTTTGCCCCGGGTTGATCTGGCAGATAGGCTGCGTAGTGCTGCTACCCGATCTGGTGCAGATCGGTACGATACCTCCGGGCTTTGTCGATATAGCCCTGGATGTTATCTCGAAGGAGCTGTAACTCTTCGTCAGTGAGGTCGCGTACAGGCCGGGCAGGCGAGCCGAGTATCAGTGAGCGGGGTGGAAAAATCTTGCCTTCGGTGACTAAGGCGCCTGCGCCGACCAGACTGTTTTCGCCGATTTGAGCAAAACCCAGGATAACGGCGCCGTTGCCTATCAAGGAATTGTCTGCAATGGTGCAGCCATGGATAACAGTGCTGTGGCCAACCGAAACATCACTGCCAATGATGGTGGGTATCCCGGCATCGACATGAATAACCGTGTTGTCCTGAATGTTGGTCCGCGCCCCAACCACAATCTGGTCGTTATCGCCACGCAATACTGCGCCAAACCAGACGCTGGACTGGGCGCCGAGTATCACGGATCCGGCTACATCGGCGCTCGGCGCCACGTAGGCATCTTCAGCCACGCTGGGGGTCTGATCTCCAAGTTGGTAAATCATTTATTCGCTCCGATGATCCAGTCCAAACCTTGGGAAAAGCTCAGGAAAGGCGGGTAATGGGTTGGGCATCCTGCTGCAGCAGGGGCTCGCCGCGTAGTCGGCCGATGAGTCCAGACAGGCGATCTATCACCTTTTTCTTCACGCTGTATTCCACCTCGAAGATATCGGCCGCCTCACGAAGACTCATCAGGTAATCATCACTGGTGCGGATATCATCAACGAGATTCAGGGTACGGGCCCGGGTACCCAGCCAGTGCTCACCAGTGGCGACCGCATCGAGATCGACGACGGGACGACATTGTTTGACGAAATCTTTGAATAGCGTATGAGTCTGTTCGACTTCTTCTTTAACTTTGGCCCGGGCCTTATCGGTAGTTTCTCCAAGCATGGTAATGGTCCGCTTGAACTCGCCGGCCGATATCTGCTCATAGTCAACATCATGCTTCTTGAGCAGACGGTTGAAGTTAGGGATTTCAGCAACCACACCGATTGAGCCTATCACGGCAAACGGCGCGGCCAGGATCCGGTTGGCCACGCAGGCCATCAGGTACCCGCCACTGGCAGCAACTTTGTCGACCGCGACAGTCACGTCGATGCCGGCATCCCGTAAGCGCATGATCTGCGATGCGCCGAGGCCGTAAGCATGCACCATGCCACCTGTACTTTCGAGCCGGATCACGACCTCGTCGCCATCGTGGGTGCCCAGCAAAATGGCCGTAATCTCCTCGCGTAACAGCGTTACTTCGCTGGCACGGATGTCGCCGTGAAAATTGAGCACGAAAACCCGCTTGCGTGTTCCGATAGGCTCACGTTTCTCGGCTTTCGCTTTGGCCTTGCGCTCTTTTTTGCCAGCTTTTTGCTTCTGTTTGGCCTGGGCCGGGTTCAAAGTTGCCAGTTCCACCGCTTCGGCCAGGTCGCGGTAGCGATCATTAATCCGTTTAACGTTAATCTGTTCGGGGGAGGTTTGACGGCTGCGCATGGCTATGCCGATCACCGCACCCACAATGCCAATCACCGCGAGAACCACCGTCAGGGATTTCGCAAAAAACAAGCCATATTCCGCCAGGTAGGCCATTTCCGTCTCCGGGCCAGGGTTAAAGGGACGGCGAGTGTAGCATTGGCTCCGGTCATTCGTGATATGTTGAGGCCTCAATTGTGGGTCCGAGGGGGTCACACGACCAGATCCAAGCAAGGGGAGGAACCTAATGGATGAGCAGGGGCTCGCGCAGTTCACCAGCCTGTCGGAATCGGTCTCGACTGAGTCAGTCAAAGCGCGACTCAAGGAGATGATTGCTATTCCAAGCGAAAACCCGATGGCGGGTGAGCCACGGCCCGGTCACCGGGAAAAGGAGTTGGGCGAGTATTATCTTGAGCAGATGAATCAACTTGGAATGGCCATCAGCTCGCGCGATGCGGCGCCTGGGCGACCGAATGTTTTCGGCGTGCGTCATGGTGATAGTGAGCGGCCGTCGCTGATGCTGTGTGGGCATCTGGATACTGTCCCGACAGAGGGCTACGTAGACCCTTACAGCCCGCACGAGCAGAGCGGTCGTATATATGGCCGCGGGTCCTGTGATATGAAGGCAGGGCTTGCCTGCTATCTTGAGGTGGTGCGGTTATTGCAAGAGGCTGATGTGTCGCTTAAAGGCACCCTGATCTTATGTGGCGTAGCCGATGAAGAGTGGCAGATGATCGGTTCGCGGGAGATCGGCCGCAATGGCCCGATCGCCGATCAGTGCATCATTGGGGAGCCCTCAGATCTGGCAGTCTGTCCAGCGCATAAGGGTCAGCATGGCTTATTTATCCGTACTTTTGGCAAAGCGGTTCATTCCAGTATTCCGGAGCAGGGAGAGAATGCGATTGAACGGATGGCGCTAGTGATCAACGCGTTGTCTGACTATAACGAAGAATTGGCGTCGCGTGAGCCCCATCCTTTGTGTGGTCATGGCCGTTACAGTCCGGGGGTGATCCGGGGTGGCGATCTGGTCAGCGCTGTTCCGGATTTCTGTGAGCTTGAGATAGATCGACGTTTGCTGCCGGGTGATCGTGCCGAGGATGTGCGTCAGGATATTAAGCGACGGCTTGAACCTCTGAAGGTGGATGATCCGGGGTTCCGATATGAAATTAGCGACCCCTCATGGGATATTCCGGCCAATGATCTGCCTGTGAGTTCTCCCGTGGTGCGCTCATTGCTGACATCAGCGCAGGTATTGACCGACATCCCGGCGCAGGCGTGCGCCTTTCCAGGGTCGACTGATGCACCCCACCTGGGCAGTCCTGCGGTAGTCTGTGGCCCGGGTTCACTCGCACAGGCACACTCGCTTAATGAGTATGTCGAAATCGAACAGCTGACCCGCGCGACACGGATGTACCTGCACACGGTATTGGATCTACTGACTTAATCGTTGAATCGTTGCGGACGGTAGGGTGTCAGATCGATGACCGGTGCCTCATCGTCAATGATCTGTTGTACAAGTCTGCCGGTGATGCCGCCGAGGGTCAGGCCGATATGGTGGTGGCCAAATGCGTAGATCAGCGAAGAATGCCGCGTGGAGCGGCCAATCACAGGCAGGCTGTCGGGTAGAGTCGGGCGAAAACCCAGCCAGGTATCACCCCGTTGCCCGGCCTGAGGTAGGGCCCGGCGGACGCATCTTTCAATGTAATCCAGTCGCCGCGGGTTCTGAGGCCGGTGTAGTCCCGCCAGTTCGACCGTGCCAGCGGCGCGTAGTCCGTCTGCCAGTGGTGAAAGATACAGGCCCGCATCCGCCATCCCCACCGGCCGGGTTAACAGCGTTGCGTCTTGGGGAAACATCACGTGGTAACCCCGTTCGGTGTCCAGGGGTAGGGGCTCGATCAGCGGGCTGGCAATCTGTGTTGACCAGGCCCCGGCGGCGATTACCACGTGTTGTGCTTGTAAGTCAGTCTCTTGCGTGCGCACGTTTAGCCGGTTCGATGTCAGGGCTTCAATCATTTTGACCTCACCCTGCATCAGTTGACCCCCATCAGCCACAAAGCGTTTGGCCAGCCGGGAGACCATCTGTTGGGGATCGTGCAGGTGAAATCCGTCGTTGTAGAGTATGCCCCCAGCGAATACCGGTGCTAGAGCAGGCTCCAGTTCGAGGGCTTGCTCGGCTTTGAGATCGGTAATAGCAACGCCGTGCTGACGCCGCCGCTCGATATCTTCCTTGGCCGCTGCCAGAGCCTTTTCACTGGAGTACAGGTACATCGTTCCATTGCGTTTTATCAGATCCATAGCGCCGGCCGCGCGGAACAAGGGTAGCGAGGCATCCTCAGCATGCGCGAGCAGCGAAGCGAGAGCACGAATGGTGTGATCGACCCGCTCGCGTTTGCAGTGACACAAAAACCGTATCAACCATGGCAGCATTCTCGGTACGTACGGAAGTGAAATGGATAGCGGTTGGTCAGCACCAGACATCAGCGCTGGCAGTTCACTCAGCAGTTTCGGATGGTTGACCGGGATACAGCCATAGGTGGCAAAAGTAGCGGCATTACCGTAACTGGCCCCGCTACCAGGTTGGCCCGAGTCCACCAGTGTGACGTGGTGACCGGCCTGCTGTAAATAAAGTGCGCAGCAGGTGCCGACCATGCCAGCGCCGATCACCAGCACACAAGGGCTTTGCTTCATCAGGTCTGCAGGCTCAGTGACCCGCCCATCTGCCAGCGTGCTGCTGTGGCCCTGAGGGTAGAGTCAGGATAAAGGAGTGTGCCAGTAAAGGCTTTATACAGGCCAGCAAAGAAAGAATCGCCAACTAGTCAACTTGGAATTCTGACATATTCAAAATCGTCCGACTGGCTGTCTATTGTCCGAGCAGGCGGAGCGATCCACGACGCATATTCTCCGGCCTGACGGATCGGTTGCATCAGGTTTTTTAGAAAAATACTATCTTCTTCGGTTGGCAGAAAATGGTCCTGCTGTTGTTGCCATGCCAGATCGTCTAGTAGGTGGCCATCAGGGGTTACTTCGACACCGGAAAATTCTCCAATGGCCCGGTTGAACGCCACGTGGGGTAATTTGATTCTAAAGTCGATTCCCGCCTTCGCCATAATTAAATTCCACCGTTCGACCCCACGAGCGCATTCGCGCACATAGTCGTCGCGCAATCGCATATTCAGAGCTGGCAATGCAGGCGCGTCAACGGTTTCGATTTGGCCCTGTACGATCTTGAGCACGGGATACAGAGAGTCTACGAGTCGATGATCATCATCGATATCAGATTCCTTGTAGCGCCCTTTCAGGCCGGCATCAAAGAAATTAGCGGCATTGGTGGAGATCTCTGAGCCAAAAAGGTCAAGTGAAACGGAGAAATGAAAGTTCACCTTTCGTTGTACCAGAGGGAGATCAATGACATCGTACTGGCGAATTCGCTCTATCTCTGATGGATCTTCAATCTGGTTTTGTTTCATAACTTCACAGGTGCGTTGAAGAATACGGGCAATCCCGCTTTGACCCACGAACATGTGATGTGCTTCTTCGGTCAGCATAAACCGTGTTGTGCGGGATAGCGGATCGAAGCCTGATTGCGCCAGGCTTTCGAGTTGCATTTTTCCGTCACGATCAGTAAAGAAGGTGAACATGAAAAAGGAGAGCCAATCGGGCGTTTGCTCATTGAAGGCGCCGAGTAGGCGGGGTGCATCTGCGTTACCCGATCGGCGCCGTAGCAATTCCTGTGCTTCTTCGCGGCCATCCCGGCCGAAATATTTCTGTAGCAGGTACACCATAGCCCAAAGATGGCGTGCTTCTTCGACGTTAACCTGAAATACATTCCGCATGTCGTAGAGCGACGGTGCTGTGTTGCCGAGAAATCGCTGCTGCTCGACGGACGCCGGTTCTGTATCACCCTGAATGACAATTAGGCGCCGCAACAGTGAGCGGTATTCGCCCGGCACTTCCTGCCAGACCGGTTGCCCCTTATATTCGCCGAACCCGATGACTCGATTCTCAACTGATGGTGCCAGCAGAATTCCCCAGCGGTAGTCCGGCATCTTGACATAGCCGAACTGAGCCCAGCCTTCTCGCTCAACGCTGATGGCTGTACGCAAATAGACCGGGACTTCCTGAAAACCCTCCGGTCCCATTTCATTCCACCAGTTTAGAAACTCGGGGCGCCATTTCTCCAGCGCCTTAAGCACTTTTCGATCTGATGAGAGACCGACGTTGTTGGGAATCAGGGTGTCGTACGCCACGTGGCTGGATTCGGTCATGGAGATAGCCTTTGTCAGAGTGAGAGCAGCATGTCGATTATGTCCGGGTTTTGTCAAAAAGACCTTTTTGCCCGCTGCCATAGCGGCGCAGCGCTCCGTTTTCACCTGCTGCATTGGGCCGTTGAAAAATCCAGTTCTGCCAGGCGCTTAAGCGCCCGAATATCTTCGTTTCCATAGTCTCGGGCCCGGCAAATCGAAGATTGGCCTCCATGGCGGTCATAGCGTCAGGTGAGAAGGCAGCACGTTCTTCAAGGAACACCCGTATTTCATCATCCCAGTCAATTTCATCCAGAGCGAAAGTGACAAGGCCGAGGGCCTCGCACTGCTGGGCATCCAGGGTGATATCCAGTTGGGACTGAATCTGTTCAAGCGCGTTGACATCACCTTGAAAGCGGGTCTGCAGTCGGGTGAGGCCGTTACTCATGGGGACAGATCCAGTATTGGTCGCGGTGATGCTGAGTACCGCCGGTTGTGGGAATTCACCATCCTCATCGATCATCATATAACTGCGATCACAGGCTAGAACGATCTCGGCTAGTAGACCGCAAAAACAACTGCCAGGCTCAACAAGTGCGACCAGTGAGCGGCCGGTCAGGTCAACTCGTTTCAGCACCCGTTTCCAGTAGAGCCGGATTTCGGTAACCAGCCAGTGGTCTGAGTGAGCCCTGAGAAGTTGATCATGCGTCACGACCTGGCTTATCTCTCCGCTGCTCTTGAATACCAGGACGCCGATACCTGGTTCATTGAATCGAAAATGCAGCAGGCAGTCATCGAGTTCCCTAGCGCAACGTAGTAGCCATGCCTGAGCACCCTGTGCAACCAGATCATCCAGCGTATCAGGTGCTGGGCCTTCGGGAGCGTGCAACGTAATGGTCGCGACGGCGCTGTCACGGTCCACCGTTGCAGTTAGTGTGCTGTAGCAAACCCGTTCGGATTCAATGGTTCGCTCTAATGGCAAGAGGTTGATGCCTGTACCTGCCGTACGTGCAGGCGTTGTCGATGTCAGGTGTTGTACGGTATCAGTGATGGCGCCGTCTAGCTCCGATACCGCTACAGTCTGGTCGACCAGGCCCCACTGAACAGCCCTGGGCCCTTTAATACCCTCGGTCAGAGTGGCAAAGACATCGGCATGGTCCCGGCGAACCCGGCGTTTGTCAGTCAATCGCGTCAGGCCGCCCGTTCCTGGTAGAACCGCCAGCAGCGGGACTTCCGGAAGGGAGACTGCTGCTGATCCATCATCGGCCAGGATGATGTAGTCGGTTGCCAGTGCCAGTTCGTATCCCCCACCAGCGCAGATCCCCTCTATGACGCTGATGTATTTCTGCCCGGATTCTTTCCCGGCCTCTTCGATAGCATTGCGGGTCTCGTTGGTAAATTTGCAGAAATTAACCTTGAACCCGTGCTCTGCATTGGCAAGCATTCGAATATTTGCCCCGGCGCAAAAAACCCGATCCTTTCCTGACCGCAAGATCACCACCTGCACTTCCGGATGCTCAAACCGCAGACGCTGCGTTGCGTCATACAGTTCGATATCCACACCAAGGTCATAGGAATTGAGTTTCAGGTCGTAGCCGGGAAACAAGCCGGCATCCTCGGCTACATCAAGAATCAGATGAGCGACAGCGCCATCGATTTCAACACGCCAGTGCCGGTATCGCGAAGGGTGGGTCTGGAAGTCAATGATTATCACTATGGCGCCTCTCCTATTCGTGGCACTTGGTGATCAGTAGTAGCAACGCAGATATTTTTGGTCTCCATAAAAAAATCAAAACTGTAATCGCCACCGTCCCGGCCAATGCCACTTGCTTTCATCCCGCCAAAGGGTGCTGGCAGATGCCTGATATTTTCTGAATTCACCCAGACCATCCCCGCCTCCAGTTGTTGGGCGATCCGGTGGGCCCGACCCAGGTCCCGGGTCCACAGATACCCAGCGAGGCCGTAGTCCACAGCGTTCGCCTTGGCCAGGGCGTCTTCCTCATCTGTGAACGATGATACGCACAGTACGGGGCCAAATATCTCCTCGCGTGCAACCCGCATATGGCCTTCGACCCCTGTTAGCACGGTAGGTGGAAAATAACAGCCCGTACCGGGGTTCCCACCAGCCTGAATGCTCGCACCCTCGGCTGTACCAATCTGCATATAGCCACACACCTTGGCGTGATGGTCGGGGTGGATCAGCGGCCCAAGTTCGGTGGTGGGATCAAGTGGGTGCCCCATCTTGATCTGCCTCGTCCTGGCAATCAAGGATTCGACAAATTGGTCGTGGATGCTGGTATGGACCAGCAGGCGGCTGGACGAGGTGCATCGCTCTCCGTTCAAACTGAAAATCATGAATACGACAGCGTCCAGGGCTCGTTCCAGATCCGCATCATCGAAGACGATAACCGGATTTTTCCCGCCCAGTTCGAAGTGCACCCGTTTAAGCGTGGGGGCACCTTGGGCCATGATATGCCGCCCTGTTTGTGAGCCACCGACAAAGGCAACAGCGTGTATACCGGGGTGTTCGCTCAGGGCGCGGCCGGCAACTTCACCGATGCCATTAACCAGATTCAATACGCCTGCTGGTAACCCGGCCTCATGAACGATTTCAGCAAGCAGCGTCGCACTGAGTGGACTCCACTCGGCGGGCTTATGGACGACAGTGCAGCCTGCCGCGAGCGCCGGTGCGATTTTCCAGGTCGACAGCATGAACGGCGTGTTCCAGGGGGTGATTATTCCTACCGGTCCCAACGGTTGGCGCAACGTATAATTTAACTGGTTCGTCGCCGGCAGAGCGAGACCGTCACGAGCGGAGGGTGCGCGGTCAGCAAAGAACCGGAAGTTCTCGGCCCCACGGATCGCGGCCTTGCTCATATAACGAACAGCCTGTCCCGTATCCATACTCTCAACCAGCGAGATTTCCTCGGTGCGGGCCTCAATGGCGTCAGCAATGCGATGCAGGAGTTGACGTCGGGCAGTGCCTGACACGTTTCGCCAATCACAAAAAGCCTCCGTGGCTGCGCTTACGGCACTGCCTATTTCGGCCGCGTCCCCCAGGGCCATCGAATTAAGTACCGTACCGTCGACGGGTGTTCGATTCTCCAGTTTTGCATTGCTTTTCCCAGCTACCGTTTGGCCGCCAATCACATGGCCCAGAGTCTCCTGGCCAAAGCGCGCCAGATACCGACGAGCTTTGTTTTCGTTTTCCAGGTGGTTCTCGGTCACAGCGTGTTCTCCCTGCGCTGTTTTACGTATTGATGTAAGTTGCTTTTTTTCAGGCTTGTCTCTGGCACGATCTCCTCGAGTTCCAGTGAGATCGCGAGCGGTGACTGGGCCATATCCTGTGCCAGAAAGTCACAAAGCGCGTTGAACAGATCATCAGCAATGCGTTGACGGGTTGGCAGGTCTCTCCCAGAGCCGATTCTCAACAGCAGATGCACAAAGGCGTTGTCCGGGTGCCCATCTGCAATGAGGTATCCATCGCGAGGAATCTGGCGTGTTCGAATACCCCCTTGGGGAAATACGTTGGTATTCGCCGCAGCCTGGTGCACTGCCTGTGCTAGACCTGGAATATTGATGCGCTGGGATAGATTAGATGAGTATTCGATGAATATGTGTGGCATGGCAATGTTCTGCGAAAATGGCCCCAATCCGGTTAATTGTGGTGTCAGCTATCCCCGGATGACAAATTTTTTCCTGAGAGTGGTTGATATTAACCTCCTTATCGGAAACTATTGTACTTGTGAGTACAGGAAAGAAAAAAATGACAGGCCATACTGATAGCCTTAAAGGCTCATTTCCACCTCTGATCACGCCGTTCAAGGATACCCAGGTTGACCTGGATAGTTATGCCAGGCTGGTTGATTTCCAGGTGGAGAATGGATCCCACGGCATCCTCGTCAACGGCACAACGGCCGAGCCTTCCAGCCTGACAGTAGAGGAGCGCAACCGGCTCGTCGATGTAGCCATGGAAACGGTATCCGGGCGGACCCCGGTGATTGTGGCGACGGGCTCGCAGTCACTCGCTGAGACTCGGGTACTCACTGCCCATGCCGTGGCTGCTGGGGCGGATGCATTGCTTATCGTCACCCCGTATTACATCTGCCCACCACAGCGCGGGTTGATCGAATACTATCTTGATGTTACCCGGGATTATGAAGTGCCCTGGATGATCTATCACATCCCAGGCAGGACCGCGGTATCCGTTACCCTAGATACCGTATGCCGGTTGCGGGATCTTTCCAGCCATTTTATCGGCATGAAGCATGCTGTGAATGACCTCGGCTTCGTAGCCGAGTGCTTGGCTCGGGTCGGTGACGATTTCAAAATCTTCGTGGGACTGGAAGAACTTAGTTTTCCAATGATGACAGTTGGTGCCTGTGGACTGATGAATGCGGTGGGTAATTTACAGCCGGGGCCTTTGGCGCAGATGTGTGAAGCGCTCTGGCGAGGTGACCTGAATACGGCGCGCGCCATTCATCAACGTTTGCTGCAAATCAATAAGGCTGTTTTTTTCGACACCAACCCGATCCCGATAAAATACATGATGAAACGTCTGGGGGTGATCTTGGACAATGAACACCGCTTACCTATGGTGCCTGCTACTGAGGAACTTGCTATCCGGCTCGATGACGTTCTTGAAACTGCAGCGCTGCTGGATTGAGCAAATAGCATGAAACTCGCCTCGTTCTTATCTGCCGGTAGATCATCTTACGGAGCCGTCACCGACAATGGAGTCATTGACCTGGGAGCTATGGCGGATATGCCCAAAAGCCTGCGCCAGGCGATTGCCGAGCTCGGTACAAAGGGGTTACGCAAGGCCTGCGACAACAAGTCAGTTGATCATGATTTTTCCGATATTAGCTGGGTTGCACCGATTACCGATCCCCAAAAGATCATCTGTATCGGAATCAATTACATCAATCGAAACGAAGAGTATCTGGCCGACTCAACACAGCCGTCCTATCCCAGTGTATTTATGCGCACACCGGCGTCCCTGGTTGGCCATAGGCAGCCGATCGTGCGCCCGCTTGACTCAGAACAATTCGATTACGAGGGGGAGATCGGTATCGTGATCGGTGCCACTGGCCGGCGAATACCGCAGGCACAGGCAGAAGATTACATCGCCGGGCTGACCTGCGTGCAGGAGGGCAGTGTCCGGGATTGGATGCGCCACGGCAAGTTCAACGTCACCCAAGGAAAGAATTTCGATAAATCCGGTGCGATCGGACCGTGGATCGTTACCGCTGAGGAGTTCGATAATTATGAGCAATTGACGGTGATCACGCGGGTAAATGGCCAACAGCGCCAGCACGATACGACGGCGAACCTGCTGTTCTCCTTTCGTTACCTCATCAGTTACCTGTCTACATTTATGACACTTTACCCTGGAGACATTATCTCTACGGGCACGCCTACTGGGGCCGGGGCCCGTTTCGATCCACCAAAATACCTGTTACCCGGTGATACGGTCGAAGTAGAAGTTGGGGGCGTGGGGATTCTGGCAAATTCTGTGGTTGACGAGTGACCTGAAGACTCGGTGAAGACGGGGGCAGACACTTTGCATCACCAACGCCCGTGTGGTTTTATGAGTTATTTAACCTGGATAACATTGAACCGACAATCTGATGGCAACGCCTAAACCTGTATTCCGCGCCGATCACGTCGGCAGTTTGTTGCGGCCAAAGGCGGTCAAAGATGCCCGCAAGGCCCGTTTTGAGAAGGGCACGATTGATACAAAGGAACTTGCCCGGGTCGAAGACGAGGCGATATGCACAGCAGTTGACCTGCAACAGGCTGTGGGACTCAAAGCAGTCACCGACGGTGAGTATCGGCGCTCTTTCTGGCACTACGACTTTCTCGAGCATTTAACTGGATTCAAGTTGGTAGAGCGGGATAAAGGATTCCAGTTTCACGGTGCAAACCTGCGGCCGGTATATCCTGTTATCTCGGGGATGTTGGATTTTCCGTCTGATCATCCGATGCTCAAACATTATTCCTTTCTGGCATCGGTTGCTCGGGGCCGACCAAAGATCTCCATTCCCGGGCCAAGTTGTTGTCATTTTCGAACAGCACCGGAAGATATAGACCCGATCGAATATCGGGATCAGGAGGTGCTGTTTTCTGATATCACCAGGGCATACGCGAAAGCAGTTAAGGCGTTTTACGATGCCGGATGCCGTTATCTGCAGATGGATGATATTTTTTTCGCCTATCTGTGTGATCCAAAGATTCGCGCTGAAAAGCAATCACAGGGAGTGAACCCCGACTGGCTCGTGAAGCGTTACGCGGCGATGATGCACGATGCGATAAAAGATCGTCCTGATGACATGACCATTGCCATGCATCTTTGCCGGGGAAATTTTCAGTCGACGTGGGTGGCGACTGGCGCCTACGATCCGGTGGCCGAGGCCGTTTTTACCCAGACGGGCATCGATGTATTTTTTCTTGAGTACGACAGTGATCGTGCCGGTGGGTTAGAGCCCCTGCGGCTGCTGCCCACGGGGAATCAGCGCGTGATGGCGGGGTTTGTGACGACCAAATCCGGAAAGCTCGAAACCGTTGATGAATTGTGTCGAAAGTTCGATGCGGCTTCTAAGTACGCTGATCTCGATCAATTGGGTATTGCACCACAGTGTGGTTTTGCTTCAACCGAAGAAGGTAACAAACTTAGCGAAGACCAGCAGAAACAAAAACTAGAATTGCTGGTGGAAACGGCTGAAAGAATATGGGGTGAAGTGGGTTAGTGGCAGGTGGCTGGGCTGGTGCCGGTACCAGTCCAGATGATTTTATTGCTTGGGTCGCAGGGTTGGTGCCTACCGATGTTGGGTTACGTATTAACGACGATGTAGCCTGCCGGGCCAACCTTCCGTCAGTCGGTTCGCGTTGGGCTCACATTTGTTACTGGTGATCCTTTTATTTTACAGTCTGTAATTTGGAGATAATTTCTGACGAACTGAATGTAGCCATATTAGCCGTGGCATACTTGCTTCAGTGAATACAGTTTGAGGAATTTGTTATGGCTATAACTCTGGAGAGAATCCATCACGTAGCTTATCGTTGTCATGATGCCAAGGAGACCGTTGAGTTTTATCAAGACCTTTTGGGCATGGACTTTGTCCTGGTTTTCGCCGAGGAGCGATCCCCGTCAACCAAGGAGCCGGACCCCTATATGCACGTGTTTCTTGACGCGGGAATGGGTAATATCCTGGCTTTTTTTGAGCTACCCAATTCTCCCGAGATGGGTCGCGATACCAATACGCCCAAGTGGGTCCAGCATATCGCTTTTGAAGTCGCTGACATGGACACACTGCTTGAGGCCAAAGCCAAAGTAGAAGCAGCGGGTCTGGAAGTGCTGGGCCCGACTGACCATGGCATTTTCAAATCGATCTACTTTTTCGACCCTAACGGTCACCGGCTTGAATTAGCAGTGAACACACCCGTTTCCTCAGAAGAGATGAAAAGAATCCATGATCTGGCGCCGGCTATGCTGGAGGAGTGGGCTCGTACCAAGCGCCCGCCTAAAGATACCGCTTGGCTGCATGAGAAGGAAATGGCAAACGCCTGAAAAAATACGGCCCGGTGACCCTTAGTCAGGGCCCGTATCGATAGGGCCACTATCCCATGCGGTTAGTGGCCCGGCCTTGTGTTGGTGGTGTTAGTGCTTTTCTGGGTCGATCCTGGGTTGCGATACTCCACAATGCGCTGATCAATTGCACCGAAGATGCTTACGCCATCGTGGTTTCGCATCTCGATACGAATGCGATCTCCAAAGCGCATAAACGAAGTGCTGGGTTCTCCGCTATTGATGGTTTCAATCATCCTGAGTTCAGCAATGCAGGAGTAACCGACACCGCCTTCAGCAATTGCAGAACCGTGTTTCGTGTTTTGTTTGTTGGATACGGTTCCGGAACCCACAATAGTGCCCGTGTTCAGCTCCCGGGTATGAGCGGCGTGGCTGATCAGCTGAGCGAAGTCAAAAGTCATGTCTGTGCCGGCATCAGGGCATCCAAATGGCGCTCCGTTAAGCTCACTGAGAATGGGCAGGCGTATTTTTCGACCATCCCAGGCCGAGCCGAGCTCATCAGGTGTGACTGCAACGGGAGAAAAAGCGCTCGCCGGTTTGGCCTGAAAAAAGCCAAAGCCTTTGTCCAGTTCAGCAGGAATCAGATTGCGCAGCGAGACATCGTTGGCCAGCATCAGCAGGCGTATTTTTTCACCGGCCTGGCTCTCAGTTGACCCCATCGCCACCCGGTCGGTAATCACGGCAACCTCTGCTTCGAAATCGACGCCCCATGTGAGATCTGCAACGGGGATATCATCGCGGGGACCTAAAAAATTATCGGATCCACCCTGATACATCAGTGGGTCAGTCCAGAAGCGGGCTGGCATTTCGGCGCCACGTGCCCGACGTACAAGTTCCACATGGTTGACGTAGGCGCTACCATCTATCCACTGGTAAGCCCGCGGCAGTGGCGAAGCCAGCAAGGCAGTATCCAGCAGACAACCATCGGCAAGTTTATCGTTGGCCAAGGCGTTACTGATGCTTTCAAGCCGTGGCGCAGCAACAGCCCAATCGTCCAGCGCAGCCTGCAGGGTAGGTGCGATATCAGACACCGTGACATAACGGGTTAGATCGCGCGATACGACGATTAGGTGCCCGTCGGGGTGATCCGATCTGAGTGTCGCAAGTTTCACGGTATAGAGGGTTACGGGCTGGGTTTGCTCAATTCTGGCAGTTTACCGTCCGCCGGTCGGTAGTGAGTTTTCGCCATACCCGGGGGTGTGAGTACGGGCCCAATCCAGAAAAGAGGCAGACAGAGTGCTTGACAACCGGAGGGGTTAAATATAAACCATACAGACGCGGCGGTTAAGAGTGCCGTTATGAGTTCCCGTGATGGCAGAATGTAGGTGTTCTGCTAAATTAGCCAAGGAAAATGAGGAGGATAAAAATGATTAGAAAGGTAGGATTTGTGGCACTGACCACTGTGGTGTGGCTCTCAGCGCTTCCCGCCCATGCTCAAGAGGTACTCAACATCAGTAGTTGGGCACCTCCAACGCACTATACCAATGCTATTGTCTGGCCAACCTGGGGCAAGTGGATTGAAGAGGCGACTGAAGGTCGGGTCACGACTAAGATTGAGTATAAGCTTGCATCGCCGCTTAAGCAGTTTGAGTTGGTTCGCGATGGCGTTGCTGATGCCGCCTGGATTTTCCATGGCTACAACACGCGCTACCTCGCTAC
>PVBE010717745.1_pt1 | contig 33531 bp, 22 predicted proteins | sample 1631181 | NCBI WGS metagenome assembly PVBE01 (sample SAMN08397723, study PRJNA350692) | Marine metagenome, whole genome shotgun sequencing project. | isolation source: water | place: Pacific Ocean | collected 2012-04
CACACAGCAGCACACGAATGGTCCTCATCAAACCTCCCTCCGGGTCCGGGTTGCCGGGGAGGATAGCGAAACACGGGCCCGCGCGGGAGGGCGTTGCCGAGTTCGTGTGCCAGCGCCTACGAATAGGCGGTGGATCCTCTCACCCAGGGCCTGCTGGGCGGCCTCGTGGGCCACCTCGGCTTCGAGTCCAAGCTGGGTCGCAAAGCCACTTGGTTGGGGGTGGCCGCGGGCATGGCGCCGGATCTGGACGTGGTCGTCGGAGGCGTCGGCCGACTCCTCGGGGACGAGTTCATCGGCCTGCACACCCACCGGCAGTTCAGCCACAGCCTCGCCTTCGCGCCCGTGGGCGCCCTGCTCATCGCGGCGATCCTCCGGCGCGGCGCCCCGTGGGGCTGGGCGTTCGCCTGCGCCCTGGCCGCTTGGCTGACCCACGGCCCCCTGGACTGTTGCACCACCTACGGCACCGAGATCCTCTGGCCCTTCGACCGAGGGCGGGTGTCGTGGAACAACGTGTCGATCATCGACCCGGCCTACACGCTGCTGCTGGCGGTCGGCCTGTACGCGGGCCACCGGCGGCAGGCCCGCCGCGTCGCCGTCGCCGGCTTCGTGCTGTCGTTGGCGTACCTGGGCTGGGGGGCGGTGCGCAGCGACGCCGCCGCCACGGCCGCGATCGCGCAGATCCAGGCCAACGGCTGGGGCGGCCCCCGCAGGGTCATGGCCGCCGCCACGCCCCTCAACAACGTCCTGTGGCGAGTCATCGCCCAGCTCGAGGACGGCCGCTGGACCGCCGGCCTCGCCCGCGTCGTGCCGCTGTCCGAGGTGCAGGTGAGGCTGTCCGAACCGTTCGACGACCACCGCCCGGCGGAGGCGGACGGATGGATCGCCGGCAGCCGGGAGCTGGCGATCTTCGAACGCTTCGCCCAGGGCTGGACCCGCTGGAAGCCGGGCCCGCAGGGCGTCGGCTGGCGCGTGGTCGACATGCGGTACGCCGGAGGCCTTACCGCCGGCGCGGCGGACGGGGACAACCTGTGGGGCGTCGACGTGCGCCCGCAGCCGCCGGGCCCGGACAAGCCCAGCGTCGAGGTGAGCCGCTATCACACCAAGGTCAGGCCGGACCTCCGGCGCTTCGGACGCGCCCTGTTCGGAGGGCTGTGACGGCGACGAGCTGGGTGTAGCCAGGCATGACCTGGCCCGTGTCGTCCCTGACCTCGAGCCGGTAGGGCGAGTCCACCGGCCTGGGCGGCACGTTCATGAACACGAACTGGGCGCTGCCGCCGGGCCCGTTGTCCGCCCGGAAGTCGGCCCGGATCCGCAGCCCCTCGATGGGCGGCTCGTCCTCGGCGGTCAGCGTGGCGCCGGCGAACTCGGTGACGAACTCCACCTCCCCGTCAACCAGCCGCATCACCGTGCCGTACAGGGTCGCCACCTCGTCGAGGTCGACGTGCCCAAGGCCGTTGGCGCGGTACATCGACTCGATGAAGGTTCGGTCCCACCACCGGGCCCTGGTGCTCGCGTACTGCGCGCCCGCTGCCGAGTCGTTGCCCCACGGCACGAGCGTCAGCTCCCGGAGGGTGTACAGCGGGGTGAACGGCTTGAGCGTCCCCGGCCAAGCCTCGCCGACCAGCATGAACCAGCTGTCGTCAGGCACGCAGTACTGCAGCTCGCCCAGGGGCCACTGGGGCGTCGCCGACCACTGTCCCGCGGGCCCATACACCACGCCATCGGAGTCGTCGGCGGTGATCACGCGCACCGACGTGCCGTTCTGGTGGTGGCTGCGTTGGGAGAACAGCCCGTTGGGGGTGTCCGCGCGGGTCAGCAGCTTGGCCCACCAGGTGCCCACGAGCCGGAGGGCCTGGCCAGCCGCGCCAGCCTTGGGTGCGAGCTGCACGTCGAAGTCGACCATCCGCCGGCCTCGGGCGTTCTCCCGCACCTCCGCCGATCCCCCGGTGGCCTCGTACACATCGACCTCGGCCATGCTCGGCATCCACCCGATCCGCACCTCGAGCGGCAGCTGCCCCGGCCCCGCGCCGAGCGCGTGTGCGCCGAGCGACAGGGGCTCGACCGTGGTGTCGAAGGCGAAGCCGATCCCCATGACGCCCGGGATCTCGGCGCGGAAGTTCGTGGCGCCCGCCGCCTCCCGCCCGTGGTCGTCCTGGTTCCACTGCACGAAGCCGAACGGACCCGCCGTCACCAGCTGCTCCAGCTCGAGCGCAGGCAGCGATCCGGCGGCGCCGATCGACTGGATGCGCAGCGTGCCGGGGCCGGGATCGAACGGGGGCCTGTAGGAGTCGGTGGGCGTGTAGCCGGGATCGCGCAGGCCCATGCGCCGGCTGTCCCCCCGGGCGCGGGCGGTGCCGGGGGGGCACGGCTGGCTGCTGCTCGCCATCACGACCGTCCGTCGGGCGCATCCGCCCGACTCGCAGCGGGCGCCCCGGGGCAGGGTCATCGCCACGGGCAGGGCGCCCTCGGGCAGCGCGGTCGTCTCCCGATCCGCCCAGCCGTCCGCGTCGCCGCAGATTCGACCCGAGCCGTCGGTGGGGCCGACGATGTTGATGGGCTGGAAGAAGTTCACGTCCACGTCCGGCAGGGGGTTGCCTTCGAAGTCCTGGACCGTGATCTCCACGCACGAGTTGCACTCGGCGCCCCGACATGGCCGGGCGCGACAGCCACCGGGCGGAGGGCTGGCGTACTCGCCGGACACCTGCAGCTCGGCGTACAGCGTGCTGGATTCGATGGGGAGGTCGATCTGGGCGACCTCCTCGCCGTCGTCGGGGTCCCGGGCCTCGACGGACCAGGTCCCGGCGTCCAGCCGGTCGAGCAGGAACACCGACGCCGCCATCTCGGTCTCCCAGCGGATGTCGCCCTCGGGGTCGCGGACGACGATGTCGAGGTCCCGGGCGGGGCAGGTTCCCGCCATGATCACGACCTCCGCTCCCCCGGGGCCGCCGCCGAAGTCCTGCTGCGGGATGTCGTCGCCCCGCGCCTCGAGCAGGACGTTGGGCGCGTCCTGCCCGCAGCCGAAGTTGCCGCCCGCGCCCATCTCGGCGGGTGCGGGGATGACCTCCTCGTCCAGGGCTTGCCCGTTGAGGAAGAGCCGCACCGTGTACTGGCCGCAGCGGAGCCCGATGATGAGGATCTCGGTGTCCACGGGCCGCCGGCGGGTGCGCAGCGACGGCCCGACGATCTCCACCATGAACTCACCCACCGGGCGTCCCGCCGGGTCGATGGTGACGCGGAAGCAGCAGCTGATGCCCTTGTAGTCGAAGTTCCAGATCGACAGGTGGGGCAGCTGGGCCACCATCTCCAGGCCGTCCCCGGTGGCGACCACCTCGGCCAGCACGCCGGGGGCCTCCCGCCACGTGCCACTGTCGGGATCCAGGGTCCACATGGGGATCAGCTCGCCCTCGGCCAGGCCCGATCCCGCCGGCACCGGCAGCCTCGCCTCGACGACGTGACCCTCCCCCACGGTGAGCAGCCGGCCCTCCTCGTCCACGACCTCGGCCTCGAACGCGCCGAAGGTCTGCAGCGCCGTCTCCACGCCGTCGACGTCCTCCCCGACCAGGGGCGCGGGGTAGGCCCGCATGTCGTCGTCGGCCGCCGCGCCGAACACGGTGAGGGTGATCTGGGCGGGGCCCTCGTGGACGGCGCCTCCGACGTCGCGCAACCCGCCTGGCTCGAACTCGAGGGTCAACGCGTCATCGACCGCCACTCCCCCCGCCGCGGCGTCGATCCGCTGGGGTGCGGAACGCGGATGGAGCGTGAGCATCACCCGCACCTCGTCGCCCGACTCGAGTTCGACGAAACGCACCTGCTGCGCGAACCCGTCGGCGTCGACGTCGAGCACGTGGCGGCCGGCGTCGACGGACAGGAACCGGGCATCTCCTGCGTCATCGGTCACGCGGCCCTGCACGCCCAGGCGCAGCCGGGCGCCCGCCTGCGGCCGGTTGTTCGGGCCGTCGACGTGGACCAGGACCACCGCTGGGGTCGGCGGGAGCGTCGCCGGGTCCGGAGCGCGGGGCCGCGTCCCGACGCGGGCCGCGCCGGGTGAAGACGCCGCTGTCGGCGGCGTCATGCCCACCGAGATCACCTGGGGCGACGCAGCGGGCTCGGCGGGCCCCTCATCGGGGTTGAGCACGGCGTCTCCCCGCGGGGGCAGCTCGGTGGGAGGCACGTGGCACGCCGCAATGGCGCCCAGGAGGAGCAGGTGGCGAATTCGCATGGTCTTCCTTTCAGATCCCGGCAGATCCGATCTGAGTTACGTCCCCGCCTCGCACGTGTTGCAGCCGGTGGTAACGTCCCGCCCTCGGGCCCGGAGGCACATGTACAACCCAGCGGCCGCGTGGCTTGACTGGCTGCAGAAGGACGCGCCCTCCGCCCCGGTGGAGCGCTACCCGGAGCTGTCCGACGCAGGCGAGACCTCGCTGCCCGGCGTGTTCGTCGTGGGCGACCTGACCGGAATCCCGCTGCTCAAGCTCGCCGCCGAGAGCGGCTACAAGTTCGTCCGCTCCCTGGCCGACGACAAGGACTTCGCAAAGCGGCGCAAGGCCAAGGCGGAGGGCGTGCTCGACCTGCTCATCGTGGGCGCGGGCCCCGCGGGCGTGGCGGCCGCGCTCACCGCCCAAGAGCAGGGGCTGGCCTTCGAGATCGTCGAGAGCACCGTCCCCTTCAACACCCTCGTGAACTTCCCCAAGGGAAAGCCGATCTTCGCCGAGCCGTCGGATCGGCCCACCGAAGGGCCCGTCGACATCCACACGACCGTCAAGGAGGCGCTGCTGGAGACGCTGGGCCGCACCGTCGACGACGGCGGGCTGCAGATCCGAACGGGCGTGCGCATCGAGTCGTTGCGCCGCGAGGGCGCGCAGGTGGTGGCCGTCGACAAGGCCGGCGTCGAGCGACGGGCGGTGGTCGCGGCGCTCGCCATCGGCAAGAGCGGCGACTCCCGCAAGCTCAAGGTCCCGGGCGAAGCGCTGCCCCACGTCGCCAACCGGCTGTTCGATCCAAGCGCCCACAGCGATCAGGACATCCTGGTGGTGGGCGGCGGCGACTCCGCGGTGGAGGCGGCGGTCGCCCTCGCCAACGGGGGCAACTCGGTGGTGCTGTCGTACCGCAAGGCGGAGCTCACCCGGCCCAAGGACGGCAACCTGCGGATGCTCGGGGAGCTCGAGGGCGCAGGGCCGGGCCGGATCAGCCTGCGCTTGGGGACCACGGTCGAGGAGGTCCGGCCGGACTCGGTCGTCCTCAAGGGTGACAGCCAGGCCGGGGAGATCCCGGTGAGCGCCGTCTATGTGCTCATCGGGCGCGAGATGCCCATCGGGTTCTTCCGCCGCAGCGGGATCCGGATGGAGGGGGAGCTCGGCAGGACCGGCAAGCTGCTGTTCCTGCTGTCGATCCTGTTCGCCAACGTCCTGTACTTCGGCAAGTCGATGCCGAAGGAGTGGATCCACCACGGCCTCTCCGACTTCGGCTGGCCGCAGAACGTGATGGGCGTGCTGGGCTGGGCCTCGGCGGCCCTCATCCCGGTGGTCCTGCTGGCCACGGCCGCCTTGGGATTCCGCCCCGGGCGCCTGCTGGCCGCGACCCCATGGAACAAGTTCAAGTGGGCGTACTTCAGCGCCGCGTTCGTGTTCTTCCTCGGGGTCTTCTTCGGCAGCCGGTACTTCGGCCTCGACCTGCTGGGGAGCAAGCCGTCGTTTTGGTACGGGCTCATGTACTGCGTGACGATGACCGTGTTCGGGGCGCGTCGCGTCAAGGTCCGCCCCACGCCGTACATCAAGGCCCAGACGGCCACCCTCGTGGCGATCCAGTGGGTGTTCCTGTGGCTGCTGCCTGAGATCGTCATCCCGTGGGCCGGCGAGGCGGGCCTGCTGGGCGACCCGGGCGGCATCCTGCGCACCCAGGTGTTCCCTGGCGACTCCTGGTGGCGGGCCTATGGGCTGGTGCTGGCCTGGCCGTTGTTCATGTGGAACCTCGTGAGCGGCGAGCCGACGGTGTTCTGGCTCGGGCTGTCGGTCATCCAGACCGGCGTGCTCATCCCGCTGGGCATCCGCACCTTCGGCAAGGGGTTGTACTGCGGCTGGATCTGCTCCTGCGGGGGTCTGGCCGAGACCTTGGGCGACGAGTACCGCACCAAGGCGCTGCACGGGCCGGTCGCAAAGCGCGGGGAAAACGCAGGCCAGGTCGTGCTGCTGGTCGCGATCGCGATCACGGGCATGAACATCGCCGGCGTGGACGTCGTCGGCCAGGTCATGAACGGCTACTGGCTGCTCGTGGACATGGTCTTCGCGGGCGTGCTGGGCATCGGCGTGTACTTCTTCATGTCCGGCCGGGTGTGGTGCCGCTTCCTATGCCCGCTTGCGGCCTTGATGCACGTCTATACGAAGTTCACGAAGTACCGGATCTTCAGCCGGAAGAAGCGCTGCATCTCGTGCAACATCTGCACGAAGTCCTGCCACATGGGCATCGACGTGATGTCCTATGCCGTCCGGGGCAGGCCGATGGACGACGTCGAGTGCGTGCGCTGCAGCGCCTGCGTCGTCAACTGTCCCATGGATGTCCTCGCGTTCGGCCGGATCGGTGAGGGCGATTCGCTCATCCCGTCGCGCCTGCACGCCACCCTGTTCGACCCGGTCGACTGGGATGACGCCATCGGTCAGGGGCACGTGTGCGCAGACTACCCATGCCAGCCGACCGACACGTTCATCCATGACCCTGTGAAGAAGCAGCGCGACGGAGCTTAGGCGGCTTCGCAGAACCCTCAGAAGGCGATCGTCTTTTCTGGACACCGACGATCGTCGTGGAAGACTCGTCCTCGTCGGGCTGGGGAGGCCTGACTTCTTTGAGGAGGAGCCCAAGTGGCCATGGATTTCGAGTTCGAGGATCGCAGGGAAGGGCCGGCCAAGATCAAGGTGATCGGAGTCGGCGGTGGCGGCGGAAACGCCATCAACACGATGGTGGCCAGCGGCCGACTCAAGCGGGTCGACTTCCTGGTGGCCAACAGTGACGCGCAGGACCTCGAGCGCAACGACGCTGGCGCAAAGCTGAAGATCGGCCCGGAGGCGCTGGGTGGGCTCGGCTGTGGCGCGGATCCCGAAAAGGGGCGGCTGGCCGCGGAAGAGAGCGAGGCCGACATCATCGGCATGCTCCACGGGGCCAACATGGTGTTCGTGACCGCCGGCATGGGCGGCGGCACCGGCACCGGCGCCGCGCCGGTCGTGGCTCGCATCGCACGGGAGATGGGCGCCCTGACCGTTGGCGTGGTGACGCAGCCGTTCTGGTTCGAGGGCAACGCCCGCTGTCGCAAGGCGCAGGAGGGCATCATCCAGCTCCGCGAGGCCGTCGACAGCCTCATCGTGATCCCCAACGACCGCCTGCTCCAGCTGGTGGGCCAGGACACCGCCGCCACGGAGGCCTTCAAGAAGGTCGACGAGGTGCTGCTCGATGCGGTCGCCGGCATCTCCGAGATCATCGACATCGGCGGCTTCATCAACGTGGACTTCAACGACGTGCGGGCCATCATGGCCCAGCGCGGCCGGGCCCTGATGGGGACCGGACGGGCGACCGGCGAGCGCCGGGCCGAGATCGCGGCGCAGAACGCCATCTCGTCGCCGCTGCTCGACGACGTCCGTATCGAAGGCGCGACCGGCATCCTGCTCAACGTCACCGGCAGCGAGAACCTGGGCCTCAAGGAGATCCAGGACGCCTGCGCGCCGATCCACGCCTCGGTCAGCGGCGACGCCAACATCATCTTCGGCGCAGTGGTCGATCCCACGATGGGCGACGAGGTGAAGGTCACCGTCATCGCCACCGGCATCGACAAGGACGAGGACCGGGTGCGCGCCACGACGGGCCGCCGTCGGGGCCGCGACACCCAGGCCGCCGCTGCGACGCCGAAGGCCGAGCCTCGGGCGACGCGGGGCGGCGTGCCGCGGGCCATGTCCGTGCCTTCCCAGGCGGCGCCGGCGGTCACGACGACGCGCAGCTCGCTGCCGACGGTCACGACCCCGACCCAGGACGAGTGGGAGCGGCCGGCCTACGTGCGTCGCCGAGAGGCGGAGCAGGCGGCCACCCAGCGCAAGAGTGGGCCGCCGCCCCTGGGCGCGACCGGTGGCCCCCCTCCGATGGTGGGCACCTCCGCACCGGCCGCCGCGGCCCCGCGGGTGGCCGAGCCCACACCCACGGCGTCGGCCACCACGGCCGGCCGCAACCCGGCAGGCGCCAGCACCACCGGCGACTTCGATATCGCCGGGGCCCGTCGCCGCGAAGCCTGGTGGAACAAGAACCGCTAGCAGCTTCCCCGAGGGCTGCTGGCAGGCCATCCACTGCGAACCCGGCTACGCAGGGTGCCACCCGCGCCTCCCAGTTGGCGGGCCGAGTAGCCAGTCGCCATCTGACATTTCAGGCAGTTACGACCGTCCCGCGGGGGCACGTTTCTTGCGTCATCAGGTGGTCGTAGTGAATGCAGTACACCTGGAAGACGAAGGCACCGCGGTCCTGCTCAACGCCAACGCCAGGCGTGTGTCCCCTTGGATGCGCCGGCGGGTGCGGCGGGCGGTGGCCCCGGAGAACCTGTACCTGACCAACTCCCTGGAGGAGGCCGAGGAGGCCACCCGGGAGATCCTGGCCCGCGGCTACAGCCGCGTCGTGGCCGGGGGCGGCGACGGCACCCTGTCGCTGTTGATGGATCAGCTCTGCCGCACCGCGGAAGAGGCGCCTCCCGGCGAGCAGCCGGACCTGCCCGCCATCGGCGTGCTGAAGCTCGGCACAGGCAACGCCCTGGCCAGCCACGTCGGATCCAGCTCCGTCCGGCGCGACCTGGGCCGCCTCGGCGCCGTCGGCGATGCCTTCGACTGGCCCGCCGACGACGTCTCGGTGCCGCTGAACCTCATCGAGGCGTCCGGCCGGCTGTCGTTCTTCGCCGGCGCGGGCGTCGACGCCATGATCCTCAACGACTACGTGGCCATCAAGAAGCAGCTGCGACGCCACTTCGCCCGGTTCGGCGAGGGCATCGGCACGTACCTGCTGGCCACCTTCGGCCGCACGGTGCCGCGCCTGGTCACCACGGCTCGCAGCCGCCCCCACGGCCGGATCATCAACCTCGGCCGTCCGGCCATCCGCCTGAACGCCAAGGGCCTCCCGATGTCCGGCGAGGACCCCGTCCCCACCGGCGGGCTGCTGTACGAGGGCCCGCTGCTCATGGCCAGCGCGGGGACGCTGCCCTACTACGGTGCCGGGATGGTGATGTTCCCCTGGGCCTGCGACCGCGCCGGGCACATGCAGCTGCGCATCGCCAACCCCCCGGTCTCGCACCTCGTGAAGAACATGCGCGAGCTGTGGCAGGGCCGCTACGACCACCACACCCTCATGGACTTCCACGTCACCCACGTGTCGATGGAGTTTGAGGAGGACTTCCCGGTGCAGGTCGCCGGCGACGCCGAGGGCTGGCAGCGGTCCTTCGAGCTGAAGGTGAGCCCCCACACGGTGCCGCTGGTCCACCTGAACTGAGGGATCAGCCCTCGTCGATCAGCCCTCGTCGATCAGCCCTCGTCGATCAGCCCGAGCTCCAGCGCAGGAAGCGACTCGTGCGTGAGCGCCCGCTCCTCGCTCGTGTCCGCCCGGGGGTCGGGGACCAGGGGCGTGAGGTGGGTGTCGACGCCGAGCTCCTGAGCCGATGACAAAGCCCTGAACAGGCGGATCAGCGGGGCGGCGTCCACTGCGAGGGCGGGGTCGGTGGCGGCGGCCAGGCGGGGGAACTCGGCGAGGAAGCCGGTGAAGAGCACGGCGTACTCGAGGGCGAAGGTCGAGGCCGTCAGGAGGACCTCGAAGACCTGATCCGAGGAGATGTCGCGCTTTTCGAGGAAGGGGCCGACCCGCGCCACGACCGGCGCCTCGAGCTCGAAGAACCCGGGCTGGGCGCGCAGGGTGCCCACGTCCTCGCCGGTGAGGCCGTTGTCCCAGATGTGACGGATCGGGGCCGCCGCGTTGGCGTCCACGTCGTCGCCGCCCTCCATGATGAGGACGATGACCAGCATCAAGGCCTCCTCGGCGGCGGCCGTGATCGGCAGCGGGAGGGTGCCGAAGCAGCCGAAGCCCTGCCTGCCGGCGGCCGCATTGGCCGGGCAGTCGCGGCAGGTGCGCCGAAAGCGGCGCAGGATGTCGGCGCGCCGCTGGGCCTCCGCCGCCGGGATGAAGGTCTCCACCAGGCCGGCTTCGGTCGGCGAGGTGCGGCGCAGCCCGAAGCGGCCGGCCGCGCTGCCACCCAGCGCCACGTTGGCGGTTGCGTCGGCGTCGCCTCCCAGGGCGTCCGCGGCGGCGGCGGCGGACCCCGAGGCGGCGCCGGGGTCCCGCAGGCGGTGGAGCAGGGCGGTGATCCCGCCCTCGGCGTGGACCAGCGGTGACAGCTGCATCAGCGTGAGCCTGTGCTTGATGCGGCAGTCGTAGCCGACGTGCCAGTCGAGGGCGATGGGGCCGCCGCCGCCGCCGCCCGTCGACATCACTGGCCGGCCGCGGGCGGCTTGGGTTTGCGGGGCCGGCGCCCCGTGACCGCCTTGACCAGCCCACTCGCCTCGTCGAAGCGCAGGTAGCGCCGGGTCGGGGGGTCGTCGAACGACACCAGCACGAACCCGAGCTCCTCCCCCCGGCGGGAGCGGGCGTAGGCGCGGCCGTGCTGGCCCTGGAACTGCCCGAACAGCTGGGCGCCCGTCGCCGTCCAGGCCTCTTCGCTGAACAGGGCGCGGGCCTTCGCCTCATCTGCGTGGGCCACGGCCTCGACGAAGGTCCGGGCCGCGCCCACGGTGGCGTGAGGGACCAGCGCCAGCCACGCAAGCACGGCGACGAATGCCCCGGTCATGGCGAACGTGCGGATCGCCCATGGGTCGGCGTCGGTGGCCGCGAGCGCCGCGGCGGCGTCGGCCTTGGCGTCCTCGGCCGAATCCCCGTCGGCGACCACCGCCTGAGCGGCGATCCGGGCGGCGACGTGGTCGCCGGCGGCGATCAGATCCATGGGGTTTCGAGCGGTCATCGCCGCGCATCATAGCGCGGGAGAACGCCTTGAAAAGTTGACGCTATGACAGCCCCCCGGCACTTGGGAAGGGGTCCAGAGCCCACCTCAGACACGCATTCGAGAGAGATCACGAAGGTTGCCACGGCGCAGGGGAGAGGCGACGTCCCGTATCACGTCCCGGTCATGGCCGCGGAGGTCGTCGCTGGCCTGCGCGTTGCCGAAGGGCGCCCGTCCGGTCCCGGGCTGTACCTCGACGGTACGCTGGGTGGCGGGGGACACGTCCAGGCGGTGCTCCAGGCCCACCCGGAGGCCCGCGTCCTGGCGGTCGACCGCGACCCAGAGGCCATCGCGGAGGCAGGCGCCGCCTTGGCCCGCCTCGGCCTCGCCGAACGCGCGGTGCTCGTGCAGGCCCGGTTCTCAGAGCTCCCCGACGTCGCATGCGAGCACGGGTTCAGCCCTTGTGCGGGCCTGCTCGTCGACCTCGGCGTGTCGTCCCACCACATCGACGCGGCCGAGCGTGGGTTCTCCTTCGATCGCGACGGCCCGCTCGACATGCGCATGGATCCGACCACCGGCGAATCCGTGGCGGACCTCCTTGCGCGCATCGAGCCCAACGAGCTCGCGGCGATCCTGCGCGAGCTCGGCGAGCTGCGCGGCGCAGGCCTCATCGCCCGATCGATCCTTCGCGACGACCCGCCCCGGACCACCCACGAGCTGGGCCACCGGGTCGACCGCGTCACCCAGAGGGGCAAGACGGGCCCCAAGGGCCTCAAGCCCAAGGTCTTCCAAGCCCTTCGCATTGTCGTCAACGACGAGCTCGGCGAGCTGGACCGCCTCCTCGAGGCGCTCCCCGAGCCACTGGCCCCAGGGGGACGCCTCGTGGTGATCAGCTATCACTCCCTCGAGGACCGCAGGGTCAAGCGGGCCATCGACGCCCTGTCCGGCGGCTGCACCTGTCCGCCTCGCCTGCCGGTCTGTGTCTGCGACGCCATCCCCTTGCTCAGCCCCGCGCCCCGCAAGGCGCTCCGGCCCGGGGACGAGGAGCTGGAGCGCAACCCTCGGGCGCGCAGCGCGCGCATCCGCATCGCCGAGCGGGTCCCGCCCGACGATGGCGGAGACGCCGCATGAGCCCCGACTCCACCTGGCCGGACGTCTCCGCCCAGTCTGCCCGCGCAGCGCGGCCACGAGGCTGGACGCGCCTGCTGTGGTGGTCCCTGCTCGTGGTCTGGGTCGCTGCCAGCGCCGCACAGCTGGTGGCCCACCGATCCCGCACCGTCACGCTCGGCTACGACCTCGCCCGCGCCTCCGCCGAGCAGCGACGCATGCTCGACGAGCGCCGGAGCCTGCAGCTTGAGGAGGCGAGCCTCCGGTCGCCCCTGCGGGTGGGCGTGGCCGCGGCCCACCGTATGGGCCTTCGGCCACCCGCGCCTCGGGAGATCCGCCGCATCGTCGCCACTGGGCCCAAGGGGGTGAAGCCGCAATGAGCCTCGGACTCGGACTCGGACTCGGACTCGGCCTCGGCCTGGGAGGGACCCGCGGCGACCGCGGCGACCGCCGCCAGCTCCTGAAGACCCGGAGCCGCATGGGCCTGGTCCTGGCGATCCCGGGCCTCGTGATGATCGGCGTGGTCTGCAAGTCGTACGTGATCCAGGTGGTCGAGGCGGAGGTCCACCGTGAAGCGTCGGCCAAGCAGCAGGCGGGCCACACGCGCAAGCATGCCCGCCGGGGCAGCGTCGTCGATCGGCGGGGTGCGATCCTCGCCCACTCCGCACCCGGCAGATCGGTCTGGGCCGACCCCTCCAGCGTCGACGACGCGGCCGCGGCCTCTCGGGCCCTCGGGGGCGCCCTCGGGCTCGATCCCATCGCCGTGCACAAGCTCCACAAACGCCTGGCCCGACGCGGCCGCCAGTTCGCCTGGGTCGCCCGCCACGTGACCCCGCGGCAGGCCGACGCCGTCGTCGCCCTGGACCTCGCGGGCGTCGACCTGAAGACCGAGCACAAGCGGTACTGGCCGCACAAGGAGCTGGCCGGCCAGGTGCTGGGGCTGACCAACCTCGACGGCAAAGGCATCGCAGGCATTGAGCGCACTTGGGACGAGGAGCTGTCCGCGGAGGCCCAGGTGGTCCGCGGGCTTCGAGACGCCCGCCGCCGGCTCATCATCTCGAGCCAGGGCGACGAGCCTGTCGTCGGTGGCAACTCGGTCGTGCTCACGCTGGACTCGCAGATCCAGCACTGGGTGGAGACGGAGCTCGAGCTGGCGGTCCGGGAGCATGACGCCAAGGGGGGGCTGGCCCTCGTGCTGGCCCCGGACACCGGCGACGTCCTGGCGATGACGTCGGCGCCCCGCTTCAACCCCAACGCCGGCAGCCGCGACGCGGAACATCAGCGCAACCAGGTGGTCACCGACGGCCTCGAGTATGGCTCGATCATCAAGCCCGTGAACCTGGCGGGGATCCTCGCCTCGGGCGTGGCCGACCTGACCACCATGGTCGACGTGGACAACGGCCGCCTTCGCGTCGGCGGCTTCTGGATCCGCGACGTCAAGCGCAACAAGCGCATCAGCGTGCGCCAGTGCGTCGAGATGTCGTCCAACGTCTGCATGGCCAAGCTGGCGGCGGTGGTCGGCCGCAAGCGCCTGGCCGACAACCTGCGCGCCTTCGGCATCGGTCAGAGCAGCGGCAGCGGCATCCTCGGGGAGGCCCCGGGCCGCTTGGACCCTGAGTCCAAGTGGTCGGACTCCCGCCTGGCCACCGTGTCGTACGGATACGGGTTCCAGGCCACGGCGCTGCAGATGGCCGCGGCCGTCGGCGCCATCGCCAACGGCGGTCGATTGATGAGGCCGCGCCTGGTCGATCGCGTGGTGTCCCCCAGCGGGGCGACCATCAAGCAGTTCCCCGTGGAGGTCCGCGGCCAGGCCACCACCGTCGCCATCGCCCGGCAGGTCACCGAGGCCATGGAGGACGTGGTCCACGGCGAGCACGGCACTGCCAAGCTCGCCCGCGTGCCCGGCTACCGGGCCGGCGGCAAGACCGGCACCGCCCAGAAGGTCGACCCGATCCTGGGACGGTACGTGGACCGCTACCGCTCCACGTTCATCGGGTTCGCCCCCACCGAGGCGCCCAAGGTGGTCGTGGTCGTCTCGCTGGATGAGCCCAAGCCCAACCACTACGCCGGCACGGTGGCCGCTCCCGCGTTCTCGCGCATCGTGTCGCGGGTGATGGCCCACATGGAGGTGCCGCCCTCCCCCGGCGAGGGGCCGGCCGCCGCGGCGATGGCCATCGCCGCCCCCGAGGACGAGGCGCGCCTGGCCGTCGCCGCCGCCCGCGCCGCCGCCGCGGCGCCCCCTCCCGTCGACGATGGCGCGCTGGATCACCCGCCTGCCGCGGTGCCCGACTTCCGCGGCATGACGCTGCGCACCGCCCTGGTGGAGGCCGGCCGCCGCGGGCTTGAGCTGCGCACGGTGGGTGGCGGTCGCGCGATCAGCCAGACCCCGGAGGCCGGCGCCCCCGCCAGGACTGGCCAGTTGATCCAGGTGGAGTTCCACTCCGTCCTATGACCATCCCGCTCGCCATGCACCCCACCACGCTGCTGCACCTGCTGGGCAGCACGCCCGTGCGGCTGATGGTGGGAGACCCGCGCGGGCGGGTGTCAGGGCTCACCTACGACTCCCGCAAGGTCACCTCGGGCGACGTGTTCGTCGCGCTCGTGGGCGCAGGGGTCGACGGGCACGACTTCGTGCCGCAGGCGCTCGAGGCCGGGGCCGCAGCGCTGGTCGTGTCCACCCGCCCCGCCGGGGTCCCCGCCAGCGTGCCCATCGCGGTCGTCGACGACACCCGGGCGACCCTCGCCCGGCTCGCCACCAGCTGGTACCGCCGCCCCAGCCGCGCCGTGGACGTGATGGGGGTGACCGGCACCAACGGCAAGACGACGGTCACCTACCTCCTCGAGGCGCTGGCGACCGCTGCCGGCGGCCGCGCCGCCGTCATCGGCACCACCGGCTGCCGATGGGCGGGCAAGGTCACGCCCCTGCAGAACACCACCCCGGAGTCTCTCGACCTGCAGCGCATGATCCGCTCCGTCGCGGAGGAGGGGGCGACCCACGTCGCGCTCGAGGTCTCCAGCCACGGGCTGCAGACCCATCGGCTCGACGGCACCAGCTTCGCGACCCGCACGTTCACCAACCTGTCCCGCGACCATCTCGACTTCCACGGCGGCATGGAGGCCTACTACCAGGCCAAGCGGCGGCTGTTCCTCGAGCTCGAGGGCGGGCCCGCGGCGATCAACGCCGACGATCCCTACGGCCAGCGGCTGCTCCAGGAGTTCCGGGCGGCGGTCAGCTTCTCGGTGCTCCCCGACACGTCGAGCGCGGTGCGCCCCAGCGGGCCCGTCATGCTCACGCCCGCGGGGATCGAGGCGGACTTCGCCACGCCTGTGGGGCGGGTCGCCGTCTCTTCGCCGCTCGTCGGTCGTCCCAACCTCGAGAACATCGCCGCCGCCATCGCCACGGGCGTGGCGCTGGACCTGCCGGCGTCCACCCTGGCCCAGGCCGCCTGCGCCCCGGTGCACTGCCCCGGCCGGCTGGAGCGGATCCCCGATCCCGCAGGCGGGCGCTTGGTGATCGTCGACTACGCCCACACCCCGGAGGCCCTGTCGCGGGTGCTGCGGTCGGTGCGCGACCTCGCGCCCGGCGACCTTGTCGCCGTCTTCGGCTGCGGCGGCGAGCGCGACGAGGGCAAGCGGCCGCTCATGGCGCAAGCCGCGGTGGACTCCGCCGACTGCGTGGTGCTCACCGACGACAACCCCCGAGGGGAGGACCCGGCGGCGATCCGCGCAGCCGCCCTCGCCGGCGTGCCCGCGGCCGACCGCGACCGCATCGAGGAGATCGGGGATCGCCGCGAGGCCATCGCCCGCGCCCTGCAGATCGCCGGCCCCAACGACGCCGTCGTCATCGCTGGCAAGGGGCACGAAGCCTGGCAGGAGGTGGCCGGTGAGAAGCGCCCCTTTGACGACGCGGCCGTGGTGGCCGAGCTCTTGACCGAGGAGTCCTGATGGATCCCTTCGTCGCCCGGGACATCATCGAGGCTACCGGGGGGAGCCTCGTCCAGGGCGCACCCGATGCCGTCTTCGACAGCCTGACCACCGACACCCGCCAGCTCGAGAAGGGGTGCCTGTTCCTGGCGCTCAAGGGCAAGTGGTACGACGGCCACGACTTCATCCCGAGCGCCGTCAACCGCGGGGCCCGGGGGCTGGTGGTCGCCTATGACCACCTCGGCGCCGTCCCGACCATCGGCGACACGATGACCATCGTGGCCGTCGACAACACCCTCGAGGCCCTGGGCAGGATCGCCAACCACCGCCGCCGCGCGTTCGGCATCCCCGTGATCGGCGTGACGGGCAGCAACGGCAAGACCTCCACCAAGGAGTTCATCGCGGCGCTGCTCGAGAGCAAGGGCGAGGTGCTCAAGACGCCCGGCAACCAAAACAACCTGATCGGGGTGCCGCTGACGCTGCTGCAGATGACCAAGGCGCACATGTACGCCGTCATCGAGATGGGCACCAACGCCCCCGGCGAGATCGCCAAGCTCGCCGCCATCGCGGAGCCCGACGTCGGGGTGATCACCAACGTCGCCGCCGCCCACACCGAGGGGTTGGTCGATCTGAGCGGCGTCGCCCGGGAGAAGGGCGCCTTGTTCGAGGCGCTGCCGGCGTCCGGCGCGGCCATCATCAACCTGGACGATCCCAAGGTCGCCGAGCAGATTCGCAGGACCCAGGCACGCCGTATCTCCTTTGGCGAGGCGGAGCCGGCGGACTTCCGCATCCAAGAGTACCGGTTCGGTGAGCGCAAGCCCCGGGTCAGCGGCACGCTGCTCCTCGACGACGGGGAGCTCGAGATCGACCTGTCCGTGGTCGGCTTCCACCAGATCCGCAACGCGGCAGCGGCGCTGGCCGCGGTCAGCGCGGTGGGGCTGCCGCCCCGCACCCACCACCCCGCGCTCCTGTCGGTCACCGCCCCGCCCCAGCGCATGCAGTTCATGGAGGCCTCGGGGCTGTGGGTGCTCGACGACACCTACAACGCCAACCCCGCCTCCATGCGCGTGGCCCTGGAGACCCTGGAGCGCTGCTGCAACCTGGCGCAGTCCCGGTCCCGCACCATCGCCGTGCTGGGCGACATGAAGGAGCTCGGCGACGGCGAGGAGGAGGCCCACCGCGCGCTCGGCCGACTCTGCGTCGAGCTGAAGATCGACGTGCTCATCACCGTCGGACCGGCGGCTGCCCACACGGCCGAGGCGGCCAAGGCGGCAGGCCTGAGGGCCGTGACGAGCTGCGAAGAGCCCGAGCAGGCCGTGGACTGGGTGCGCCGGGTCGGCAACCCCGGCGACTGGCTGCTGGTCAAGGCGTCGAGGAGCATGCTCTTGGAGAAGGTGGTGGATGACTTGAAGCGGACGGACGCGCTGTGAAGGGCCCCCGCCGCGCGCCGCGAGGCGCCGCCTAGATGCTCTTTCAGCTGCTCTTCCAGCTGTCCGACCTGTTCGGGCCGCTGCGGGTGTTCCGCTACACGTCGTTCCGGATCCTCGCGGCGACGGTGACCGGGCTCCTCGTGACCCTGTTCCTGTACCCGTGGTTCATCCGCCGGCTGCGCAACGAGCAGATCGGCGAGACCATCCGGGACGACGGGCCGGAGACCCATCAGAAGAAGGCCGGGACGCCGACCATGGGCGGCAGCCTGATCCTGTTCTCCGTCGTCGGTGCGACGGTGCTGTGGACCGACCTGTCCAACGAGTACGTCTGGATGACCCTGTCGATCACGGTCACGTTCGGGGCGGTCGGGTTCGCCGACGACACGATGAAGCTGCTGGGCCGTGGTCCCAATCGGGGCATGCCCGGCAAGGTCAAGCTGGCGCTCGAGTTCCTGGTCGCCGGGCTGGTGCTGGGTTATCTGCTGTACGTGTCCGACGTCACATACGACGGGTCGCTGTACCTGCCCTTCGTGTCGACCGCGAAGTTCCAGATGATGCTCCCCAAGTGGGTCTACCTGCCCTTCGCGATGATCGTGGTGGTCGGCACCTCCCAAGCGGTCAACCTCACCGACGGGCTGGACGGGCTGGCCATCGGGCCGGTCATCGTCGCCTCCGGGGCCTTCCTGGTGCTCGCCTACGCCTCAGGCACGGTGCTGCAGTACTGGGATCACACCGGCGGCATCGCCGTCCTGCACAAGTTCGACGTGGCCGACTACCTGCGGATCCCAAAGATCACCGGGGTGCAGGAGGTCGCCATCTTCCTGGGGGCGCTGTGCGGAAGCGGGATCGGCTTCCTCTGGTACAACACCTACCCCGCCCAGGTGTTCATGGGCGACGTCGGGGCGCTGGCCCTGGGCGGCGCGCTCGGGTCCGTCGCAGTGCTCACCAAGAACGAGCTGCTCATGCCCATCATCGGGGGGATCTTCGTCCTCGAGGCGGTGAGCGTCATCACCCAGACCACGTCGTACAAGCTCACCGGAAAGCGGGTCTTCCGCATGGCCCCGATCCATCACCACTACGAGCTCAAGGGCTGGGCTGAGCCCAAGATCATCGTCCGGTTCTGGATCATCTCCATCCTCCTGGCGCTGGTCGGCCTCGCCTCGCTGAAGTTGCGCTGATGTCGACGCTCACCGGCCTGCTACGCCCGTTCGGTCAGTGGCGCGAGCACCGCGCCGACGAGGCCCGCCGATCCTCCAGCCTGCCGTTCGACCCCATCCTGCTGGGCACGATCCTGGCGCTCATCGGCATCGGCCTGGTGATGGTCTACTCGGCCAGCGTCGTCGCCGCCGACCGCACCTTGCACAACGGCGAGCACTACCTGCTGCGGCAGGGCATCCACAGCGTCCTCGGGCTGGCGATGCTGGCCGTCGGCATGGCCATCCCGGTCGGGCGGTACCGCTCCGTCGCGCCCTGGATGCTCCTCGGCGCGCTGGCGCTCCTGGCCATGCTGCTCATCCCCGGCGTCGGCATCACCGTCAACCGGTCCACCCGCTGGCTCGGCGTGGGGCCGGCCCGGCTGCAGCCCAGCGAGTTCGCCAAGTGCGCCCTCATCGTGTTCCTGGCCTGGTCCCTGGAGAAGAAGGGCGAGCGCATCCGGCGGTTCAAGGTGGGCTGGGGCCCCCCGATGCTGGTCCTCATCGTCATGGCGGCCCTGTGCCTGCGGCAGCCCGACTTCGGCACCACGGTCATGCTGTCCGGCCTGATGCTGGGCATGCTGTACGCCGGCGGCGCGCCGCTGAAGGTGGTGGCGGGCATGTGCAGCGTCTGCCTGCCGCTGGGCTACATCGGCATCCTGGGCAGCGCCACCCGCCAGGCCCGGATCGCCGCCTGGCTCGACCCCTTCGCCCACGCCGATGGCATCGGCTACCACCTGGTGCAGTCCCTGCGGGCCCTGGGCAGCGGCGGCGTCACCGGCCTCGGCCTCGGCGAGAGCCGCCAGAAGCTCTTCTTCCTGCCTGAGGCGCACACCGACTTCATCCTCGCGGTCATCGGCGAGGAGTTCGGGTTCATCGGGGTCCTCGTCGTGAGCGCGCTCTTCTTCGTCCTGCTGCTGCGGGGCATGAAGGCCACGCTCAACGCCTCGGACCGCTTCAGCGGGCTGCTCGCGTTCGGCTTCACCTGCTGCCTGGCCGGCCAGGCGGCCTGGAACATGGGCGTGGTCACCGGCGCCCTGCCCACCAAGGGGCTGACGCTTCCCTTCGTGAGCTACGGCGGATCCTCGCTCCTCGCCTGCTGCTGGATGGCCGGGGTGCTGCTTCGCATCTCCTCGGGCGCCGGCGACGTGTCCGCGCCGCCCAAGAAGACCCCGCGACACAACCGCCGCAGCCCCAGCGGCATCAGGCGCCCCAATCGCCGGAGTCCCTTTCGATTTCTGGCCGGGAGCGGCAAAGGGGCTTAAGCCCGGAGTGTGCTCCGAGGTCACATGCGCATCCTGATTGCGGGCGGCGGAACGGGCGGTCACCTGTATCCGGGGCTCGCTGTCGCAGAGGAGGCCCTGCAGCGCGGCGGACGCCACGTCGTGGGTTTTGTCGGCACCGAGCGCGGCATCGAGGCCCGGGTCCTCCCCAAGATGGGCCACTCCCTCGAGCTCATCGACGTCATCCGCCTCAAGGGCGCAGGCGTCCTCGGCGTGATCAAGGGCCTGCTGCGACTCCCCAAGGCGCTCTTCCAGTCCATGGGCGTGCTCCGCCGGTTCAACCCGGATGTGGTCGTCGGCGTCGGCGGCTACGCCTCGGGGCCGGTGGTCCTGCTGGCCGCGCTCACGGGCCGCCCCACGCTGGTCATGGAGCAGAACGCAGTGCCCGGGCTGACCAACCGGATCCTCGCCCGCTTCGTCGACCGGGTGGTGCTCACCTTCGAGCGGTCCAGGCGGGACCTGCCTGAGCGCAAGGTGGCCGTCCTCGGCAACCCGGTCCGCAAGAGCATCCGGGACAACCTCGCCGCGGTCGCCGAGCAGCGCATGCAGGCCGACAGCGCCGATCGGCCACTGCGCCTGCTCATCTTCGGCGGCAGCCGCGGCGCCCGGGCGCTGAACCAGGCGCTGCCCGCCGTCGTGGCGTCCATGGATGTGCCGGTGGACGTGCGCCACCAGACCGGCGTCGACGACGAGGACTCGGTGCGCGCCGACTATGAAGAGCGCGGGCTGCAGGCCGACGTCACGCCCTTCATCGACGACATGGCCGCCGCATACACGTGGTGCGACATCGCCGTGTGCCGCTCCGGCGCCTCGACGGTTTGCGAGCTGGCGGTCGCCGGCGTGCCGAGCGTGCTGGTGCCGTTCCCCCAGGCCGCGGACGACCACCAGGCCGCCAACGCCGCAGCGCTTGTGGAGGTGGGCGCGGCCAAGGTCATCCGGCAGTCCGACCTCGACCCGCAGACCCTGGGCGCCGAGCTGTCCGCCCTGGCCCGGGCGCCCGACCGGCTCGTCGCCATGGGCGAGGCGGCGCGCACGGTCGCTCGCCCCAACGCCGCCCAGGATGTCGTCAACGCCCTCGAGAGCCTCGCCGGTGAGAAGCGATGACCGGGCGGCGGTGCGAGCGGCGCTGCGCGGCGTCGCTCGGGAGCATGCTCCGTTGGCGCCGATGTGCTCGTATCGCGTCGGCGGGCCCGCGGCGATCCTCGCCGCGCCGGCCGATGGCGCAGATCTCGCCTCGCTCCTCGCGCTGTGCCGGCGGCTCGCCCTGCCGACCCTGGTCATGGGCGGCGGGAGCAACCTGCTCGTCAGCGACGACGGCTTCGACGGGGTCGTCATCCGCCTTGGGGCGCCCGCCTTCCAGGCCATCGAGATCGCCGAGGACGGCCTGCAGGTCCGCCTGGGCGGAGGTGTCCGGGTGAGCCGGCTGATGGGACGGGCCGGTCGATTCGGCTGGCCGAAGCTCGCCTTCCTCGAGGGCATCCCCGGCACGGTGGGCGGGTGCGTGGCGATGAACGCCGGCACCAAGGACGGGGAGATCAAGGACATCTTGGTGGAGGCCGAGGTGGTGACGCCTGGCGCGATGACGCCCCAGCGGCTGTCCAACGCCGAGTGCGGCTTCGCCTACCGCCGGTCGTGCCTGCCCGCTGGGGCGGTGGTCACCGAGGCGGTCGTGGATCCGGGACAGGGCGACCCCGCCGAGGTCAAGCGGGCGCTCAAGGCCCACCACGAGTACCGCAAGGCCACCCAGCCGCCGGGGACCAGCGGCGGCTCCGTGTTCGCCAACCCGGAGGGCGACCACGCCGGTCGGCTCATCGAGGCGGCGGGGCTCAAGGGCGAGCGGGTCGGCGGCGCCGCCATCAGCGAGCGCCACGCCAACTGGATCGTCACGAGCCCGGGCGCCACCGCCGCCGACGTATGGGCGCTGATGCAGCGCGCCCGCACCGAGGTGCACGAGCAGTTCGGCGTGCAGCTGCGGCTGGAGAACCGGGTCGTGGGGTTCGAGTCGTGAGCGCCGCTGGCAAGGACCGCAGGGTCGGGGTGCTCCTGGGCGGCCTGTCGGCGGAGCGGGAGGTGTCGCTGGATTCGGGCGGACGCATGGCGGCCGCGCTGCGCGGGCGCGGCCACGTGGTCGTGGAGATCGACCCCGGGCGCGACGCCGCCCAGCAGGTGCGAGACGCCGGCGTGGACGTCGTGGTGGTCGGGCTGCACGGCACGTACGGCGAGGACGGCTGCGTGCAGGGGCTGCTCGAGGTGATGGGCGTCCCCTACACCGGCAGCCCGCCGATCGCGAGCGCCGTGGCGTTCGACAAGGTGCTCACCAAGCGGATCGCGGCCCAGGCCGGCGTGCCGACTCCGGAGTTCGAGGTCCTGGCGCCGGGCGCCCCCACGCCCCAGTTCGGCGTGCCGGTGGTGGTCAAGCCCGCCGCGGAGGGCAGCAGCGTGGGCGTGACGATCGTCCACGACGAGGCCGACGTGGACGGCGCGGTGCGGTCCGCAGCGGCCTGCGGCGACGGCCGCGTGCTGCTGGAGCGCTTCATCGACGGGGTCGAGGTGACCGTGGGCGTGCTCGACGGCGAGGCCATGGGGACCGTGGAGATCCGCCCCTTCGAGGGCTTCTACGACTACGAGGCCAAGTACGAGCGCGACGACACCCGGTACGTGGTGCCCGCCGAGCTTGCCGGCGACGGCGTGCAGCGGGTGCGCCGCTGGGCCGAGCAGGTCCATGAGCTGCTGGGCTGCGCCGGGGCTACGCGGGTGGACTTCATGGTCGACCAGGCAGGCGATCCCTGGTTCATCGAGGTCAACACGCTGCCCGGCATGACCGATCACTCGCTCCTGCCCATGGCGGCCGCAGAGGTCGGGATGGACTTCGCGGACCTGGTGGAGGCCATCCTCGACCGGGCGGCGCTGCACCATCGCGCGGCGGAGGTGGCTGCGTGAGCGCGATCGGCCGCAACCGGGCGCGGGGCCGCAAGGTCAACCGTCGCCAGCGCACCGGGCAGGGCAAGGTCCGGACGCCCCTGGCGATGCGCCAGGCGGTGGGCGCCACGCTCAAGACGGCCCGGCGCCTCGCCCTGCCGTCGGTGTTGGGAGCAGCCGCGGTGACCTTGCTGTGGGTCGCCGGGCTGTACGTGACCAACGGGCCGTACTTTCGGCTCCGCAACGCCGAGATCCACGGGCTGCACCGGCTGACCGAGGCCGAGGTCCTCAACACCATCGACCTGCAGAGGGACGTCAGCTCGACGCTGGGCCTCGAGCCCGAGGGCCTCGCCGCGGGCCTCCGGGAGCATCCCTGGATCGTGGACGCCGAGGTGGAGCGCTGGCTGCCGGACCGGCTGACCATCCGGGTCACCGAGCGGGTGCCCGAGGTGGTGGTGCTCCCCTACGCCGATCCGGCGGACGGGGTGCCGGCCGCGCCGATGCTGGCCGACGCGTATGGCCATCGCTTCGCCCGCCCGCACCGGCCGTCGGACGTGGATCTGCCCGCCATCACCGGCGTGGACCTGCCGGACGCGGGCGCCGATCTGGAGGGCGTGAGCGACAAGCGGCTGAAGACGGCGCTGTCGGCGATGCGCGAGTGGCGCAGGCAGGGGCTCGACGCCCTGGACGACCTGTCCGAGGTGCACGTGGACCAGACCGCCGGGCTGACGCTGTACACCCAGCGCGACGGCTCGGCGATCCGCCTGGGACGCAGGGATCTTGCGGCGCGGCTGGCCCACGTGCGGGCGGCGCTATCAGACATCCATGCCCGCGGGGAGCGGGCGGAATACGTGTTGGCAGACGACTCCCGGGACGGTGGCCGGGTGGTGGTGCGGACGACGCCTCGAAAGCCCCCCGGGGCTGCGGACGCGGCGCTCGACCTGCCGACGGACGCGGAGCGAGGCGAGGTCAGGAGGACAGGGCATGGCAAGGAAGGCTGAGACGGTTGTCGGACTGGACCTGGGCACCACGAAGGTGGCCTGCATCGTGGGCGAGGTCAGCGACCTCGGCGTCGATGTGATCGGCGTCGGGGCCACGCCGGCGCAGGGCATGGCGCGGGGCGCGGTGGTGCACATCGAGGCGGCCGCCGACGCCATCCGTCGGGCCGTCGAGGAGGCCGAGCTGATGGCCGGGATGGAGATCCGGGACGTCATCACGGGCATCGCGGGCAGCCACATCCGGGGCCTGAACTCCCACGGAATCGTCGCCGTGAAGGACCGGGAGATCCGCTCCGAGGACGTGCGGCGGGTCATCGACCGGGCCCGGGCCGTGGCCGACCACGATGAGGACGGCGACAGCGTGATCCACGTGATCCCCCAGGAGTTCGTGGTCGACGATCAGAACGGCGTGCGCAGCCCCGTCGGGATGAACGGCTGCCGGCTCGAGGCCCGCGTCCACGTGGTGACCGCGGGCAAGGCCGCCTCCCAGAACATCACGCGGGCTTGTGCCGAGGCGGGCCTGAAGGTCACCGACATCGCCCTTCAGCAGCTCGCGAGCGCGGAGGCCGTCCTCACGCCGGACGAAAAGGACATGGGGGTCGCCCTGATCGACATCGGTGGGGGCACCACCGACCTGGCGGTGTTCCTGCGCGGCGCGGTGGTCCACACCGCCGTGCTGTCACTGGGCGGAAACCACCTGACCACCGACGTGGCCTCCGGGCTGCGCACCCCCAAGGACGAGGCCGAGCGCCTCAAGCACAAGTACGGCTGCGCCCTGACCTCGCTCGTCGCCCCCGACGAGGAGATGGAGGTGCCGTCGGTCGGAGGCCGCCCACCGCGCAAGCGGGCCCGGCAGGTGCTGTCGGAGATCATCGAGGCGCGCATGGAGGAGATCCTCTGCCTGGTGCGCCGCGAGCTGGCCAACGCCCAGCTGCTCCAGCACATCCACTCGGGCATCGTGCTCACCGGCGGCTCGACCATGGTCCGCGGGCTCAACGAGCTGGCCGAGGACATCTTCGACATGGACGTGCGCCAGGGCGCCCCCACCGGCGTCGGCGGCCTGACCAACGTGATCGCCAACCCCAAGTACGCCACCGGCGTCGGCCTTGTCCTGCAAGCCGCCGCACCCTTTCGCGTCGACACGACCGCGGACAACCTCGTGGCCCCGGATTTCGCATCCATCACCGGCGACCACGCCCTGCGCTCCCCCGACGGCGACGGCCGCTGGGGCCGCTTCCGGTCCTGGATGAACGAGCTCTTCTAGGCCGCCTGGGCCCAGGCGTCAGTCCAGCCCGAGCCCGGACAACGCGGCGGCCGGCACCGGCACGGTGAGCTCCTCCACGGCCACCTCGACGTCGTTGTCGAAGTTGAAGACCTCGTCCGACAGCAGGTCGAGGTCGTACTCTTCGTCCCAGATCACAAGCCCGATCCCGTTGCGCGTGACCCGTCCATGCGAGGCGCGCACCGTTGCGCCCCGGCCCACCGCCAGCCCGGCGAACGCCGAGCCGGTGACCAGGAAGTCCCGCACCGTCAGACGCGCCCCGGCCTGCCCGACGATGCCCGCCCCGACGCCCCGGGCCTGCCCGTCGCTGATGCACGCCATCGGGTCGTCCGCGGGGAGCTGGCCGCAGACCGAAGGCAGGGTGTCCCGGACGACCACCGTGTCCAGCAGGACGCGGGTCTCAGGCGAGCGTCCCCAGCCGGCGGCGGCGACGCCAGCGAGGCGATTGCCGGTCACCAGGGCCCGGGAGACCTGGACGTTCGAGCCCTGGCTGAAGATCGCGCCGTAGCCGAGCCTGTGGTCGTCGGGGGTGCTCTGGGAGTCCTCGATGAGCAGGTCCTCGAGCGTCACCGTCACGGGTGCGCTCCACCCTCCGGCATCGGTCCAGAGGCCGGCCAGGTCGTTCTCCACCAGCGCCACCCGCTTGCCCTCGAAGCTGCAGCCGCTCTCCACGAGCAGGCCCGCCCCGACCTCCACCCGGCGGCTCGCCCACGAGCGGGCGATCAGCAGGTCCTCGGCCACCACACGGGCGGGCGCTGCGTGCTTCTGATCGAGGCAGACGAAGCCGACACCTTCGTTGTCGGCGACCCGCACCCGCTGCAGCGCAAGGCTCCCGCCGTCGTACACGGAGATGCCCGCCGCCATGACCGAGCCCTCGGCCGGGGCGGCGTGGAGCACCTCGGCGTCGGCGAGGTCGAGGTGGGAGACGGAGCTCTCGGGCCGCCCGGCGATCACGATCCCTTCGCTGCCCACCCCGTCGATGCGCAGGCGGGTCAGCGACGCGCTCCCGCCGTGGTGCAGCCTGATCCCGTCGCCGCCGATGGCCGGCGCCCCTCGGAACGCCTGAAACCCCTCGAGGGCCTCGATGTCCCAATCCTCGCCGTGAACGAAGGTCCCCTCCCCGAACAGCTGGGCGCCCAGCCCGTCGACCCTGCGTATGGCCAGCCGGCGGATGTCCATATGCCCGCCCTCGGCCGAGACGCCCGAGCCGAACACCTCGCCGGCGGTGAAGACGTCGTGGATCCGGGCGTCCTCGACCTCCAGCCGCTCGCCCTCCGCCGCATGCAGCACGATCCCCGCGCCGCGGACCCGGTGCACGCCGACCCGCCGCAAGGTGCCGCTTGCGCCGACGAGGATCAGGCCCTCCCCGAAGTCGCCGCCGGGGGTCAGCGGGCCGAAGCGGCCCACGTCGACGTGCACGGTGGGCATGCCCTGGCCCTGGGCATGGATCGCCCGCAACCCGTTCCTCCACGGGCCGCTGATGACCACCTGCCGGAGCGTGAGCTCGCTGCTGCCGTCACACAGCGCGCCGATGCGTCCCTCGCCCCCCGCCTCGCCCTCCCGCCCGCTCACCCGCACGTCCTCGAGCTCGAGCTGGCCCGGGCCACGACCGTCCAGGTCCATGGCGGCGAGGGCGGCGCCGACGACGGACACCACCTGGACGCGGCGGCCGGTGACCGCGGCGCCCTCGAAGGCGGCGAGGCCGAGCCCGAGGTCCCCATCGCTGTCGACCCCCCGCACGACCAAGGTGTCGACGGTGCCCCCGGGCGAGCCGAGGCCGAAGCCCACGGCGACGCTGAGCACCTCCTCGACCCGGACGGAGCGGACGTGGGTCTGAGCGGATCCCCCGGCGGTCACGATGCCCCGCTCCGGGCCCGTCAGCGTCAGGTTGGCCACGGTCACCGGGCCCTCCGCCGCCACCCGGACCATGGCGCCGCGTGTGCCACGCGGTGAGAGGATCACCCCCGACGCGCACGCCCCGACCAGGGAGGCGCGCCGGAGCTCGAGGGTCGGCCCGCGGTAGGTCCCCGACGCCAGCACCACGATGGCCCCTCCGTCCCGCTCTGCCCGATCGAGGGCGGTGGCCAGCTGCTGCAGAGGCCGATCCCGGCTGCCGTCGCCCCCGGGCGCGGCCTCCCTGGACACGTACAGGATGGGCCCGGCGGCTGCGTCGCCGACCACGAACCCTCGCAGGACCTCCTCCGGCGGAAACCCCCCTTCGGGCGGACACTGGGTGCCGACCCGCACGCACGCAGCGTCCGAGGCGAACTGGCCGTGGGCCCCCTCGCAGACCACCTCGACCGGCGGAACGCACGGTCCCGGGCCCAGCTCCGGCGCCGCCTCGGCCTCAGGGGTCCAGCCGTCCGGGCAATCGGGCGCGCCCAGGTCCGGCGGCGCGGGAGGCGCCGGGCGCGCGACATCAAAGTCGTCCGGCGGTCCAGGCAGCGCCTGGGCCTCAGCGGGGCCCTCGCCCTCCCCCTCGCCCTCGGCCGTCGGATCGCCAGGGTTGGCAGGGTCGGCTTCAGGAGGGGGGCTGTCGGACGGGGACGGCGTGGCCTCGCAGGCCGTCGTCAAGGCGACGACGGCAGCGCCGAGGCACCCCCAGCGGCCGAACGAGCCGGTCCCGATGGCGGCGCTGACCATGCAGGCATCCTGCGCACGAGGGGTGGCTTCGCAGCAAGCCCGGGCGCCCGCTACACTGAACCGGGGACAGCGAATCGGGGGCGGGGCGTGAGTCGGGCGCAGCATTGGCAGCTTGGGCTGATCGTGGGGTTGCTCCTCGGCGCCGTGGCGCTGGGGTCGGGCGACGCCCGCGCGGACGAGCCTGCGCTGGTGCCGCCGCGCATTGTCGTCATCTTCGACACATCCGGCTCCATGGCGTGGAGGCTCGACCGCAATGAGCCTGCGGGTGGCGATGGCAGCGTGGAGTTTCCGACGGTGTTCGAGTCTCGCATCCACGCGGCCAAGGAGGCGCTGAAGGCCGTGCTCCTGGCCGTCGGTGAGCGCGAGGCGGAGTTCGCCCTGATGCGCTACTCGCAGGCCGAAGGGCCCGGGATCAACCGCTTCCCCGAGGAGTACGACCGGCCGATCAACTACCTGGGCGCCTGTGAGCCGGGCGGCGACGTGTTGGTGCCGTTCGGCGAGCACCAGCTGCCCGAGCTCGTGTCGTGGATCGATCACGAGGAGCGGTTCCCAACGGTCACGACGAAGGGGTCACCGCGGTCACGACCTACACGGTCGGGTTCGGCCCGATCGAGCGACACCCCCGGGAACAGCTCGATGATCTCGCCGCGGCCGCCGGAGTCAACGGCGGCGTGGCGTTCCGCGCCGAGGATCGCCAGGCGCTGCAGCTCGCGTTCGGGCTCATCATCGGCCTCGCCGTGCCCGTGGAGATCTGCGACGGCCGGGACAACGACTGTGACGGCAGGATCGACGAGGGGTTGCGCAACGCCTGCGACCTGTGCGGCCCCGAGCCGGTCGAGGTGTGCAACGGCCTGGACGACGACTGCGATCTCGAGGTGGACGAGGGCGTGCGCAACAGCTGCGGCGAGTGCGGCCCGCAACCCGTGGAGCTCTGCAACGGCCAGGACGACGATTGCGATGGCTTGGTCGATGAGGGGGCCTGTGTGTGCGACCCCAGCGGCGGTGGTTTCTGGCGTGTCGAGACGTGCGACGGCACCGACGAGGACTGTGACGGCGTGGTCGACAACGGCGTGAGCCTGCCGTGTGGCACGGACGTCGGCCAATGCGAGCTCGGCGCCCGGGCGTGCCATCGGGGCGCGTTCGTCGAGACTTGCGTCGGTGGGGTCGGGCCCGTCGACGAGCGGTGCGATTCACTCGACAACGACTGCGACGGCTTGACCGACGGGCACACCCGCACGTGTGGCGATGGGCTCGGCGAGTGCGCAAGCGGCCGTCAGCTCTGCGTCGGTGGCGCATGGGGCGTCTGCCAGGGTGCCAAGGTTCCCGCGGCCGAGGTCTGCAATGGCACCGATGACGACTGCGACGGTGCCGTCGACGAAGGCGTACGCAACTCCTGTGGGACGTGCGGATCGCCGCCGGTGGAGAGCTGCGACGGCGAGGACGACGACTGTGACGGTCGGATCGACGATGGCGCCCAGTGCCCGGGCGCCCTGTCGTGTGCGCAGGGTGCGTGTGCCGAGCCCTGCGCCCATGGGGAGTGCCCGCTCGGGCTGCGTTGCGTGGCGACCGTGTGTGCGGTCGATCCCTGTCGCCTGGTTCGATGCAGTCCGGGCGACCGCTGCGACCGTCAGACAGGCGGGTGTGTGGACCCGTGCGCGGGGGTGGACTGCCCCGGCGGCGAGAGCTGTGACCTGGGACAATGCGTGCGCGACACCTGTCGCCACGTCGGCTGTCCGCCTGGCGAGGTGTGCCGAGGGGACCTCTGCGAGCCTCACCCATGCGCGCAGGCAGCCTGCGGTGAAGGTCGGTATTGCAGGGACGGCGTGTGCGTCGACGCGTGTGATGGCGTCCGCTGCGATGCGGGGCTGCGGTGCGTCGAGGGCGCGTGCGTGGCGGTCGGCTGCGTGGATGCGCAGTGCCCGCCGGCCCAAGCCTGTGTGCGAGGCGAGTGCGCCCAGGATCCGTGCGGTGGCGTGCAGTGCCCCCTGTCGACGACCTGCATCGACGGCCAGTGCGTCGACCCGCCGTGCCGGTTCGTCGTGTGCCCGACGCACAACAGCTGCGAGGACGGGGTTTGCATCTCCCTGCTGGATTGCGGGGGTCCGACCCCCCCGGAGGCCTGCCCCGGATGTGCGACCGACGGCTGCCCGGACGGCGAGGAGTGCGTCGTCGACGACGCCGGTGATCGCTGCGTGGCCGTGTCGAAGGGCGGCGGAGTGGGCGGGGACCGCGGCGGACGGCAGTAGCAGGAGGTACCGGAGGGTCCCTTGCCCCGGCCGGTGGCGGAGAAGCCGGAGGTCGCGGACGGTTGCGATTGTCGATCGATCGGCGGTGTCTACACGTGGCGCCCGCCCTGGTCCCCTCGCCGCTGATAGGCGGAGCAGGCTCCAGGGGCGTGCTCCGGCACCACAACCCCCGATGCGAGACTGCACAAATGACCCGAAACAGGCGCCGGGTCCCTCTGTAAGGGGTGCAACCAACCCAGCGAGGTGACCTGTGCCCAAGCGACCTGACTCCGACTCCGCAGTCCGACCCTGGGCCCTGACCGCCGCGAGCCTCCTGCTGCTGGTCCTCCCCGCCTGCTCTGGCGTCGGCGGCGAAGACGCGCCCGGCGGTGGTGGGGGCGACGCTGGCGGTGGCGGCGGCGGGGCGGGAGACAGGCCCTACCCCTCGCTGGACGGGCCGCCGACGGACACGCCGGCGGGATTGGGCGCCGGGGGCAGGGGCGAGGACGGCAGCCGACAGGGGGATGGCGAAGGGAGCGGGGGTGGAGGCGGGGACGACGGGTGGCGGGCAGGCGCCGGCGCCGGTGCTGGCGGCGCCGACCCGGCGGGTGCAGGGCAGGGCGGACAGGCGGGACAGGGCGGGGCAGGCGGAGACGGGGGCGCAGGCGGAGGTGCGGGTGGACAGCCGGCGCCCGAGCCCGGCCGGCCGGACCCCGACGTCGCCCGGCCGGGGCCCGATCCCGACGGCGCGGGCGGGCCGGCCACGCCGGACGTGTACCCGGACGGACGCTTCAACTACGCGGCCGCGTTGCAGAAGGCGCTGTACTTCTTCGAGGCCCAGCGCTCGGGCCCCTTGCCGGCGAACAACCGCGTGGAGTGGCGCGGCGACTCGGGGCTGGACGATGGGGGCGACGTGGGCGTCGACCTGACAGGGGGGTGGTACGACGCGGGCGACCACGTGAAGTTCGGGTTCCCCATGTCGGCGGCGGCCACCATGCTCGCTTGGTCTGTGGTGGAGTACCGGGCGGGGTACGAGGCCGCCGGGCAGCTCCCCTGGGCCCTGGCCAACCTGCGCTGGGCCACGGACTGGTTCGTCAAGGCCCACACGGGCCCCAATGAGCTGTGGGGCCAGGTGGGCAATGGCGCCGTGGACCACGCCTGGTGGGGATCCGCCGAGGTCATGGGCATGGAGCGCCCGTCGTACCGCATCGACGCGGGGTGCCCCGGATCGGACCTTGCGGGTGGGACGTCGGCCGCGCTCGCGTCGGCCTCCATGGCGTTCCGGGCCACGGACCCAGGCTACGCCGACACGCTGCTGCGCCATGCCCTGGAGCTGTTCCGGTTCGCAGATGAGCACCGCGGCAAGTACTCGGACTGCATCGGCGACGCCCAGGCCTACTACAACTCGTGGAGCGGCTACGCGGACGAGCTGGTGTGGGGGGCGCTCTGGCTCCACCTGGCCACCGGCGAGGCGGCGTGGCTCGAAAAGGCCGAGGCCGAGTTTCCGGGCATCGAGATCCAGCACATCTGGACCCACGCGTGGGACGACAAGTCCTACGGCGCCTACGTGCTGCTGTCCCGCCTGACCGGCAAGCCCGAGTACGCGGCGGCGGCCAACGCCTGGCTCGACTTCTGGACCGTCGGACACGATGGCGATCAGATCACCTACAGCCCGGGCGGGCTGGCCTGGCTCGACCGCTGGGGCGCCCTGCGGTACGCCGCCAACACCGCCTTCGTCGCCGGGGTGTACAGCGATGATCTGACCGCGGCGGGCGCCGATCCCGAGCGCGCCAGCCGATACGACGCGTTCGCCGTGCGCCAGCTCGACTACATCCTGGGCGACAACCCTGCCGAGCGCAGCTACGTGATCGGCTACGGCGCCAACCCGCCCCGCAACCCGCATCACCGCACGGCCCACGGCGCCTGGGCCAACAGCATCCGGGAGCCCGAGGAGAGCAGGCATGTGCTGTACGGAGCGCTGGTCGGCGGCCCGGGCGCGGACGACCGGTACACCGACGACCGCAACGACTTTCAGATGAACGAGGTGGCCTGCGACTACAACGCCGGGTTCACCGGCATCCTCGCCCGGATGGTCCGGGATTTCGGCGGCGAGCCCAGCGGCGACTTCCCGCCCGCCGAGGCCCGCGAACCGGAGCTGTTCGTCGCTGCGCGGGTGAACTCCGCGGGCAACCGCTACGTGGAGGTCGCCGCCATCCTGCACAACCGCACGGCCTGGCCCGCCCGCACCACGGCGGACGTGTCCTTCCGGTACTTCGTGGACCTGTCCGAGGTGTTCGCCGAGGGCTACGACCTAGGCGACATCGAGATCTCCAAGGCCTGGAGCGAGGGCGACGCCGTGCTGTCCGAGCTCCTGCCGTGGGTGCAGGAGCGGGGGCTGTACTACGTGGAGGTGAGCTGGACCGGGGAGACCCTCGCGCCGGCGGGACAGAGCGAACACCGCCGGGAGGTCCAGCTGCGGCTGGCGCTGCCCGCCGACTCCAACGACCCCCACTGGAGCTCCGACAACGACCCGTCTTTCCCCGGCCCACCCGGCCAGGGCGGCCAGGGGGGCCATGGCGGCCAGAACGGCCAGAACGACGACCGGCACCGGCCCCACGAGGCCATCGCCGTCTACGAGGACGGGCTGCTGGTGTTCGGTGTGGAGCCGTAGCGGCCCAGCGCCTATCTAGCTCGGAGTGCCGGGTCAGCCCGGATCACGCGCTCGGTGGTGGACCGCCAGCGCTCAGTCTGGCCCTGCCACCGCATCGGCCAAGGTAGAGCCCATGGAGTAGGGATCCCTGCGCGTCCAGCCGAACCGGCCAGCGGCGCGCCGGGAAATGCGGCGCGAAATAGGGCTTCGGGGGTAGGGGTCACTTCGTCGGGGTGTGCCGGACGCCGGTTCGGCTAGGCCTTCTGCGGACGGGCCTGTACCAGGGCTAGGGCGTTATCGCGGAGGGCAGCAGATACAGAAAGACCGAGAGCTGATCGCCGAGGATGGCAAGAGCGAGCACGGTCGACCCCGTGAGCGTGACGTAGGGGCCGAGGGCGCTGGCCAGTGCCGAGAGGACCAACTGCGCTGCGATCGCAACGAAGCTCCTGGCAACTGAAGCGCGAACACGCGTTGCTAGGCGACCGATGGCGTCCAGGTCGGACCGAAGGGTCTCGACGGCGGCCCGTTCGACGTTGTCCGGTGTGGTGGCGTCAAACCTGGCATCGGGCTTCTCGATGAGGCTCTGCCAGAGTTGGAGTAATGCGCTGGGTTTCGGGTCGCCAGGAACTGCAGATTGCTCAACCCGCCAGGACCCGATCGGATACGCTGATCTTGCTTTCCAAGGGGGCTGTATGCGGAACCTGATCTTCGCACATGTACTTGCAGTGGGTGCCGGCGCAATCGGCTGCGGTGAGACGGGGAGGAATCGAGCCGGAGGGGGTGGCGCAGGCGGTGCTCAGGGCGGTGCAGACGGCGGACAGGGTGGCGAAGACGGCGATCAGGGTGGCAAGGACGGCGCTCAGGAAGGCGAAGATGGTGCC
>PVBE010632433.1_pt1 | contig 33525 bp, 30 predicted proteins | sample 1631181 | NCBI WGS metagenome assembly PVBE01 (sample SAMN08397723, study PRJNA350692) | Marine metagenome, whole genome shotgun sequencing project. | isolation source: water | place: Pacific Ocean | collected 2012-04
ATGATCAAGGGCAGGGGGTTGATCAAAGTGATGAACAAGCCTTTCATTGGTACAATAAATCTGCTAATCATGGGTGTGCTGAAGCTCAATATAGCTTGGGAGTGATGTATCATAATGGTCAAGGAGTAGATGAGAGTATCGGCGAGGCATTGATACTTCTCACATTGTCAGCAGAAAATGGTTGTGATGAGGCGGTGGGTGCTTTGCAAGAATTGAGAGATGCTGCTCCTGATGCTGCTCCTGATGATGAATCGGATGATGATTCTGAGGTAGATGAAAATTCAAGCAACTATCACCCTGGCTTCGGCAACAGATAAGCGTTTGATATTGACACATAGCTGAATATTTGGTAGGTTGTTTCCATCAAATAAGCAGAGCTAAATAATATGACCAATAGTAATAATCGTATGCTGCAACCAAATAGCTTACAGGATGCTCAGGCTCAATATGATTTGGGATTGTTGCACTATGATAATCAAAACTATCAGGGTGCTGCTAACATGTTCACACAGGCAGCTGATCAGAACCATGTTTCAGCACAGTTCATGCTGGGTGTGATGCATGATCAAGGAGAATGGTTTTCTCAAAATTATACACTAGCTATTGATTGGTACACACAAGCAGCCAATCAAGAACATATTTTATCTCAATATAATCTGGGATTGATGTATAAAAATGGGATAGGGGTAACTACAAGCTATGTACAAGCGATTCACTGGTACACTAAAGCAGCTAACCATGGTCATGATAGAGCACAATTAAATTTGGGAGTGATGTACGCAGAGGGTCTTGGGGTTGATCCAAGTGATGAAATCGCTGCTGAATGGTACATACGAGCAGCTAATCAAGACAATGTTTTAGCACAAGTCAATATCGCGCAGATGTATGCAGGGGGTGTTGGAATAGGCCAATGCGTCCCACGGGCCTTGTATTGGTTCGAAAAGGCAGCTAATCTCGGGAATATTGTAGCAAAGTTCAACTTAGGCATGATATTCGAGACAGGGATTGGAGTAACGAAAAACCATGAGAAAGCGATTCACTGGTACAATGAAGCCGCAATAAAAGGGCATGCTGAAGCTCAATTCAATTTAGGAAAGATGTATAAATTGGCTCAAAACTATGATGAAGCTATTAGCTGGTTCATAAAGGCATCTGCGCAAGACTGTGCTGAAGCAAAAAATAGCTTGGGGGTTATGTATGATCAAGGGCTCGGAGTAACTAAAAATTATAAAACAGCCGTTGAATGGTACTCCGGCGCAGCAATTCAAGGGCTTGCTAAGGCACAGTTTAATTTGGCAAATATGTATGAAGAGGGTCTCGGCGTAGAGGAGCAATGCTATGAAAAAGCGATTTACTGGTACAATAAAGCAGCTGGGCAAGCGTATGCTAATGCACAAGTCAGTTTAGGGTTGATGTACGAAAAGGGTCTTGGTGTCGCTAAAAGTCATACAAAAGCCTTGGGCTTGTACACTCAAGCAGCCGAGCAAGGAAATGCTATAGCACATTACAATTTGGGGTTGATGTACGAAAAGGGTCTTGGTGTCGTTAAAAGTTATACAAAAGCCTTTAACTTGTACAATCAAGCAGCCGAGCAAGGAAGTGCTGTAGCACAGTGCAATTTGGGGTTGATGTACGAAAAGGGTCTTGGTGTCGTTAAAAGCTATACAAAAGCCTTTGACTTGTACAATCAAGCAGCCGAGCAAGGAAGTGCTGTAGCACAGTGCCATTTGGGGTTGATGTACGAAAAGGGTCTTGGTGTCGTTAAAAGCTATACAAAAGCCTTTGACTTGTACAATCAATCAGCCTTCCAAGGAAATACTATAGCACAGTGCAATTTGGGGGTGATGTATTATTACGGAAAAGGCGAAGTAGATATTCATCATACGCAAGCTCTTTTATGGTTCTCAGTAGCAGCTAAAAATGAAAATGTAGAAGCGCAGTATTATCTGGGCGTTATGAATGAGTACGGTCAAGGATTGACAAATAAAGACCTCAATAAAGCTATTGATTGTTATAAAAAAGCCGCAAAAAAAGGGCTGATTAAAGCACAGGATGCTTTAGAAATGCTAATGAATAAGCGTTCATCAGTTACAGGTTGGGTGTATGAGGGACAAGAAAAGAGCTTTGATGCGGTTAAAGATCTTCATTTAAAAGGCAATACTTTATTTGGTCAAGGTCTTCAATCTAATGCTAAACTTTCTAAATTAGGGGGAGCTGCTTCCATCAAAATAGGCGGTTTAAAGGTGAATTTCTAGATTCAAAGAATACAACATCTCGTTGAGAAAAATGTATGTTTCACATGAAACAGTATCTTGGGTTATGAGTCTTTACCTTTTATAATCCTGCTTTAGATTGATTGTTTTGTCAAATTGTATATGTTTGTCAGGTTGGCGATGAGATATGTACACGACTGCAGATTGAATCCTTTTAAGTTGTTTTAACCATTCTATTTCTTTTTGTAAGCAGACCCCTGAAAGAGCTTCGTCAAGAATGATAATATCATAATGGTTGAAAAGTGCTGTGTTTAACTGGAGTCTTTGGCGTTGCCCTAAGGATAAGTCATTGATGTTGGTATCTAAACAAAGAGACTGTAGTTCTTTATCATGATGGGTTAAAGGGGAAGAAGATTCTAAAAGAAAGTTTTTTAGGGGTTGATTATTAAATTTTGGATCAGTAGAACAATACAAAACTTTTTGATGACAGCACCGTTGGAATAGAAGTTCAACGTTGTTAAAGTACACAGTTCCCTGAGAGGGTTTTAGTGCGCCTGATATTATTAAGGCTAATGAAGTTTTTCCAGATCCTGAGGGACCTTTTATGTGCAGCCAAGATTTTCTTTTTATCGACAAATTAATGTTATGAAGTATTGTTTTTTTGTAGTTAAGGTAAACCCTGTCTAAACGAATAGGTAAGGGGTATTCTGGCTGTGTTTTTAGGCTAGGGCCCACTGGAGAGGGAATATGGCATAATGAGGCATAGAGGTTTTCCCAGGATTGTTTTATTTTTATTATCTGTTCAGATTGAAAGTGAAGGCTCTGGTTGAGTTGATAACAAATCATCAGGGCAAAAGTAAATTCTGAAAAAGAAATGATATGGTGGTTCTTTTGATTAAATAGTATAGCACAGCTAATCAAGTGAGAGATGAGTGAGCAAGAGGTTATGAACGATTGTTTTTTAAGGTGTTTATATGAAATTTCAACAGATGTTTTATGGCGTTTATTTGTTAACTTTCTAAGTAAGCTCCAGGGTTGCTGCCCCTGAGGAAGTGTTGGCCAGCGATTCCAATGAGTTATTAACTGATTTTGTTGAGCAAGAATTTTATTTTGTATAGTGTGATGGTTTTTCCAACAGGTTTGGGTGTTTTGAGAGTTATATTGACTGTAGATAATGATACTTACTAACAAAGTATAATAGATAGGAAGAGCGAATGAAATTTGACTAATCACTATCAGAGCATAACTCCATTGTAGAAGAGATGTTAATCCATGGCATATCATCCAAATCATTAAATCAATGGCATGATCAGGAATATGCATTATATGTGTTGGTGCTGGTTGTGATGGTAGCCCTTGGCCTAGTCGACAGTTTTTGAGTAGCAAAAGCGCAACTTTAGCCTTAAGTCTATTCTTTAAATTGCTTAATAATTTTGTTTGAAGAAGAAATACAATATCAATAGCCCAAAATAAGCTGATAGTTGTTATAAGTGCATGATTGGATGTGATGAGAGAGGGCTTTGTTTGCATGAGGCTGTAAACTTGCCAGGGTAATAGCAAGTGGTAGGTTGCAATAAGGCAAGAAAAAAATATTAACGTAACAATGCTTAATGGTTGCAGCCACACCATTTTCTTGAGGAGGTCTCCGACTGTATAGGTCATGTGTATTATTTTATAGATTATTGATGAGCTTTAAAGACCGTAAAAGTTTGAATTGGGTTCTCTAACTGTTTTTTATCATAGAAAAAGATTTAAGCTCTTTATCTGCATTCGTTCTACTTAATGACTTTTGTATAAAGTGATTTTCTAGGCACACCACAACACGTAAATTAGCATAAAACTATCCAAATTATTCCGTATAATACCCTCTCTTGATAACAGCTGGCTTAACTTTTTATTTGTTTTTCTCACTTCAGCTTTATTTATTAATGCACGAAAATACGTCTTGGGATTGACAAAAGGGCGCTGTTAAAGCAGAATATGGTCTTAATTTGATGGGGTGTAGCCAAGCGGTAAGGCATCGGGTTTTGATCCCGTGATCCCTGGTTCGAATCCAGGCACCCCAGCCACTCTTTTCTTTTTCATAACCCTCTCATTATTGAACTGTGTTTATCACGTGTTATTAAAGGTCTTTCTTGAGGCTAATTATCGCTTAAGAGATTTTTTTGTTCTAGTGGCATACGTGTGCTAAAGTATCCAGAGTTAAATGAGAATAAGGACATGTTAGGGCGCTGGCGCTGTCGTTCTATTCTGGAGTTAATACCTTGTCTATTCTAAAAGAAGTTAATAGTTATTGGGATGCTTGTTGGACAGCTCTATTTTATGGGTTTATACTCGTTATGATGTTGTTCTTATTGAAGTGTGGGGTCACCAATTATTGTCCCCTGGACGAGTGTGACCACAATAATGATTGTACCGATAAAGTTAAGGGTCACGGCGTGTGTCATGATGCTAATGTCTTCGGAGGGTCGTATTGCTCCTGGGAACAGGTTGACCAACCGGAACAGCCTGGGAATACAAAGGAAATCCTGGCACCTGGGGTATGAGTCTAACAAAGGGCCCATGACAAACGTATGAGAGGTCCTGACCTACAGGAAGAAAATGCTAGTAAAAATCTGTAATGGAAGGCGTTACAGAAGGTCATCTAGACGTGATGCAGCGGTATTTGAGGGTTATAGCTTCACCACAAATATTTTCAGCCAGTGATGAGTCATGTACAAATACTCATAAGCGATTCTGCCGAAGATAGACAAAATATTCTCAATTCATTCATTAAAGAGCTCATAGCTGGGTGGAATAAAATAGGATTGCTTGACTTTTATCCATATTTATTTGAAAATCAACGCATGGAATCAGGTTGATGGTTTTGAGATACTTGTAGTATAGCAATCTGTTGTGACATATCTTTAAACTGCGCCCTCAGTTCGTTAATCTCACTGCGCTGCTCTTCAATTCTTTTGTGGTTTTCTTTTATTATTTTGAATAGATACACCTTTGTCATTAATTCAATTTGAACGGCCTGGGATATTTCTTGTGGCAGATAAGGTAACAGTGCTTTTACAGGAATAAAACCCCTCAACTCCAAAGCCATATTGTCGAAGGGTGATGGCTTGAATGAATCGTCGTTTAATAATTGCTTTAATTCTTGGGGTAATGATTGATATTGTTCGTAATATCCGGTAGCTATCTCTGAGCTAAGTGTTAACTGTTGTTCTCCCCCACGAAGCATAAAAGTATCAGTAATTAAGCAGTGAGTCATATTGAGACTTCCAACAGTAAAGTGTTGTGATATTAAATACTGACGGAAGGGGACTGAGTGGGCAAGGTTTGCGCATGTTATTTGTAGCTTATATGCACCAGGTTTGCTTAGGAAGTCTTTTTGGTTGCTTAATATATGCCATTTAAGGCCATCAAAAAGAGATCTTAGATTTTTGGGTTCTAGTTTAGGTTTTTTTTTTGAAGTCTTTGAATCAAATAGGCTTGGTGCTGATCTTTTCATGATTACCTGTCTTTGCTCTTGATTAGTATTTGAATTTTAGCTTTTTTGGCAGGGTTTGTCAATAGTTATTTTTCTTATCAATATCAATAGATCACACAATAAAGTTTCGGGTATATGAATAGGACAATTGAATATTCTATGGATCAAGGTATAATGATTTTTAGTTAATTTATCTCATTAAATAAAGGTTTAAATTTGAGTTTAGGTTTATGAAAGTTTTTTCCGGCAGTTCTCATCCAGAATTGTCTCAAGCTATTGTTGAACACCTAGGTGTTGATTTAGAAAAAATTCATGTTTCATCGTTTGCAGATGGAGAGGTTGATGTTGAACTAGGTACCTCGGTGAGAGGGGTTGATGCCGTTGTTTTACAATCTACTTGTTCGCCGGTGAATGATTTATTGATGGAACTAATAGCTATTGTAGATGCTCTAAAGAGAGCTTCTGCTAAGTCAGTGACACTTGTTATGCCTTATTTTGGCTATGCTCGACAAGATCGCCGAATTGGGTCAGCAAGAATTCCTATTATGGCTAAGGTTGTTGCAGACATGCTTGCTGCAATCAAGGTTGATCGTATCTTGATTATGGATATGCATTCAGAGGTTATGCAGGGTTTTTTCAGCATGCCCATCGATAATATGTATGCGACCCCTATCTTTATTGAAGATATTCTTCACAAGAAATTAACGAAGATGAAAGTTGTTTCACCTGATGTAGGGGGAGTTGTCAGAGCTCGAGCCTTGGCGAAAAAACTGGGTGGATCAGATTTAGCCATTATTGATAAACGCAGGGACCCTCAGCACGGAACCCAAACTTTACACACCATTGGTGATGTTAATGGCTATCACTGTATTTTAATTGATGATTTACTGGATACAGGAAAAACCTTAATGCAAGCGGCTAAAGCATTGAAAGCAAGTGGGGCGCTTTCAGTTCTGGCTTATGTAACGCACCCTGTTTGTACTGCTTTTAGTCCAGATGAGTTAATGTTATCAGATGTTAATGAATTAATCTTTTGTAATACCATCCCCTTACGCGATGATTTACAGACGTGTTCAAAAATACGGACGATGAGTGTAGCCCCCTTGATAGCGGATGTTATTCAGCGGGTTTTTCAAGATAAATCACTAGGAGATCTATTTTTATGAAAGTGATTGTGGGTTTAGGTAACCCAGGGGATGCTTATGCTAAAACCCGACATAATGTTGGGCAGTGGCTGATTGATCAATTAGCAGCCTCTAGAGGGGTGGTTTTAAAGGACGTACAAATGGCGTCTGTGCAAGCAGTGAAAACCACGATAGAAGCACATTCTGTTTGGTTGGTTAAAACTGAATCTTTTATGAATGTCTCCGGCCTTCCGGTTAGAAATTTTTTAAGTTACTATCGCATTAAGCCTGAAGATTTATACGTTGTTTATGATGACCTTGATTTTGAGTGTGGTGTCGTCAGGTATAAAATGGGCGGTGGTGCAGGGGGTCATAATGGCATCAAAGATATTTCTCGGCATATAGGCAAAGACTTTCATCGGCTAAGGGTTGGAATTGGTCACCCAGGTGATGCCAGCTTGGTTTCTTCGTACGTGTTAAAAGCACCCAATGCTGAAGACAGAGTAACAATACAACAATCATTGACCCAATTAGAGTTCTGCTTAGCAGGGCTTATGGGAGACGATCGATCTGTGGCCATTGAACAGTTGCACAGCGATTCATAACTTAAGTCTAGGTTACACGGTGGCTAAGTGTTTTTTTATCATAATCATTAAAATTGATATGGCGGCTGGAGTGACCCCACTTATTCTCGATGCTTGCCCTAGAGTATGAGGTTTACTTGCTGTCAGCTTTTCCTTAACTTCATTTGAAAGTCCTTTGATTGAATTCAAATCAAGTTCTTCAGGGATAACGGTTTGTTCAACCTTTTCTTTTTTGCTGATGTCTTTATGCATTCTTTCAACATACCCGGCGTATTTGATATCAAACTCAATGTGATCGAGGTAGGGTTTAAGGGCGTTAGGCACATCGTAATGCTCCAGAACAATGGATGCATTGATTTCAGGGCGTTTAAGTAAGCTATTAAGCGTTATGCCTTGAGTCAGTTTTAGCTCATATTGTTGATCGAGAGGGCTTTTCGGAAGGCATCTATGCTCCAGCCATTGAGTGAGCTCTTTGAGGGCTTTTTCTTTGGTTTTTAATTGATTATTTAGTTGTTCAGGAACGACGCCAAGATCAAAGCCTTTCGCTGTTAGTCGTAAATCAGCGTTATCTTCTCGCAAAATAAGGCGGTATTCAGCTCTGCTGGTAAACATTCTATAGGGCTCATGGGTTCCTAATTGAATTAAATCATCCACCAGAACTCCAAGGTAGGCTTCATTTCTTTTAGGGTACCATGGGTCTAAGTTTTGATGTGATCTTGCTGCATTGATGCCTGCAAGAAGACCTTGGGCTGCAGCCTCTTCATAACCCGTTGTTCCATTAATTTGCCCGGCAAAATACAAGCCCCCTATGTATTTAGATTCTAACCAGGGTTTGAGGTCTCTAGGGTCAAAGTAATCGTACTCGATGGCATAGCCTGGTCGAGTAATATGGGCATTTTCAAGGCCAATGATACTGCGAACAAAGAGCTGCTGACAGTGATAAGGCAGGCTGGTGGAAATGCCATTGGGGTAAATTTCATTGACAGATAAGCCTTCAGGCTCAATGAATACTTGATGCGACGTTTTATCAGCAAACCTTACAACCTTATCCTCAATGGATGGGCAGTACCTTGGACCTACGCCAGAAATGTTGCCTGAATACATGGCGGATTCTTCCAAATATTCCCTGATAATGTCATGTGTCTTCGGCTGAGTATGTGTAATATAGCACAAGGTTTGTTGTGGGTGTGGCTGAGGGTTGAGGCTTGACATATAAGGAATGGGGTCATCGCCTGGTTGAGGCGTCATGACAGAGGTATCAATGCTATCAAAAGCAATTCTAGGGGGCGTTCCTGTTTTGAGACGACCAAAACGAAAAGGCAGCGTTTTTAATTTCTCTGCCAAAGAGATGGATGCAGCGTCCCCAGCTCTTCCTCCTTGATAATTATCTTTACCTATATGAATTTTCCCATTTAAAAAGGTACCGGTGGTTAAGACTATTTTTTTTGCATAAAAAATTAAACCCTGTTGAGTTTTAACACAATCGACTTGATGTTTGTTAATGCCCAGGTCTTCAACGGCACTTTGAAATAGCCATAAATTCTTTTGTTGATCCAGCAGGGATCGAATGGCTGATCGGTATAAACTTCGATCAGCTTGAGCTCTTGTAGCCCTTACAGCAGGACCTTTACGCCTGTTGAGAACTCTAAAATGAATACCGGCAAGGTCTGTTGCTTGAGCTATCAAGCCCCCAAGAGCATCTACCTCTTTGACCAAATGAGTTTTTCCTAATCCCCCAATGGCTGGGTTGCAAGACATTTGTCCTAGGGTGTCTATTTGGTGGGTGATAAGCAATGTTTTTGCCCCCATCTCTGCAGAAGCTCTTGCAGCTTCCACCCCAGCATGGCCACCACCAATAACAATTACGTCAAATCTATTTTTCATAGGGTATTACTTGAATTAAGTCCATGTTATTATACATGCTTGCAAGGGCATTTCAATGGTAAGCTTATGTTTTTAATTGTGTTGTTTTTGTGGCTGTTTTGAGTGGGCAACATTCTTGGTGAACCAATCAAGAATGTTGTCTAGCAGTTTAAGTGCACCGACCGCTATTTTAATAGATGCGTAAAAGTTAGGTTGCATAATTAATAGATTAGATTCATCTAACTGTTTTAATAGAGAATGAAGGCATCTAATTATTCGTTTGAGTTCTTTCAAGATATTAAGTAATGAGGTTTTGACCTTTTTTAATGTTTTTTTAATCGGGTTATGAAGAATCTTATCAGATAATTTCTTTGACATGTCAAATAATTTTTGAGCGCTTTCTAAGAATGTTTGTTGATTATGTTTTTCTTTGAAAAAGTTAGTTTTTTGATAGGGTACATGTTTTAAGTTTTCAGGCAAATGGGATTTGATTTCACGGTGATCTGCCTTTGATCTTTTGAGGATTAAGGTGAGGGTCTCTGCTAATAAATGTGGTTGGGTTATTTTGTCTCGCGAGGCAGAAAGTATATCACTAAGATCATGAATAGCATGTTCTTCTGGCATTGTCTTCTCCTTATAACTATGGGTTCTTGTCTATGGTTTATAGTATATATTTTGCATAAAATCATGATTTATATAGATAATATGTCATGTAGCGATAAGCTTTGATCTAAATAAAGTGGTTTTTTAGGTTTCCCTGAAAAATATCCATCAATATTAAGTTAATGCTTGGGTTGGCTTAAAGGTTCTTGAGGTAAAATAGAACGAATGAATTCGTCTACTTCAGTAACGATTTTTCCAATATCGTGGCCTATTTTTTGAATGTCTGGGTTTTTGATTAAATTCTCAACAAATTTAAGGGCTTTTTTTAACAGATCCAAAAGATAAGTTAGAGAGCTTTGGAGGTATTCAATAATTGGTTTTTTTATACCAGCTGAATCTTTTTCGCTTTGCATGGATTTTAGTTGTTTTTCAATTGTATTAAAAATATCGACGTCGACGTGGGCGGGGTCAAAGAACCTAGGGCTTCTGGTAGAATCTGTATTAGCCGGTAAATCCTGGCTAATGGTGTTTTCTATATTGTCTATTATCTTTCCAATAATTGCTGCGATTTCTTGGTATTCCTGTTTAAGGTCTTTAGGTTGAGGGGCCATTTTTTTCTCCAATCTATGACATATTTGTTTATAGTATATTGTTTTAAAAAAAACCGGGTTGTGGGTTAATTTTATTTAAAAAACTCTACAAATGTTAAGTAGGGCTTGTTAGGTGGGGGTAATCTAATTAGGATATGAAGCGAACTTATAGGAAATGAATCATGTTGTATTGTTTGATATCCCCTGCAAAACGATTGAATGAAGGGGCCATAAGAACAACAATCTCATCGCCAATGTTTTTGGAAAGTAGTTTAGAGTTAGCCACTGTACTTAAGACGTATTCAGTTAAAGGCATTCAAGAATTAATGGGGGTCTCGGAAAACCTGGCGCAGTTAAATTACGAGAGGTATCAAGATTTTTCACAGCAGGGGCATACCAGCTCAAAAGCTATGCCTGCTATTTTTGCTTTTCATGGAGATGTGTACCGGAATATGAAAGCAGAAGACTGGGATAAAGAGGTACTTCATAAGGCTCAAATATCTTTAGGTATTTTATCGGGCATGTATGGTTTATTAAGGCCACTAGATGCCATTTTACCGTATCGATTAGAAATGGGAACAGCCTTAAAAACATCAAGAGGTAGTAATCTTTATGAGTTTTGGCAGGAGTCAATAACAGAGGCAATTAATCAACATATGCGTGAAAACCAATTGAGCTACTTAGTCAATTTAGCTTCTGAAGAATATGCCAAGTCTGTCAAGTTAAGAAAAATTGAGCAGCGGGTTCTTACCGTTGTCTTTAAGGATTGGGTCAAAGGGCGATTAAAAACAGTCGGTGTGAATGCCAAGAGAGCTAGGGGTTCGATGGCTAATCTCATGATGTGCGGTGATATTCAAAAGATTGACGACATTAAACAACTGAACCCTTTAGGGTATCAATACCAAGAGGATAATTCGAATGACGCTGTTTGGGTCTTTATTAGAGAAAGGGTTTCTTAAAACTCTGTAGGGTCAAGCTCAAGGTGAAAGCTGACCTTTTTATATTTTGATTTTAAAGATTCAAATAAAGGCTTCAGTTGAGCGATTAGAGCGTGTAGAGAGCCCTTTGTTTGATGCTGTAACAAGCAGTAATAATAGTAGGTTCCTAGCTTTTTAACAAAAGCACTTGGTTGCGGGTGAAGGATATTGTTGGGTTGAGTTTTGCTGACACTTTGATGGTAATCTTTCAGGCTGTTGAGAGCTAAATTTTCTTGTTTAGAATGAGCCCTAATAATAGCCATGTTCTGATAAGGTGGAAATTGAAAGCGTTGACGATCTTCTAAAATCCATTGAGCAGTCGCCAAATAGTCATGCGCTGTTAGCTTCTGAATTAGGGGGTGTTCTATGCGTAAGGTTTGTAATAATACCTCGCCTTTTCCATATCTGCCACACCTTCCTGCCACTTGAATGACTTGCTGAGACAGGGTCTCGCTTGATCTAAAGTCTTGACTATAAAGGTATTGATCAACATTGAGAATAACAACAAGTCTTAAGTCTGGAAAGTTATGCCCCTTGCTTAGCATTTGTGTGCCAACAATAATTGGAGATTCATGATCTTGAGCTTGCTTTAGCAAGTCAGAGAACTTTTCATAAGAAGATGTTGTGTCGCGATCTAATCGAATAATATTGCATTGAAAATAATTGGATAGAAACTCATCCATATTTTCAGTTCCTTGGCCGTGATGCACCCATTGTGTTGAAGGGCAGTGAGAGCATTGTGATAGGGTTTGGTGTAGGTTGCAGTGATGGCATTGTAGGGTTTGATTCTTTTTATGGTAAGTCATGAGGCGTTCACAAGACGAGCAACGAGCAGGTTCACCGCATTCATGACAGAGAGATACAGGAGAATAGCCGCGACGGTTCAGGTAAACCATGACTTGATGTTTGTGATTGAGATAATCACGGATCGTGTTTAGAGTGTGTAATGCAAAACCATTATTTAGTGGCTGTTTTCGACAATCAATAGGAATTATTTTTGGCAGTGATTGATTTTTGTATCGTTGATTTAGTTGTAATAGTCGATATTTTTTGTTTGCTACATTATGAAGGCTTTCCAGGGAGGGGGTGGCAGATCCGAGGATGAGGGGGATATTGAGCTTTTTGGCAAGAAAGGCGGCGATATCTCTGGCATGGTAACGCCACTGTGTTTGTTGTTTAAATGAGGAGTCATGTTCTTCATCTATAATAATGAGTCCTAAATTATCAGTGGGAGCAAAAACCGCGGAGCGAGTTCCCAGAATAAGTTTAGTGTCCCCCTTAACAATATCCAGCCATTGATCAGCACGCTCTTGATCTGATAGTCGTGAGTGTAAGCAAGCAATAGGCAGGTTGAGGTTTTGAAATCGTTCTAGCGTTTGTGGTGTGAGACCAATTTCAGGAATTAAGATTAATGCCTGTTTTCCTTGTTGAACGCAGGTGTTAATCCATTCTGCATAAACTTCGGTTTTACCGCTTCCTGTAATACCATGGAAAAGAAAGGTATTAAAAGTTCCCCATTGTATTTGTTTGGCAACATGTTGCTGCTGGGTGTTTAATGAAGGTGGGTTAGGGGTAATAGACTGAGGGTTGGGTCTTGTTTCGAGAATACCTTTCAGGTAAAGATCTTCGAGTAGTTTTCTGGAAAACCCGTTAATTTTTAATTGTTGTCGTGATAGGGTTGTGTTTGAAATGAGATCATAAAGTTTTTTTTGTCTGGGGGTAAGTTGATCACGCGATGCATGAGGAGATTTACCCAGCCAAAGCGGTAGGTGCTTCTTTTTTTCGTCCTTTTTTAGTAAAGGTGGAAGCATGGTGAGAATGACGGAGTTAATTGAAATGTGGTAATAGTTAGATAGTTTCCAGCTAAGTTCAACCCAGGCCTTGGGAATAATGGGAGTAGAATCGATACAGTGCCCCAAAGGTTTTATCGTAGAGATATCGATATGAGTGGATTCAGCTAGTTTAACAATTATTCCAATTTTAGTTTGCTTGCCAAAAGGAACTTGAACTCTTATCCCTGGAGTAGGGTTTTTTCCTACGATAAGGTAAGGGATAAGTTCATCAAAAAAGGATGATAGTGCAACAAGAGCAAACATGGTGATAGTATAACTTAATGAACAAATATTAAAAGCGTTCTTTTGATGCAAAATAATACAATGTTGGAAGAATTTCTTTCATGTTTTAAGTTGAGGTCTTGGAAGTTATTAAAACTTAGTTGCATCTAATATCAAACCAAGTTAACATAAAATATAAGATAAGGGTAATAAGATGTTAAATCTAAGTACTTTATTTAAATCTGTGGTGGCTGTTTTGGTAGTGTTTATAGATGTTTCGGTATTTTTATTTCAAGGCATTGCTGAATTGCTGTTGGGTATTGTCAATGTGATTACTTCAGATAATAGTAGTCATCAAGAGACTAGAATGTCCTATGAGCATGCAGAGGATCTTTTTGTTAAAGCGAATGGAATAATTCTTGACAAGAATGAAAAAGCCCCTAACCAGCTGGCAGAAAAAACAGCTTTATATCTTCAAGCAAGAGTCATTTGTGAAATCATTATGGGTGAAGAAAAAACAATATCTGATCACTCAATGAGGACAAGATTTTTACTAGGGACTATAGTGAGTAACAATCTTGATGGGCGTGGTGGTAATATGGAGCGAGGTACAGTGTATCTTCAGGCAGCTAAAGACCAAGCAGATCATTTGCTAGAAAATCTCCAGATTGGGGGAGATAGAGAAGGATTAGAAAAAGATAGACAATATCTTGAAAACGAGTTAGAGAGGTTGGGTGGCCTAAATCGTTGAGGGTGAGGCCCACCAACTATTTAAATCTAGGCCGTAGGGAGGGTTGTCTTTGGGGTGTTGAACCCAAGAAGCATGCGCAATCCGATAGTGATCTAAATACCAGTGAGGGATCATGTAGTAATTCCATAGAAGTATTCGGTCGAGTGAGGCGATCAGGGGTTTCATTTTATCAAGGCTAGATGTAGCAACAATGCGTTCCACAAGGCTATCTATGACGGGATTTTTGATGCCCATATAATTTCTTGACCCATTTATTTCAGCGCTTTTAGAGTGCCAGTAATCAATTTGTTCAGCACCGGGGCTGGTGGATTGAGGAAAGCTAGTGACGATCATATCAAAATCAAACTCTTCAAGTCTTTGCATGTATTGAGCAACATCGACCAATTGAATCTTAGCATGAATACCTAAGCGTTTTAGGTTCTCTAAATAGGGAACGACAATTCGTTTGAACCCAGGAGAAACCAGTAATAAGGTAAAGGTAAAAGGTTGTTGGGTATGGGGGTTTATTAGGCGGTTATTATTAATGGTGTATCCTGCACTTTCTAAAAGCTTAGAGGCTTCAATCAGACCCGGTCTAATGCCATACCATGATCCATTGGTTTGCATGAGAGTGTAGGGTTGTTGGAAGAGCTCTTTAGGGAGTTGAGATTCAAAGGGTTGCAATATCTTTACTTCTTCAGCATTAGGAAGAGGAGAAGATTGCAGGTAAGAGTTATTGAAGTAGCTGATGGAGCGCTGGTATTGATGATAAAATAGTTGAGAATTACACCACTCATAATTAAAGGCTAGTTCTAATGCTTTGCGTACACGTATATCTTGAAATAGAGGTTTTCTCAAATTAAAGGCAAACCCTTGCATACCCTGAGGAATATGATGTTTTGGAGTATAGAGAAGAATCTTTTTATTCTGAATATCGGGGGTGTTGTAACGAGTTGCCCAGTCTTTTGAATTATACTCTTGCCTAAAATCAACCTTGTTTGCTAGGAAGCTTTCTAAGGCCATGCTTGGGTCAAGAAAGTAAATATATTTGATGCGATCAAAATTATAGCGGCCAACGTTAACAGGGAGGTTTTGAGCCCAATAGTCAGAAACTCGCTGGTAAGTAATATGATTGCCAAAGCTATGTTTGCCTACTTGATAAGGACCTGAGCCTAAAGGAGGTATATGAGCTTCTTTAATGAAGTCATGTTGTTGCCAGAAGTGTTGAGGTAATATGGGCAAAGAGCCTAACATAATTACCATGTCATTGGTGGGTTTGATTTTGGTAGTAAAAATGACTTTGTCAGGGCCTTGAGTTGTAACGTTCTTAATGGTGTCGAAGCGCAGGGCATATTGTGGGGACCCTTTTTCTACTAAAAGGTTGAATGAAAATGAAACATCTTCTGGGGTAATGGGTTGGTGGTCATGGAAGTAGGCCTCTTGACGTAGTTTAAAGGTGATGGTATTCGTGGAGGTATCGACATCAACCGATTGAGCAAGTAAACCATAATAGCTAGAGGGCTCATCTAAAGCCTTGGTTAGCAAGGAATCATAAATTAAGTTGAGGCCATCTGCAGAATTACCTTTAAGGATAAAGGGGTTTAATTGATCATAGCTGCCAATGGACTCTAGCTTTAGCGTGCCTCTTTTAGGTGCATCTGGGTTAATGTAATCAAAATGCTTAAAGTTGGCGGGGTATTTAAGCGTGCCGAATGAAGCTAGGCCATGGTTTTGTGCGGCATTCACCGAGGAGATTACAATCAATAGAGCTAGGGATGATAGAAGTTTATTCATTACTACATTCCGGGACTTTGGCTAGGCTAGAGGCTTGAATAAGTGACTGAGTGTAGCTGGTTTGAGGGTCACTAATGATGGATGTCGTAGCACCTTGCTCAATAATTTCACCCTCTTTGAGTACGATGACTTCGTGGCATAAAGCCTGAATCACTTGCCAATCATGGCTAATAAAGAGATAGCTTAATTGATGCGTATGTTGTAGGTTTTGTAACAATTGTATGATTTGCCATTGAGTGGTTCTATCTAGGGCTGAGGTAGGTTCATCGAGGATAAGGCATTGTGGTTTTACAATAAGGGCCCTGGCAATGGCAATGCGTTGTCGTTGCCCTCCTGAGCATTCATGAGGGTAGCGATTAAGAAAGCTTTCGTCTAAGTTTACTTCCAATAATGCACCCAATACTTGTTCTTCTAAATCAGTCGTTGGGGTTGACGACAGTGTTAGCCCTTCAGCAATGATATCGGTGACTTTCATGCGGGGGTTAAGGCTTGAAAAGGGGTCTTGAAAAACAACTTGGAGTGATTGTCGCAGAGGGCGCATTTGTTTTTGGTTAAGAGGGGTTAAGTGATTATCGTCAAAGTATAGATCGCCCAAGAAAGGTTGCAGTTTGAGTAAGGCAAGAGCCAGCGTAGATTTGCCGGAACCGCTTTCTCCTACAATGCCGAGTGTTGATTGTTTTTTTAGAACAAAGGAGACGTCATTAACGGCTGTGAAGTAGGATTTTTTAAACCATTTTCCAGGCTTGGGAAAACGCACCGAGAGGTTTTGGGTGATCAGAAGCGGCCTTGTTTTTTGGTGACTTCTTGATGGGGGCGGTGGAAAAGGTTGGGTAAGGTTTTGTGTGTAGCTATGAGATGGGCTTTTCATGATGCTATCCGTGTCTCCTTCTTCAAGGCACTCGCCTTTTCTTAGAATAAGGGAGTAATCTGAGAGCTGTGAAACGACATGCAGGTCATGAGATATCAGCAGTAATGATAGGTTTAGCTCTGTTTGTAGAGACTTCAATAAGTTCAATAATTGTTGCTGAACTGTTGAGTCTAGGGCTGTTGTGGGTTCATCGGCTATCAGAAGCTTGGGGTTATTGGCAATAGCCATAGCGATCATGACGCGTTGTCTTTGACCTCCACTTAGCTCATGTGGGTATTGCGTTAGTTTATCGATAGCTTGAGGTATTTCGACCATTTCAAGCAACTCAACGACTCTTTTTTTAGCTGTTGAATAGTGTACATTGCGATGGGTTAGAATGGACTCAGCAATTTGTTTTTCTATGGTATGTAAAGGGTTAAGTGCGCTCATGGGTTCTTGAAATATCATGCCAATATGTTGGCCTCGGATTTGTTGGATTTGTTGTTTTGAATAGAGGGCGATGTTATCTTCTTCAAAGAGAATATGTTGAGATTCAGCAATAATATTGGAAGGTAATAGGCGTAATATGGCGTGTGCTATGAGTGATTTTCCAGCACCGCTTTCACCAACAAGGCTGAGGCATTGCCCTTGATTGATGTTAAATGAGATAGGGTGAACCAGGCATTGGTTTTTTAAGTAGAGGGCTAGTTTTGAGACAGACAATACGCTCATTGTAATTCTTCCGCGTGAGGGTCAAGGGCATCGCGGGCTGCTTCGCCGATGAATAAAAGCAAAGATAAAAACATAGCTAAGGTAATAAAGACAGACAGTCCTAACCAGGGAGCATGTAAATTATTTTTACTAATGGCCAGCAGTGATCCAAGAGAAGGGGTTCCCATGGGCATGCCTAGCCCTAGAAAATCGAGAGCAGTGAGGGTTGTTATACTCGCGGTTAGAATAAACGGTAAAAAGCTAATGGTGGCTGTTAGGGCATTGGGCAGAACATGTTTGAAAATAATCTTATGATTAGAGAGGCCAAGGGCTCTGGCTGCTTTTACATATTCAAAATTTCTGGTTTTTAAGAACTCTGCTCTAACCAAGCCGACCAATTGCATCCACCCAAAGACTGTCATGATCGCTAGAAGAGAAAAAAAAGAAGGGGTAATAAAGCTGGAAAGGATAATTAAGATATACAGTAGGGGCATGCCTGACCATATCTCTATTATGCGTTGTCCAATAAGGTCAATGTATCCGCCATAAAAACCTTGAATAGCGCCAACAAATATCCCAATGATGGAGCAGATGATCGTTAGACTAAGCCCAAATAATATAGATAATCTTAAGCCATATAAAAGATGGGTTAAAACATCATGTCCGGCAGGGTCGGTTCCAAGCCAGTGATCTTTGGATGGGGCTCTCGGATCTGAGGTTGGATCAAGGCTGATAGTTTTAGGGCTAAAGGGAATAAGGGGCCAAATAATCCAGCCATGTTTTTGAATAAGCTTTTGAACATAAGGGCTATGATATTCAGCTTCAGTTTTGAATTCTCCGCCAAAACTGGTTTCAGCGTAAGTGCTTACTATGGGGGTGTAAAAGTGGCCCTTATAGCTTATTAGTAGCGGTTTATCATTCGCTATCCAGTTGGAGAATAAGGTTACAAGTGTGATGAATATAGCTATTTTTAGGGAAGAGTACCCCAAACGATGTTGTTTGAATACATGCCATCGTTGTTGTGTTATCGACAATCCTGTCGCCATGCGTTAAGACTCCTTTGAATCAAAGTGTATGCGGGGGTCTACCCAGGTATAAACCAGGTCACTGATGAGGTTAAGAATTAATCCTAGCAAAGTGAAAATATATAAGGATCCCATCATAACGGGGTAATCTCGAGCAATAGCTGCATGATAGCCAAGATAGCCTAAGCCTTTTAAAGAGAAAACGATTTCAATGAGAAGAGACCCAGTAAAAAACATACCTATGAACGTGGCAGGAAAACTGGCAATGATGATGAGCATGGCATTTTGGAAAACATGCTTTTTGAGCACTTGCTTTTCATTCAAGCCTTTGGCATAGGCTGTTGTGACGTATTGTTTTCTAATTTCTTCCAGGAATGAATTTTTTGTTAACACCGTGAGTGTTGCAAAGCTTCCAACGGTAAGGGCAAGGGTGGGTAGTGTAATGTGCCAAAAGTAATCGATAATTTTTTCCCACCAGCTTAGGGACTCAAAGTGGTCAGAGATGAGACCTTTGAGGGGGAACCATTGAACATAGTGGCCTCCAGCAAACAGGATAATAAGTAAAATAGCCAGCAGAAATACTGGAACAGCATGCCCAAGGATAATGATAAAACTGCTCCAACGATCAAAAGTTGACCCATGTTTGACTGCTTTTTTTATGCCTAAGGGAATAGAGATTAGGTACATGAGTAAGGTAGACCAAAGGCCTAAGCTAATGGAAACTGGAAGGCAGCCAATAATAAGTTGAGAAACATTCTTATGTTGAGTATAGCTTTCTCCTAGGTCAAAAATCGCGTAGTTTTTTAGCATCATCCAAAAACGAGTGGTCCAAGGTTGATCAAAGCCATATTGTTTTTTTAGTTTTTCAAGAATTCTGGGTTCAATTCCTTTTGCCCCTCGGTAGAGGTCTGATTTATTTTGGGGGGTAAGGGCAGAGGTGTGTCCAACAACTTGAGTATTGGATAATGCTGAATGACCTTTTAGTTTAGCCATCATTTGTTCCACAGGCCCTCCTGGGATGATTTGTAAGATGGCGAAGTTAATCAGTAAAATTCCAAAGAGAGTGGGGATCATTAATAAAAATCTTTTGCCAACATAGGCCAGCATTTAGATCTTCTCGTAGGGTTTACAATGTGTTTCTTTAATAAATAATGAAAGGACTAAGCCTAGAGCAAATGCTGCAGGGATAAGCCAGAAGGCAGAAGCAAAGCCTTGTTGATATAAGGAGGCTTTGGGGGCTAAACTTACCAGCCAGCCAAATAGGGGTTGGTACAGTGCTCCGACGCCCATAATAAGAACAGCAGATAAAGATTCACTGGTTCCTCGAATCGTTGATGGGTTGCATTCAACAATGGTGGGGTAGGTTAGGACCTGAGTGCTGCTGGTAAGGCCGATGGCAAAAAATAGGATCGCAAGGGATGTTGTGCTGAGAGAGTGAGAACAAACAACGATAAGGGCTAATATTAAGGAGGCTATTGCTCCGAATATCATCGGGAGCCTACGCTGTTTAATCGTATCGGATATAAAGCTCATAAGAGGTGAGCCAATAACCGTTCCCATAAAGATCATGGTGGAAACATAGGCTGCATCCAGGTGGGTTAATCCGTGAACATGGACAAGATAAGTTTGCCCCCAAACAGCTCCTGCCACAAAGATGAATACATTAAGGAGACTGGTATAGCCACCACATAACCAGTTTTGAGGGTTTTTTGCTGCTTGGTTCAGTAAGCTCCAGGCAGATTGTTTGAGAGCGGCGGGCTTTGGTTTAAGTGTTTTTTGGGTGGGACTATCTTGAATGGTGATGTACATAATGATTAGAAAAGCAATGCCTATCCACCCCGTTATAGTAATGGCTTGCCGCCAACCGATATGGCTTACTAAGATAGCCATAGGCGTTTGGGCTAGTGATCCCCCTAGCATAGCCATTGTCACAATACACCCGATGGCTAAACCTAGCCGATGTGTTGGAAACCAGCGGGATGCGATCATAACACAGCTAAGAAAGCAGTAAGCTGCTGTAGCCCCTGCAATAAAACGGCATAGCTTTGCAGCAAAAAGGGTTTGGGAGTGAGCAAAGAAAAAAGTTGAAGCAATGCAGATAACCATCGCAGATAAGATGACTCTTCGGGTTGACATTCTGTCGAGTAATATGCCGCAGCTTAGTAAAAATAAAACAGTCGCATTCATGTAAATGCCTGCTAGCTGACCAGTTTCAAGAGGTGTTAAGTTAAATGTTTGACTGAGTTGACCGTTAATGGTGTTAAAAAGAGTCATTTGCAGAAAGTCATACAAGAAAAACAACCCTGCAGAAAGGCAAACCACCCAAGGTTTTGCTAGGTCCCAGAAAGTGTCTTTTGATTTGATGGAGTATGTATTTGGCCGCATATTTACACTTTGGTTATTGATTGATTTAGCAGCGTCCCTGCCTGGCCAATCCTGTAAGCATCATGACACAAAACTTAGGGCATTACTAGAGTAGTTTACACTTCATGAAAGGAAAATGTGTATTTTATTTGCTTTTCATAGTTTTAAAGAAGGCATCCAATGATTTTACTTTTTTGAGTCTTTCAATCAAGAATTCAAGGCCTGCGGCAGGTTCCATTGTTTGGATGTATTTTCTTAAAATCCAGGTATTTGCCAGTCTTTCTTTGCTCATTAATAACTCCTCTCTTCGAGTACCAGATAAGTTAATACTAATGGCGGGGTAAGTTCTGCGTTGTGCAATATTTCGGTCTAAATGAATTTCATTGTTGCCAGTTCCTTTAAATTCTTCATAGATGACTTCATCCATTTTAGATCCCGTGTCTACGAGGCAGGTCCCAATGATGGTTAGGCTGCTGCCTTTTGAAATGTTTCGGGCAGCTCCAAAGAATCTTTTTGGGCGTTGTAGAGCATTGGCATCGACACCTCCGGTAAGAACTTTACCAGATGAAGGGGTTAGTGTGTTGTAGGCTCTTGCTAATCGAGTAATCGAGTCAAGAAAAATAACCACATCATGGTTGTGTTCTACCAAGCGCTTGGCTTTGGATATGACCATTTCCGCGACTTGTACGTGACGAGCAGCAGATTCATCAAAGGTGCTAGCAATGACTTCACCCTGGATGCTTTTTTCCATTTCTGTGACTTCTTCTGGACGTTCATCAATCAGTAGGCAGATGATTTTAGTTTTTGGGTTGTTTCGTGTTATGGCATGAGCGATGGCTTGCATCATCATGGTTTTACCTGCTTTCGGAGGAGATACAATAAGGCTTCTTTGACCTTTGCCGAGAGGCGCTACCATATCAATAATTTGCGCTGTTAAATTTTCGTCTGCAGGAGCGTTTTCTGACTCTAGAACAAATAGTTCAGTCGGAAATTCAGCTTTAAGGTCTCTGAAAGGTAGGTGTCGTTTATTGGGGGCAGGGGTTTCAAAATTTACGGTTTCGATGTTGAGTAATGCAAAATAACGCTCCCCGTCTTTGGGAGGGCGAATTTCACCCGCAATAGTATCCCCTGTGCGTAAACCAAAGCGCCGTATTTGTGTAGGTGACACATAAATATCATCTGACCCTGCCAAGTATGAGCTTGAAGATGATCGTAAAAAGCCATAACCATCTGACACGATGTCAAGAACACCTTCTGTCTTGACTTTTTCACCTTTCCGTAATAATTGTTTTATCATGTGGAAAACAAGGTCTTGACGGGTGAGTCGACTGAAATTGACAAGCCCAAGTTTTTCAGCAAATTGATATTGATCTTGGATATTCTTTTTTCTGATAGAGTCTAGGTTTATACTTGTCATATTGTTTATTCCTTGGGGCTTGAGTTGGTTGATGTAGATATGAATTCAATCAGTTGTTTTTTGTCCATTGCTCCAATGTGGCTTGCCACGGGGTTTCCATCGATAAATAGAAGAAAAGTTGGAACACCTCGAATGCCGTACTCTGTGGCTAAAGGATACCCATTCTCTTGGTCCCCGACATCTACTTTGACAACTTTGATGTGGGGAGTCATTTCTTTGGCAATCTCTTCAACTAAAGGCAACATGGCTTTGCAGGGGGCGCACCATTCTGCCCAGAAGTCAACAAGAACAGGGGTTTTGGATTTGAGAACTTCATCTTCGAAAGTTAGCTTATTAATGGAAAAAATTTCACTCATGAGTTGTTTACCTGATTTAATATGAATGTGATTTAAAACGAGGGGATGGCAAAAAACCTATTATTTCAAAGTTATCTTGCTTAGGTTGTTCATTTTTGATCGTAGTGTTTTTTTTTCATAAAGTCAACACTTAAAACCTCAAATCATTGGACGCAGCGTTTTTTGATCGATAAGGGCTTGTGTTTTTTGAGTTTGTGGGGCATTCAGGTCTGCTCAATACTTTCTTTTAAGGAGCTTTCTAGGTTGTTAAGCATACTTTGGAGTTCTCCCAATGATTGATAAGGTATGGTAAGGTTTCCTCCCCCTTTTTTTAAGGTGGTCACTTTGACAGACTTGCCTAAGCGTTGGCTCCATTCGTTTTGAATGCTATCGAGCATAGGGGGTGCTAATTTTGCTGAGTCGCCCTTGGAAGAGTTTAGCCATTTATTGACGATACTTTCAGTCATGCGGACTGTTAAGTTATCCGCAATAACCTTTTTGGCTATGTTAGGTTGTTCTGGGTACGGTATGGATAAAATGGCTCTAGCGTGCCCCATTTCTAGTTTTTTTTCTTTAATCATTTCTTTAACTTCTGGGTTAAGTTGTAGCAGCCTTAATGAGTTGCTGATAGCGGATCTAGATTTTCCAAGAAACGTTGAGGTTTGTTGATGAGTAAATTGAAATCGATCGATTAATTGGCTGATTGCTTGGGCTTCTTCAATGAAGTTAAGGTCAACTCTCTGAATGTTCTCAATCAAGCCAATGGCAGCAGACTCTTCATCATTGAGGCTTTTTACAACAGCGGGAATATGTGTCAAACCAGCTTTTTTTGAGGCTTGCCATCTTCTTTCGCCAGCAATGATTTCATAGCCGCTATCAGTTTTTCGGACTAATATGGGCTGAATTACGCCATGTTGTTTGATGGAGTTAGTGAGTTCTTCAAGAGGTTCTTCATCGAAGCTTTGACGAGGCTGAAACTGCCCTGGTTGGATGTCCTTGATGGGCAGCATTAGGCTGGTTGAGGAGTCATTTTGTGAGGTATCTATACTGGATAATATGGAAGTAACGCCTAGGTGGTGAAGACCTCGTCCAAGCCCTTTATTTTGATTACTCATTGATAGGTTTCTCCTTGAGGTGTGGTGGATTTACAAAGTTGTCTGGATATTTCCCCTGCTAGGGCAATGTAGGCGATAGCCCCTTGAGAACGGCGGTCATACTGTATGACTGGTTTTGAGTGAGAGGGGGATTCTGCAAGTCGCACATTGCGAGGAATGATGGTGTTGAAGACGCGACTACTAAAATGAAGAAGGAGTTGTTCAGAAACTTCTCTGGCTAGTCGATTGCGACCATCGTACATAGTTCTTAGTAAACCAAGTATATTAAGGTTTTGATTGACTGTTTTTTTTATGCTTTCAATGGTTTTTAATAGCTGCATGACACCTTCCAATGCAAAGTATTCACATTGGACGGGTATAAGGACGTGGTGGGAGGCGACTAAGGCATTAATGGTTAGAATGTTAAGTGATGGGGGGCAATCGATTAAAATAAAGTCATAACCCTGGGTTAGTTTAGATAGTTGTTTTTGCAGCACAAACTCTCTTTGGTCTCGTTTCATTAACTCTACTTCAGCATGGGTAAGGGTTGCGTTGGCAGGCAATATATCATACTTATAGTTGGTTTGTAATATGCACTCATTAATCGGTCTGTTTTCTAGTAAAAGGTCGGTGGTACTAAGCGTATGGCTGTGTGCATTGCTTCCTGTCGAGGCATTCCCTTGGGCATCCAGATCAATTAAAAGAGTTTTTTTCCCCATCAATGCCAGTGCGGCGGCTAAATTTATAGCCGTTGTAGTTTTTGCTACACCGCCTTTTTGATTGGTGATACTACAAACAATACTATTATGAGGGTACAGCATAAGATTGGACTCAATGTTTACCTTTGAAAGTCTAACACAAAGTTATCAAGCGTGTACATAGTGTTTATCAAGATCATGTTATTTTGTTCCACGTGAAACGGCGGGTTTTTTTTTGAGTTTTATAAGATGTCGGTGATGTATTTCTGCGGTGGGTGGGAGTTTTATTATGGCGTAGATATGTTGAGTGGACCTTACAATTTCTTCAGGTTGTATTTTCCCTTTCATGGCTAAAATGTAAGCATTTTCATCCAGCAAGTGCTCAATGTATCTCCACTGGGTATTAAGGGGGGCAAAAGCCCGAGTTAGTACTAGGTCATAGGAGAGAGAGGGGGGTAATGATTCAACTCGTTTATTGATGATCAACACGTTTTTTAGGCCAAGCTTGTGTCGGACATGTCTTAGGAATGCGCAGCGCTTGTGAGAACATTCAACCAGGGTAAGCTCTAGATCGGGTTGGGCGATGGCCAACAAGACACCAGGCAATCCGGCACCTGATCCAACATCCATAATATGGTGATGATTTTTTACGTGGGGGTAAAGGCTGAGGCTGTCATATAAGTGTATGATTATACTTTTATTTCCTTCTGGTATTGAGGTGAGGTTATGGACTTTATTCCATTGGTGTAGGTATTTAAAGTAATCTTGAAATTGAGTGATTGATCGATCAGAGCAAGGGATGGTGAGTTTTTGAAGGACTTCCTGAATGGATTTCATGGTTGGGGGGCTTGAGTTAAGAGGCTGAAATGGACTTGTCCGTAACGTTGGTTTTTCAGTGTTATGTAGTGATTGTTTTCGGCTGCTATTGAATAAGGGCTTTCAAAATAGATCATTCCTTTGGGTTTGAGGCATTGATGTTGATCAACCCAATCTAAAAGGGTGGTGAGTGGAAATCGATTAAAAGGGGGGTCTAAGAAGATAATGTCATAAGCTTGATTGATGTTGATCAAGGGAAAAGTACCTTGGTTGATGAGGCCTTTGGTGGTGTTAAGGTTTTTTAGGGCAGACTCTAAGCTTGAAACAACAAGGGGGTTGGAGTCAAAAAAATCACATCTTTTCGCTCCTCGTGAGAGAGCCTCTATGCCTAATATCCCGCTGCCAGCAAACAAGTCTAAGCATTCGCTGTCAAAGAGGTGTGGGCTTAGCCAATTAAAGAGAGTTTCTCGTACTCGATCACTTGATGGGCGTATTTCAGAATGACTGGCAAAGGAAATGCGACGGCGCTTCCATTGGCCTCCAATGATTCTTACCATTTGGTTGTTGTAAGGTCTTTTGCTCATAGTGAAATTATGTTACCTTATGAATAGATTATATGCACCCATCAAATTATGTTTAATTTTATTTCAAAGTTTACAGCGAAAAAATCAGCGCCCAAAACTCTAGCTGATAGGCTAGAGAAATCTCGTAAAGGGTTTGCTGATCGATTATTTGATTTTGTCATAGGCAAAAAATCAATAGATAAAGAAGTTTTTGATAAGCTGTATTCATTATTGTTAATGTCTGATATGGGGGCTAAATCTTCAGCTAAAGTATTGGAGGAAGTCAGGAGTGCTTTATCGAGAAAAGTGCTTGCAGATCAAACGGTGTTGTTTGAAGTCTTGTCCCAAGTTTTGATTGAAAAATTGCAGCCATTTCAAAGGGAAGATCTTGTTTTAGAGAAGCCTCCGCATGTTATTTTAATGGTAGGGATCAATGGGGTTGGAAAGACAACTACCATCGGGAAGTTATGCGGTTACTATAGAAAAAAAGGACGCAAGCTATTATTAGCTTCGGGGGATACTTTTAGGGCGGCAGCTATTGAGCAGCTTCAGGTGTGGGCAGAGAGGAATCAAGTTCCTATTGTTTCTCAGCAACAGGGAAGCGACAGCGCTGCTGTGATTTTTGATGCCTATAAATCGGCTAAAGCACAATCATTAGATATGGTTTTGGCAGATACCGCTGGAAGGTTGCATACCAAAGATAACCTCATGAGTGAGCTGGGTAAAATCAACAAGGTTTTGCGTAGGTTTGGTGGTCATGTTCCTCAAGATGTGTGGTTGGTTTTAGATGCCACAACGGGCCAAAATGGCTTAAATCAGGCTAAGAAGTTCCAGGAAACTTTAGGGTTGACTGGGGTGGTAATTACGAAATTGGATGGTACGGCTAAAGGAGGGGTTATCTTTTCCGTTGTTGAAGAGTTAGGGGTTCCTGTTCGCTTTATTGGAGTGGGTGAAGGAATGGATGACTTGATTCCCTTTAATGCCAAGGATTTTGTTGAGGCGCTGTTAAGTCAATATGATTAAATTGGATGGGGTTGAAGTTAAGTTGTCAGATAGAGTGGTTTTGTCTGATGTCAGTTTTTCTTTGAGTGCGGGCGAACTTCTTATTGTTAGAGGGGGCAGTGGTTCAGGAAAGACTACGCTGTTAAACCTCATGAAGGGTAATGTTGATTTTTCAGGGAATGTCAGAGTTTTTGGGCAAAGGTGTGCTGGGTCAAAAGATATTCGAAGATTAAGCAATCGAATGGGGTTTTTAAATCAACAACCGGTTGTTATGCAAGGGGTATCAGCCATTAAACATATTCAAATGTCATTGTGGGCTCGGGGCATACTTCATTTTGATAGGGTGGGTAAATTAACGCAGGCAGTGCTTTGTCGTTTAGGGTTGATGGGGATCGCCCATTGCTCAATTGATCAATTGTCGGTTCAGGAGAGAGTTAGGGTTGCTTTTGCTCAGTGCCTTGTGGCTAATCCTGAGGTTTTATTTTTAGATGACCCTTTGTTTATGAATGACCCGATAAGCTTCAGCTCTTTTATGGAGGTTTTGGAGTCTTTGTTGGAAGAGGGGAGGTCGGTTGTTTGGACTTCTCAGCACGTGCCTCAGTTGAAGCGAGATTATCAGATGCTTCGGTTGGTTAATGGAAATTATGGGTATTAGTATGCGTTCAGGTATTACATCAGGTATTTTTGTTTTTTCTCAGGTTTTTTTGAATATAAGGGTGTTCTGGGTAGAGTATCTGCGCTATTTGCTGATGCTGTTTTGTCTTTGGTGGGTCGGTTTTTTTGGTTTTGTCGGGCACCATTGGATTTTGCAGTACAAAGAAGATATTCGCCAGGTAACTGCCATGACCTTTTATTTGTCTCCTAAGATGCCCAACCCTGTTCGTGATAGTTTTTTGCTTGAGCTTAGGGGGCGAGAGAAGGTCGTTGATTTGGATTTTGTCTCATCAAAACAAGGGGGCGAAGATTTTGCGAAGTATTTGGGTATTTCAGATTTAAAAAATTATTTGGATAACGACCCATTGCCATCGAAAGTAAAAGTTTATTTTAAACCGCATTTATCTTTAGATGTTTTGAAGGGTTTTATTGATGAGGTAAGTGCTGCTCCTTATGTTGAATCGGCGCAGTTTAATGCGCAGGATTGGATTCATTTTCAAGATTATCTTTCACTGTTGGGAGGGGTGTCTCCGTGTGTGTTTTTTATCGTTATGATGATGACTTATTTGAATGCTATGTACTTTTTTCAGCGCTGTTTTATTTCTAGTCAATGGATTTCAGTGTGGAAAGAGTCTGGGGTAAGTGGTGGCATTATTCGCTTACAGATTCTTGTGACGATTCTGTTGATAATGGTTTGTTTGTGGGGGCTGGTTAAAGCTTTTTTGGGAATGATAGAAGTGGGATCAATGTCGAAGTTGTTGTTGGGAGACTCTTTTCAAGGGAGGTACTTTTACCGGGGAGTGTACGGAAGTTTTTGGCTTCAAGTTGTGGTGGGTTGTGCTATTGTGTTCTTCCATCCGTTTGTGTCAAGGTCGTTAAAAAATACATAAAATACTGGACATTATGTCTTTTTGTTGCTAAAATCTCTTCAAGATAAACATAACAGGACTAATCTATTGATTCTTAGTAACTTTACAGCGGTATCGCAACCATTATCATGCGGTAATTTACAGGCTTATATAAGCTTTGTTAATGGTATTCCTTTGCTTTCAGAAGAGGAAGAACAATCTTTGGCGAATGATTATATCAAGACTGGCAATGTAGAGGGGGCTAGGCATTTAGTTTTGGCGCATTTACGATTTGTTGTTCGTATTGCTTATCAATATTCAGGTTATGGTTTGTCAATTGCAGATCTTATTCAAGAAGGTAATATAGGGTTGATGAAAGCAGTACAACGATTTAAACCGTCCAAGGGTGTTCGTTTGGTCACTTTTGCACTGTACTGGGTAAAAGCCGAAATCCATGAGTTTGTGATTCGCAATTGGAGGATTGTAAAAGTTGCTACAACGAAGGCCCAGCGAAAGCTGTTTTTCAAGTTAAGAAGCCTTTCAGGAGCTCGACAATCACTTTCAGAACAAGAAGCTCAACAAGTTTCAGACTTTTTGAATGTAAAAATCAAAGATGTGCGCCAAATGGAAATGAGGATGCGTAATCACGATGATGTTTTTGATCCAGTTTTAGATGGGCAGGAATATGATGAGGTAACTGGCACATCCTTAAACGCTATAACAGATGATCGTTATAGCCCACATATCTGTGTGGAGAATAGGGCTGAGTCGACCCATCGGTCTGAGCGGATAAAAGAGGCTATTAGCCAGCTAGATGATCGTGGCCAATACATTGTTTATGCTCGGGTGTTATGCGAAGATGAAAACAAAAAAACATTGCAAGAATTAGCTCAGCACTTTGGGGTGTCTACCGAAAGGGTGAGGCAGATTGAATCACTGGCTTTACAAAAAATTAAAAAAATTATGACGACTCGCGGATTGTAACCTTTATCTTCTCACTGAGTTTAGGTATGATGGGGGAATATTATTTTTTTTAAAGGAGATGTTATGCAAAAAGTAGGAGTTGCTGTTGTTTCAATGATACTGGCTACAGGTGTCACAGCATTTAGTTTGGCAAAAAACAAACCGGTTGTGGATCAATCACAAATGGAATCGGTTGTTGAAAATTATATTAATAACCACCCAGAGGCTATTTTTCAAGCCTTGGTTAAGTATCGTGGGATTCAGGAAGAAAAGGCTTTAGATGCTACTAAAAACAAAGCATTATCGATGAAAGATGAGTTGTTTTACAAGTCGGGAGACCCTAGTATGGGCAACAATAACGCCCCGATAACGATTGTTGAATTTATGGACTATCAATGTGGTTATTGTAAATTAATGGACTCCCCTTTAAAGGAGATGGTTAATAATAACCCAGATAAATATCGAGTAGTGGTTAAGCCTGTACCTTTCTTTGGTGAAAACTCTCAAGTAGCAGCAACCGTTGCTATGGCAGCAAGCAGTGCCTCAAAGTTTGAAGCGGTTCATCAAGCCTTATTACAACTGAAAAAACCTTATAAAAAGGAAGATATGATCAATATTCTTTCAAAAAATGGTGTAAAATTAAATGCCAAGAATTTTTCCTCTAATGTTGATGCTACGATTCAATTGGCAAGAGCATTGGAAGTTGATTCAACACCTTGGTTTTTCGTCCACCGAAAGGGAAGTGATCAGGTTCATATTATTAAGGGCGCTATGCCAGCAGAAGCTTTTAAACAAAAGATTCAAAACTTAACTAAGTAGTGATTTATTTTCAAGATATAATATTTAAGCTGCAAACATACTGGGCTCATCATGGCTGCGTATGTTTGCAGCCTTATGATATGGAAATGGGAGCAGGTACTTTTCACCCTGCTACCTTTCTAGGGGCCATTGGTCCTGAGCCTTGGAGTACGGCGTTTGTTCAACCTTCTAGGCGACCCACTGACGGACGGTTTGGTGATAACCCTAACCGTGTTCAGCAATACTATCAGTTTCAAGTCATTCTTAAACCCTCTCCGGTTAATATCCAAGAACTTTATTTGGGCTCCTTGAAGGCTTTAGGCATAGAGGGACTGTCCCATGATTTACGTTTTGTTGAAGATAATTGGGAATCTCCAACCTTAGGTGCTTGGGGTTTGGGTTGGGAAGTATGGCAAAATGGTATGGAAATTAGTCAGTATACTTATTTTCAGCAAGTCGGGGGATTGGAGTGTAAACCGGTAACAGGAGAGTTAACTTACGGGTTAGAACGGATTGCCATGCACTTACAGAATGTTGAAAGTATTTTTGATATTGTCTGGGCTAAAACTCCTAATGGAGAGGTTACCTACGGCGATTTATTTCGTCAAAATGAATTTGAAATGTCGCATTATAATTTTGATTTTGCTCCTGTTGACCAGCTTTTAACAAAGTTCTCTGAGCAAGAAACCCATGCTCATGAATTATTAGATAAGTCGTTGGTTATGCCCGCTTATGAATGTGTGTTAAGAGCGTCACATTATTTTAATCTGCTTGATGCCCGTCACGCGATTTCAGTGACAGAGCGCCAAGCTTTTATTTTGAGAGTGAGGAAATTAGCTCAAGCGGTTGCGAAAGCCTATTACCTTCAACGTGAAAATCTAGGCTTCCCAGGACTGAAAAAGGTGTCTGCATGAAGACTTACCCGTTGTTAATTGAAATCGGTTGTGAAGAGTTGCCATTCTCTTCTTTGCAGAAAACAGCTAAGACAATCGAAGAAAATATACGGCAGGCATTAGAACAAGACAGTTTGAGTTTTTCATCGATACGGAGCTTGTACACACCGCGGAGAATTGCTGTTTTAATTGAAGACTTGATTGGCATGCAACCGGATAAAGAAATAACTCGTAAAGGGCCGATGTTGCAAAAAGCTTTTCAAGATGGAAAAGCCATGCCTGCAGCTTTAGGGTTTGCACGAAGTTGTGGGGTTGCTGAGGTGAATGACCTCATTGATAAATCTGAAAATAGATTGATTCATCATTCATGGGTTAAAGGTCAAAGTACGCAAGAGTGGCTGATTAACAAGCTTCCTAAGTTACTGACCTCTTTGCCAGGCATACAAACCATGCGATGGGGTGATGGAGATGAGTGTTTTCCTCGGCCAGTGCATTGGTTAACGGTTGTTTTTGGTCAGGAAATAATCCCTGTTGAGGCATTAAAGTCGAAGGCTTCAGACAGAAGTTATGGCCACCGTTTTCATTCGCCTCAGGACATTCAGGTTAACCCTGCTAATTATCTAGATAAATTACAAGAAAACTATGTTTTAGTCGACCAGCAGGTAAGGCAAAAGCATATTCAAGATGGAATCCAGCATTGCCTTCCTAAGTCGTTGAAGGTGGTTAAGGACAATGGTCTTTTAGATGAGGTAACCACTCTGGTAGAATGGCCTCAAGTTTTTTTAGGACGTCTTGAAGAGAAATTCTTATCGTTGCCCAGTGCCATGTTAATTGCTGTGATGAAAAGCCATCAAAAGTCTTTTGCTATGGTGAATGATAAGGGCGAAATACAGCCATATTTCTTGGGTGTTAACAATATTGAGACTGAGAACATAAAACAGGTTACCAAGGATTATGAAAGCGTGATGCACGCCCGTTTAGAAGATGCCTACTTTTTCTATCAACAAGATTTAAAAAAACCTCTTGCTGAGCATGCCAAAGGCTTAAAAACTGTTGTCTTCCAAGAAAAGCTAGGCTCTTTAGTGGACAGAGTAGACCGGGTTGGGAAGTTGGCTGCAGGCCTCTATGGCATGGTTAAACAAGATGAAACTCCGGATTTTGATAAGCTGTATAGATTATCTAAGGCTGATTTAATGACGGGCTCTGTTTTTGAGTTTCCAGAATTAGAATCGATTATAGGCGAGCATTTAGCTTTAGACCAAGGCTTGGATAAGTCCACCGCTACTATTATTCGAACAGCAAGTTGTCCAAAGTTTGCGAATGATTTATTGCCTGACTCGCTCATAGCGCAGTGCTTATCTATGGCTGAAAAGATTGATGCTATTGTTGGTTTTATCGGTATTGAGCAAACTCCAACAGCAGATAAAGATCCGTTTGGTATTAGGCGCGCGGCTATTGGTTGCCTACGTTTGTCGATTGAAGGGGGGCTAAAAATTGATCTACGGTCAGCCATTCGTCTAAGTCTAGATACTTACTCACAGGTAACGTTCTCTAATAAGGATGTTGAAGATCAATCATTAAACTTTATTTTTGAAAGGTTACAATCTTGGTGTCGACAGCATGATGTACCTATTGCTGTTTACCATGCAGTCCAAGCCAAGCGATTAAATAATTTATTTGATGCTTATGCTCGTATGCAGGCTGCGATCACTTTCATGGAATTCCCTGAAGCAGAGACCTTAATTGCAGCGCATAAAAGAGTTTCCCAGATTTTGAAAAAAACAGAGTGGACATCAATAGACTTTAGTGAGAAGCATTTTGTCGAGCAGGCAGAAAAGGATCTTTGCACCGAGTTAAAGCGAGTAGATGAACAGCTTGTTAGTATGTTAGAACGAAAAGAATACTCAAAAGTCATGCAGTATTTGGCCAATTATAAACCGTTAATTGATGCTTTTTTTGATCAGGTTATGGTGATATCTGAAGACAAAGCTTTGAGAGAAAATAGACTTGGTTTATTAGGTAAACTAGAACAGCAAATGAGTTCAGTGGTTTGTATTAATTTGTTACAACAATAAGATCCTTGTTTTTATTTATGAAGGGTGATTAGGACTGCTTCTGTCCTCTATGCAAGAGATTAGATAGAAGGGGTTTGGTGTATATTATTGTATTTTATTGTATTTTATTGGTTTGGGATTTATATAATAACTCATCTGGCATTCAATCATACTCTAAAGATCATGCACGTATAGCAGACAATGCATCTACTGTTGCTGAAATCAAAAAGGCTACTCTACCGGTGTTAGAATGGATTGCAACTCAATCATTATGGGGAGAGCAGATATTAGATACCGTAATGAATAATGCACATAATTCAAGACAGGGTAATCAATTCAACAATGAATACGAAGGACTCCCCGGCTTTGGGATTTCAACGACTTATCAGTCAAGACAGGGTAATCGACTCAACAATGAATACGAAGGACTCCC
>PVBE010068380.1_pt1 | contig 33524 bp, 25 predicted proteins | sample 1631181 | NCBI WGS metagenome assembly PVBE01 (sample SAMN08397723, study PRJNA350692) | Marine metagenome, whole genome shotgun sequencing project. | isolation source: water | place: Pacific Ocean | collected 2012-04
ATCTGCTGGCCCTCGGCAGCGGGCGCTCCGACCTCTCGCACCAGCCCTTCACGGTCTGACCGCCCGCCACGGCGCACGCGACCACCCACCGGTCGAGACGAGCGGTGCGCATCTCGATCCCGGGCGTTGCGTCCCGGTCGCCCTGAATGCTTGTGTCCCCGGGACGACCGGCCCCGCTTCTTCTGGCGACCCTTGCGACTGGCCAAATATCACCTCGTGAATTCGAATTTGACTCGATCTCGCACTCACCGTACCCTGCGGCGCGCTGCCCGGGTGGCGGAATTGGTAGACGCGCTGGACTCAGAATCCAGTGTTCGCAAGGACGTGCTGGTTCGACTCCAGTCCCGGGCACCACAATATCAGGCCAGGGCACGTACGAGGGGGCCTTGCGGGGCCCTGCATCTCTCTGCATCTGAACAAGCATTCGGAGCATCAAGCTCGAAGCCTGCCGGGGCTGAAGCGACATCAGTCCCGTTCCGTGCCCAGGACAACCTTCCTCATCCAGGCTTGACTGTAGCGGTCTTTCGTCCATCGATCGGTTCGCAGAGCGTTTCATGCGGAAACAAGTTCTGCGTTCTCAGGCAGAACTTGACCAGCATCAGCATGAGAGGCACTTCGATCAGCACGCCGACGACCGTGGCAAGCGCCGCACCCGAGGACAGCCCGTAAAGCATCGTTGACGTAGCGATGGCAACTTCGAAGTGATTGGAGGCACCGATCATGGCTGTCGGGGCTGCATTCTCGTAGCTCAGTCCCAGCGCCTTCGACAACCCGTAGCCCAAGGCGAATATCAGTACAGTCTGGACAAACAACGGGATGGCGATCCAGAGAATGGTCAACGGGTTGTTCAGGATGGCCTCACCTTTGAATGAAAAGAGCAGAACCAGAGTGGCCAACAGAGCCGTAATCGTCACCGGCGTCAAGAAATGCAGGAAACGATCTCGAAACCACGTTTCGCCCTTGTTGGCGATCAACCACTTGCGAGAGTAGTACCCAGCCACCAGGGGAAGGGCGACGTATGCACCGATGGAAAGCAGCAGTGCTTGCCATGGAACCGGGAGCCTTCCCACACCAAGTAGAAATCCGCCCAAGAGGCCGTACAGGACCAGCATGGTCAGCGAGTTGATGGCAACCATGACCAGGGTGTGTGCAGCGTTTCCTTTGGCGAGGAACCCCCACACGAGCACCATGGCGGTGCAAGGCGCAATCCCGAGCAGAATGCACCCGGCCAGATAGCTTCTCCACAGGGGAACCTCCAGCATCTTCACGCCTTTGACGAGTACTACTTTTCCTGCCCCGTACTCGGCGCCAAGCGAGAGATTTGACCCCAACGGCATCTTGACATGATCCACCGCGTCCGGGCCAATGAACCCAAGGAACAAGGTGCCCAGGAAAAAAGTGGCGATGGCATACATCGTGAACGGCTTGACGACCCAGTTGATGAATAGAGTCAGCCCCACCGGACGCACGGCTTTGCCCGCTTGCAGGACTTCGCTGAAGTCGATCTTGACCATGATGGGATACATCATGAAGAAGAGGCAAAGCGTGATCGGAATGGAAATTACGGGCGCTTTGTCAACGTAGATTGCCATGCCGTCGAGCTTCTGGGCGAAGCCCGGTGCGATCTTTCCGAGGGCGATTCCGCCGACGATGCACAGTGCAACTCACAGCGTGAGAGTTCGCTCGAAGATGCTCATTCCCTTGCCGTCTGAGGCGGGACGATTCTCCGTGCTCATGTCGATTCTGTTCCTCGAGGTCCGACTTCCGTTACTTCTTGTCGCGGTAGCTCCAGACTGCCATGCGCAGCACTGAACCGCCCGGGTTCAGTGCCAGGCAATTTCGTTCCGGGCACTAACAACACTGTGGGCCTGCTTGGCGATGCTCGCAGACAAGAATGCGGCGCCGCGCCTCCAAGGTTCGAAAGGCTCGGCGCGCTAGACAGGCTTTACGATCATGGAAGCGAAGACGACCAGGAGCAACAGGACATGGACCATCTGCAGAGCAACCTGCAGACCCACTTTGCCCTCACTGCCGCCCTCCGCCACTACCATACGCTTCGGTTTTGTTATGAATTGAAGGGCGGCGCTGTAGAATGCCATGACCGCCAGGCTGCTCCACAACCAGAACTCTGAGAATGACCAGGGGCCCATGAACACGGCAATCACTCCCGTCAGAGTCACAATACCAACGACGATATTCTGCATCACTCCAGCGGTATTGGCTTTTCTCACGAGGTCTTCGTTGGCTGCATCAGCGGCTGGCCTCACCGCGATCAGTACAGCGATCGAGACGGAGATCAGTGCCAGCCCAAGAAGCAATAGGGCGGTAACGGTATGAGCCATGCTCAAGACGGAAAAGAAACTCACAAGAACGAACCCTCTATAATTCCCCAACCAGGCCAACAGGACCTGACAATGTTCTGAAAGGCGCCGGCATCCGGATGTAGTTACCCGTTCCGAGCGGTCGTTGACAGAATCACGTCATCGGGCTTAGTAAAGAGAGCCGCTTGATCTTCCTGCTCCCCACCGCGATGACTCCAACATACCGCAGACTGCGCGGTGCAGAAGAGTAGTCGCGGTGGCCCGCATTCTCACCCGCAGTCTCACCCGCTGAGGGGGCGCGCGGCCGGGTCGGCAGAGCGACTCCGTCGCGCAGCTTAGAGAACCTGCCCCACACAATCCATGCGGGTCTCGGCATGTCGTAAAGACCGACCCCTGCCTTGCGGTAGCGCTGTGTGGTCGCCCAAGACACCGAGAGCCAGGTTTCGGGCTAGAGTCAGGGCATGTCATCCGACGATCCGGTTCTGTTCCAGCTCGACGCGGAGGGCGTCGCGCTCATCACGCTGAATCGCCCCGAACGCCTGAATGCGATCGGAGCCGACATGCTCGAGCTTCTCGGCGAGTTCTATCGGCGCTGTGACGAGGACGACGATGTGCGTGCGGTCGTCGTGACCGGTGCCGGCCGAGCCTTCTGCGCTGGCGCCGACATGAGCAATGCAGCCAAGACCTTCGACGTCTCGGAGAGCGGAGGCTTCGACGATTTCTCGGCCGCGGGCGTCGATTTCCCGGCCTTCCGAATTCGCAAGCTCGTCGTCGCCGCCGTCAACGGCCACGCCATCGGGCTCGGCATGACCCTCGCCATGCAATGCGATGTTCGAATCTTCGCCGAGCAGGGCAAGTACGGAATCGTGCAGGTCCGACGGGGCGTGATGGGGGATGCCTACTCCCATTGGACGATGGTTCGCCTGGTGGGACTCGCCAAAGCCGCGGAGATCATGCTGACGGGGCGGACCTATCAAGGCAGCGAGCTCGAGCGCCTCGGCGTCGCAAACCAGATCGTGGCGTCGGCTGACGTGCTCGCGACCGCCTTCGAGATCGCACGCGATACGGCCATCCACGCCGCGCCGCTGTCGGTCGCCCTGTCGAAGCGACTGCTCTGGGAATCCATGGACCTGACGGCCGAAGAGGTGGAGCGGCGTGAGACCGAGCTGCACAAACACATCATGCCCAGGCCGGATGCGATCGAGGGACCGGTCTCCCACGCCGAGCGACGACAACCGAATTGGCAGCTGCGTGTTTCGAGGGATTGGCCGAAGTGGCCGGAGGACTGAGCTCGAGGTCCTCGGGAACACGCGCCAGCGACAAAGACCTGGTCGGAATTGGGGCCGAACCCGCACACTCGGCCCCTCGATCCGATTTCACCTTTGAGAACGGATAGTTGAGAGTATCCGGGGAATCCCGGGCAAACTGAAGACAGACCCTGATCGGAGAGCTTGACGCAGCCACGCCAGCGCTTACGTTGCCGCGATTCCGGGGGGGCGGCGGCACGTCGAGCAGCCATCCCACGACCGCCGCGAGGAAGCCATTGTCCGACGACGATCAGCCGCAAGACGAATCCGGGATCACACAATCCGGCTCGGAAGGGCCCGCGTCAGGTCCCCGCAACGGAGGCGTCGCGACGCTCGTCATCGATAGCCCCGGCAGCGATTCGGTCGAGGTCCCCGCGATCGTGCCGGTGCTTCCGGTCCGCGACGTCGTGGTCTACCCGGGCGTGACGATGCCCTTGGCGATCGGCCGCGCACGTTCCCTGGCCGCCCTGGACGAAGCGGGTCAGGATGGTTTCCTACTCGTCGTATCCCAGCGCGATCCGATGACCGAGAATCCGAGCCTCGAGGATCTCTACGAGGTCGGCACCATCGTACGCGTGATGCGGATCATCGACGCTCGTCGCGAGGGCAAGCAGGCTCTGGTGGTCGGCCTCTCCCGCTCGGTCGTCTCGCGCGTCGTGGCGCGGGAACCGTGCCTCCGCGTCCAGATCCAGCCGCTGCCCGAGCCGGCCAGCGAATCACCGCAACTCAAATCCGCCTGGAAGCGCGTGGTGGGACTCGCGCAGCGAGTCGTGGACCTCCGCAACGACATGCCCGAAGAATGGAAGGCCTTCATTCAGGGGATTCCCACACCGGGCATCCTGGCCGATTTGATCGGCTCCAATCTGGCCCTCAGCAGTGAGGACAAGATTCGACTGCTCGAGGAAGTGGACCCCGCCAAGCGCCTGGACCTGGTCGAAAAACACCTCGAGAAAGAGGTGACGATCACCGAGACACAACGCAGCCTGGCCGACCAGTCGGGCAGTGAGACCGACCCGAAGCGGCGCGAACGCATGCTTCGGCAGCGCATGCGCGAAATCCAGACGGAGATCGGCGAGACCGATGCGGGCGCCCGGGAAATCGACGAGCTGCGCGAACGGCTCGACGCCCTGACGCTCCCCGAGGAAGCCGAGACCCTGGCCGAGCGGGAGCTGCGCAGACTCACCTCCCTGCCCCAGCACGCACCCGATCGACATTTGATTCGAACCTATCTGGACTGGATGCTGGATCTGCCCTGGAACAGCGAGACCGAGGACCAGCTGGATCTCAAGCAGGCGCGCGGCATCCTGGATGCCGATCACCACGGACTCGGCAAGGTCAAGGAACGAATCCTCGAGTTCCTGGCGGTGAGAAAGCTCGCACCCGACGCCCAGGCGCCGATCCTGTGCTTCGTGGGCCCGCCCGGCGTGGGCAAGACCTCTCTGGGTCGTTCGATTGCGCGCTGCATGGGTCGAAACTTCACGCGGGCCTCGCTCGGCGGCGTGCGCGACGAAGCGGAGATTCGAGGACATCGCAGAACCTATGTCGGCTCGATGCCAGGGCGGATCCTCCAGAGCATCAAACGGGCCGGCTCACGCAATCCCGTCTTCCTGCTCGACGAGATCGACAAGATCGGCTCGGATTTTCGAGGTGATCCGTCTTCGGCCCTGCTCGAGGTGCTCGACCCCGAACAGAATGCAAACTTCAGCGATCACTATATCGAGGCGCCTTTCGATCTCTCGCGAGTCCTCTTCATCGCTACGGCAAACACGCTCTCGACGATTCCGCCGGCACTTCTCGATCGAATGGAAGTCATCGAACTCTCGGGATATACCGAGCGCGAAAAGCTCGTCATCGCGCAGGAGTTTCTCGTACCCCGCCAACTCGAGGCCCACGGCATCACGCCGGAGCAGGTCGAGATCTCTGACGAGGCCCTCGACAAGATCGTGCTGGAATACACCAGCGAGGCAGGGGTTCGAAACCTCGAGCGGCACATCGCCAAGCTGATGCGAAAGAGCGCGCACAAGATCGCCGAAGATCGGAATCGGAAGATCGCGATCGAGAGCGATTTCGTCTCCGAGGCCCTGGGCGCCCCGCCCCATCTGTCCGAGGTCGCCGAAGAAGCGAGCATTCCCGGTGTCGCAGTGGGACTTGCCGTCACCACGCACGGTGGCGACATCCTGTTCGTCGAGGCCGCTGGCCACGCGGGCGGCAAGGGCATCCGACTGCGGCTCACCGGACAGCTCGGGGACGTGATGGCCGAGTCCGCCGAGGCTGCGCTCTCCTGGGTGCGTACCCACGCCAGCGAACTCGGCCTGGGTGAGGCGGCGCTCGAGCCGCGCGAGATCCATCTCCACGTGCCGGCGGGTGCCGTACCCAAGGACGGACCCTCTGCGGGGGTCGCGTTGGTCACGGCCATCGTCTCGCTGCTCTCCGATCGCAGTGCAAAAAGCAACGTCGCAATGACGGGCGAGATCTCTCTGCGGGGCCGCGTGCTCCCTGTAGGCGGGATCAAAGGCAAGCTGCTCGCCGCGAGCCGCGCCGGGATCGACACCGTCGTCATTCCCAGGCGCAACGAGAAGGATCTCGTCGAAGTTCCCGAGGAGGTCCGCAGTCAGCTGGGAATCCATCTGATCGACACGATCGATGAGGCGCTCGCCGTGACGATCCCCGAACTTCAACCCTCGGCTACCAGCGAGCCTCCCAGCTCGGCCTGAATCGTGCACCCTGATGAAGGGGCAAAGGGGCAAGGATCAGGGGTCACCGGTCACCAGCGAGAGGCGCGTGCCTGGCGACAGCGAGGGTTCTTCAACGGGCTGCTAGACTGGGCGGGTTGAAGATCGCGCTCGTACACGACTGGCTGACCGGACTCCGAGGTGGTGAGCGCGTGCTCGACCACCTGGCCAAGCGCTTTCCCGATGCGGATCTCTTCACCCTGATTCAGGTTCCCGGCCGAACCACGCCGGCGATCGAAGCGCATCACATCCAGACCAGCCCCCTCGACCGAATCCCGGGCACCGAACGCCACTACCGCAAACTCCTGCCGCTCTTTCCCTGGGCAATCCGCAGGTTCGACTTCTCCGGCTACGACTTGATCCTGTCGACGAGTCACGCCGTTGCCAAGAGCGTGCGCGTTCCCAAAGGCTTCGCGCACCTCAGCTATTGTTTCACGCCGATGCGATATATCTGGGATCAGACAGACGCCTACCTGGGCCGTGGACCCCGGCGCTGGCTGGCCGCCCCACTCCTCGCCGGCCTGCGCCGTTTCGACGTCGCAACCAGCGGTCCAGAGCACGTGACTCGTTTCGTCGCGATTTCGACCGAGGTCGCGCAGCGCATCCGGCGCCACTACCACCGCGAGGCACGCGTCGTTGCGCCGCCCGTCGACATTTCCTGGATCGCACCCGCTCGCGAGAGCGCAGAGGACTTCTACTTGTTGGTCGGCGGATTCGTCCCCTATAAGCGCGACGATCTCGTGATCGAGACTTTCCGCGGTCTCGACCGAAGGCTGGTCGTCGTGGGCGACGGCCCCGGGCGTGCGGCGCTCGAAAGTCGGGCGCCGGCCAACGTCGAATTCACCGGTTGGGTCGGTGAGGCCAGTCTGGCGTCCCTGTATCGGCGAGCGCGCGCCTTGATCTATCCACAACGCGAGGAATTCGGACTCGCCGCGATCGAGGCCCAGGCGGCTGGTCGACCCGTCATCGCATACGGTGCCGGAGGCGCGCTCGATACGGTCCGCCCTCTTGCCCCGGCCGGGGCCAGTTCTGGCACGCCTCTGGACGGGGCGGCCACGGGCATCTTCTTCCATCGCCCCGAAGCCTCCGCCCTCGCAGAAGCGATCGAACGCTTCGAGAAGGTCGAGATCCACTTCGAACCGTCTCGACTTCGCAGCTGGGCCCAGCGCTTCTCCCCGGCCCGCTTCGACGAAGCCTTTGACCGCGAAATCGCCCTGGCTCTGGAGCACGCGTCGTGAAGAGTCACCCTTCACTCGAGGCGGCCCGGCCGCTCGAGATTCCCTTGCTCGATCTACGGGCCCAGCATGCCCCGCTCGAAACCGAGCTCCTCGAGGCCTTTCGCGCCGTGCTCGAGACTGGTCGCTTCATCCTCGGCGACGCGGTGCAGGGCTTCGAGGCCGACCTGGCCAAACTCTGTAAAGCACGACACGCGGTCGCCTGCAACTCGGGCACCGATGCGCTCTGGCTTGCCATGCGGGGCCTCGGCATCGGCCCAGGCGACGCGGTGCTCTGCCCCGCTTTCTCTTTTTTCGCCTCGGCTGCCACGATCGCCCGGATCGGCGCACGTCCGATCTTCGTCGACATCGACCCGCTGAGTCTGAACATGGATCCAGAGGACGCCATCCGCCGTGCCGCGAGCCGAACCGACGTCCGCGCCGTGATGAGCGTCGATCTGTTCGGGCGAATCTGCGAGCTCGGTCCGCTCGAAGAGCTATGCCGCGAACGCGACTGGCCCGTCATCGAAGATGCCGCTCAGTCGATTGGTGCGCTCGATGGCTCGGGTGCGGGGCCCGGCCAGAAGTCGCGCGTCGCCTGCTTCAGCTTCTACCCGACGAAGAATCTGGGAGCCCTCGGCGATGCCGGCGGGCTCGTGACCTCGGACTCCGATCTGGCGCGCGTCGTCGCTCGACTTCGGGTTCACGGCGAGGAGGATTCCGGTGTCTACCAGGAGATCGGAATCAATTCGCGCCTCGATGCGCTTCAGGCCGTGGTGCTATCGATCAAGCTCCGACATCTCGAGAGCTGGACTCGCACGCGGGGCCAGCTCGCTCTCCACTACGACGCGCTCTTCGCCGAGCACGGTGCCCCGCCTGCGACGGAGCCGCTGGGTTCCGGCAGCCTGGCTCTGCAGACACCAGCGCCTGGCGATGCAGCGGGCCGACACACCTACCACCAGTACGTCGTGCGAGTTCCAGCCGAAGCGCGACCCCGGCTGATCGAAGGGCTGCGCCAGGACGGCATTGCCAGCAAGATCTACTATCGGCTCGGCCTGCACCAACAACCGGCGCTGGCCCGCTTCGCACCCGCTCCCGGCGAGGCGCCCTACCTCGAAACCGAGCGCGCCTGCCGCGAGACGCTCAGCCTACCCTTCTACCCGGAGCTTTCGCGGGGTGAGATCGAGCGCGTCGTCGACTGCGTGTCGCGCATCCTGAAAGCCTGATCGGCTTCTCGTCCCGGCAACCGGAATCAGTACGCGCTGTCGTCGTCCCGTGCGCTGCGCACGAAGGTCATCAAGAGGATCCGCAGGTCGAGCAAGAAGCTCCAGCGCTGGACGTAGTAGAGATCGTGCTCGACTCGCTCTTGGATCGACGTATTGCCACGCCAGCCGTGAACCTGGGCCCAGCCAGTCATGCCCGCCCGAACCTTGTGGCGCAGCATGTAGCCCGGGACCTCTCGACGGAACTCCTCGATGAAGGTCGGCTGTTCCGGACGCGGCCCGACCAGGCTCATTTCGCCTCGCAACACATTGATGAGCTGTGGCAGCTCGTCGAGATTGCGCCTTCGCAGCCAGCGTCCCAGACGCGTGCGTCGCGGATCCTCGGCCGTCGTCCAACCCGGGCCCTGGGATTCGGCGTCGTGCCGCATGGAACGGAACTTCAGCATCTCGAAGACCCGGCCATCGTGCCCCATGCGGCGTTGGGAATAGAATATCGGGCGTCCCGACGTCACCGCGATGCCAAGACCGATCGCCAGCAACATGGGAGACAGAACGATCAGCGCGCCAGCGGATCCGATCAGGTCGAAGCTTCGCTTTGCGACCGCGCCCCAGCCGAAGAGCGCCGTCTCGTGAAAGCCGATCACGGGCAGGCCGTCGAGGCTCTCGACGCTGCTGCGCAAGGCAAAACCGTGAAGCAGATCCGGCACGATCTTGACGTTGACGACCCCGTCCTCGAGTTCAGCCATGACTTTTTCGAAGAGCTCGGATTCGTGTCTCGAGAGCGCGACCAGGACCTGATCGACACGCTGAGCCTCCAGAATACTCTTGAGGTCGCTGTAGTGTCCGATGACGGGCGGCCCGCTCACGCTGCCACCGACGGGTCGATCGGCTACGACCCCGATCAAGCGCAGCCCCGCATCGGGCCGACTTTCGATGCGCTGGGTCACACTGTCCGCGAGCGGTCCCGAACCCACCACCAGCACGTAGCGAATATTGAAGCCCTTGCGGCGCGCGCGCCGCAGTCCGTATCGGATTGTCGAGCGCACGCCGATGACGACGGCCGGCGCGATCACGCTGAAGATGCCCAGCACGAGCCGGGAGTAGAAATAGCTTCGGAAAAAGAAGCTCATCGCCGCGAGCGCCAGGACGCCGACGACCGTCGCGCGAAGCACCGCTGAGACCTCACCGAGTGGCGAGTCCATGCGCCGCCCGGCGTACAGCCCATGTGAGTTGAAGAGTCCCAGAAAGAGCGGCAGGATCACAGCCAACGCGTAGCTGTAGTCGATGAACGGCGGCACACCGAGCGGGGCTGGAATACCCGCGTGGAAGCGAATCGCGTAGGCACCCAACCAAGCACCCGCTACGAGCACCAGATCGAGCCCCATCAGGAGCGTTCGAAAGACTTCGCTATACCGGTAGAGCATCTGCCGAGCCGCCTCCTCGGGGCCTCAAGAGTGCCAGATCGAGGCTCAGCTTGCAGGTCTCGGCAAGACCTTGAATACCAGCGCCGTTCGTCCCTCAGCTCGGACGCTGTGGACCCGATCGAGCCAATCGTCGATCCCCTCCGCCAGGCCGAGGTGTTTTCCGATCCCCTGCTGGTCGATCACGACCCAGCGCGCTCCTCTGCGGCGCAAGTCCCGCTCGAGTCCCCCATCCTGACCCGAGGGCAATGGCACGTAGGCAGCCTCGGCGTAGTAGGCCGTTCGAAGCTTCTGCGCCGCCACGGGTCCACTCTCCGGATGCCTCTCGGCCAGCCATTCAGCCGCCTGTCTGGCCGCCACACGCTCGATTCGACGCGTGCGCAGATCGCGTGGCCCCCATACCAGTGCCAGGGCGACGACGAGACCCAGCGCGGCCATTCGCGACGAGGTCGTCCGGGCAACGGAACCCGCTTCTCCCGCTCGACGCCACAGCCGGTTGGCCGCGGCGCGCGCCCACAGCCAGTTCCAGCCCAGCGCCGCGAAGCCGATCAGGGGAAGGCCCATCGCCAGGGCGTGGCGGCGGCTGATGTATCCCGCGCCCCACACGAGCAGCACCAACAGACCCTGGTACAAGATCACCGGAACAACCAGCGTCCGGGTACGCCATGGACGCGCCTGCCTGCCCCCACGCCCGATGGCGAACCAGCCGATCAACACGAACGCCAGGACCTCGTAGCGCAGCGCCGCCGCCGCGGTCCGCACCACGCGAGAAGTCGCCTCGACCACCCCGGCCAGATCTCTCGAGGGACGCCTCGCTCCCGAGCCGTCGGCCAAGGCCGACGATTGGGGTAGCCAGATCTCAGCCCGCGGCGGCCTCTGGGTCCCCGACTGCGATTCGGATTCAGGACGCGTGGGCGAGGATTCCCCCTGCGCAAGCGACGCGATCGACTTCTTCTGGCTGAGCGTAATCTCCCCCGCCGACAACGAGAGGGCAATTACGTAGGGAGCCATCACGAGTCCTGCAGCAACACCGAGCGCGAGAAGGCAGCGGGTGGCGGCTATTCGGTGCGATCGCTCGGCAACGACACGCCAGCCTAGCAGCACGCCACCGATCAGGACCAGGCCGACTCCCTCCGGCCTCACGAGATAAGCCAGCGCTGAAAGAACCCCACAGCAGACGGAGGCAGGCAGGCTCGACGTCTCGACCATTCGCGCCAACGCCGCAAAGGCCGACAGGTACAACCCGATGTAGAGACCATCGCTCATCACGTCAGAGGAGAAGTCGACCGCCCAGGGATGGAGCGCCAGGATCCAGGCGCCCAACCATGCGACCTCGACGCCGAAGGCATGCCGCAAGAACGAATGAAGCGCAGCGATTCCGAGCAATCCGCCCGAGATGGATATCGCAACTGCTGAGGTCTCCAGGCCGAGACCGCTCTTCGAGAGCCACTGGATGCAGAGTGGGTAGAGCGGGTGATAAGGGTGGCTCAAGACCTCGACCCAACGACCCTCCCCGATCGCCTGGGCGAGCGAGAGGAAGACCGGTCCGTCGTTGAACATCACGGCCGTTCGCGACCAGGCGTAGCCACGTACGAGGGCAGCCACAGCGAGCAGTCCGACCCAGGGCGAAGCAGCCGCTGTGCATGCCGCGATCCCGCACCCCGTCCGCCTCCGGCTCGACTCGCTCGGCACTCTGGGGCTCAGTCCGCCTCCCGGGCGTCCGCATCCACCGCAGTGCGCAGCTCGTCCAGGAAATCGGGCATCGCAGAGATCACGCGACTCCAGTTCGGAATCTGCGGCGAACCCATCGGGTCGCGTACAAAATCGAGGCCCGCGGCCCGCAGCGCGCCCGCAAAGACTTCGACTGCGACCTCCTCTTCATGTCGATCAAAGGCCAACCCGTTCAGCTGGGCATCGTCGCTGTAGCGCGCAATCGAATCCTGTGCGGTCCGCACGTAGGCGGCGATCAGCGTGTTCAGAAAGCCAGATTCGAACTCGACGCCGTAGCTCGCGAGATTTCGAATCAGCGATGCGGCGATGTCGCGGACCATGCGATGCAGTCCCTTTGTCGAATCCTGCTCCGAGAGTTCCTGATGCTTGTGATCGTAATTCTCCACCAGCTCGACCTGGCAGATGCGCTTGAGCGAACAGTTTCGATACACCTCGGCCAGCATGCCGACCTCGAGTCCCCAGTCCGCTGGAATTCGGTTGGCCCTCACGAGCTCCGTCGTCATCGAGCACTCGCCGGCCAGGGGATACCTGAACGAATCGAGATATTCGAGCAGCGGCACCTGACCCAGGACCGACTTCAGGGCGCGCATGATCGGCGTCATGAACAGGCGCGTAACGCGACCGTGCATGCGATCCGACACGCGGCTGTAGTAGCCCTTCGCGAACTCGTAGCCCATGTTCGGGTTCGCCGTCGGGAAGCAGAGTCGAGCCAGCAAATCCCGCTGATAGTCGAGTATGTCACAGTCGTGCGTCGCTACGACCCGAGCCCTATGGGTGGCCAGGACGTATCCAAAGGCGATCCAGTTCGCCCGACCCTTTCCGTCCTCGCCGGGGTCGAGGCCTTCCTCGCGCAGACGCGAGTAGAGTGCCTGCACCCGAGTTCCCCGATTCCACAGAATCGTGACGTCTCCCCCGTCGGCGCGGCGAACGATCCGGAACAGATCCCGCATCTCGCGGTACTCGTGAATATCGGCCTCGCCCGAGAGGCTCAGGACACACTGGGCCAGATAGGGGACTCGTGAGAGCTCTTCGACGAGACGTTTGAGCGCGGGGCCGTGAATCTCGGAGTAGAGACAGGGAAGCACCAGCGCGATCGGGCGCTCCCGGCTGTAGCGCACGAGCTCCTGCTCGAGCCTGCCCAGATCGGGCGCGCCGAGGCGGTGCAGCGAAGTGATGACCCCGGTCTGGTGGAAATCCGCCATGGCGGGAAAATCGCACTGCCCCCCTGCGGGTGTCAAGCTGACCAGCGATCCCCAGCGGCCGTGTGGGCCCGGAGAACGGGCCTCAGTAGAGCTCGATGGGCTCGAGACTGGGGCCGATCGCCTCCTCGAGCAGTCGGATGGCCCGGGCATCGATCTCGTGGAACTCGATGCCGACTTCCTGCGTAATGGGATCGGTGTCGGTCGCCCAGACCACCTCACCCGACGCGACGATTGCCTGATCGCCAACATTGAAGGTCACGCGCAGGATGTCGCCGAGATTGATCTCGACCCCCATGACCTCGAAGCTGATTCCCCCGGTCGAGATGTTCTTCGACACCCCCAGCAGCTCCGGCCGATCGATCTCGGCGAAGGAGATCACCTGATCCGACGCGATGCGGTGGAATTTGCGTTGCTCCGCTAGCTTGACGTGTCCCATGGCCGGAAGGCGCTCCCCGAAGAGCTGATTCAGACGCTCGTGATATTTTTCGGCGGGGCTCGCGGCCGGCTTGAGGCGGGAGCACGCGCAGCGAGGCATGCGCAAAGAGAACTCACTCAGAAGAGATCGAGTTGCCGGTCTTCTGCGCCTCGAGTCTCGAGGCCGCCCAGCATGAGTCCGATCTTGCGGATCGGGCGCGCAGAGGGCACGACTCGCATCAGCAGATCGCGCGCTGCCAGGGCCAGCGGCCGAGCGCTCGAGACCACGGCGGGCAGCGTCTGGCTGCGCGTCAGCGTGCGGCTGTCCTCGAAGGTAAGCCGAAGCGCGATGCGGCCGGCCCGCAGACCCTCGCGGAGCAGCGCCGCCTCGAGACGCGCGGCCAGCCGCTCCAGACTGGTGCCAATCTGCAGCGGATCTCGGCTGGAAGCCGTCAGACTCTGTTCGCGGGAAAGCGTGGTCGGATGGCGCTTCACCCGCAAGGGCCGGGGGTCCTCTCCGCAGGCCAGCATCCAGAGCGTTCGCCCGTGGTTGCCGAGCACGACCTCGAGGCACTCGAGTCCCAGGGCCCGCAGACTCGGGACGTCCGAGGCACCGAGCTCCGCCAGCCGCGCCGCGGTCTTCGGACCCACGCCGGGAAGGCGCTCGATCGGCTGACGCTGCAGATAGCCGTCGAACTCACTCTCAGCGATGATGCACGCCCCCGTCGACCCGGCGTCCTGCGCGGCCAATCTGGCGGCAAATCGCGCCGGCGCGACCCCCACGCGGAGCGGCAGCCCGGTCGCCTCCCGCACTCGCGTTTCCAGCCCCTCGGCCAGGGCGAGTGCCTGCTCGCGAACCCAGGGCGCCTCCATGTAGAAGCCGCCCAGTCCCTCGACCTCCACGGCCTCACTCTGCTGCCTGACGGCAGCCCGAAGCAGGCCCGAGAGCTCCCTCGCCCGCTGCATGTCGGTCTGCACCCAGGTGGCATCTGGCGCCCGGTCGAGCGCCTCGCTGAGCAGCATTCCGGCCGCGATGCCGAGGCTCTGGAGATCCGCACTCGCCGCCACCACCTTGCCCCGCTTCTGGGGATGGCCGCCCACGAGCACAGCCCGCTCGGCCAGAGACGGCTGCGAAATTCGCGCAACCGCCACGTGAAAATCCGGCACTTCAGCGAATCCGACGGCCGGGTGGGTCATGGCGCTGGCTCCAGGACCAGGCGCTCGGCGTTCTCTTCTTCGATCACGAGCCGACTCGTCGCAAAGAGCGGCAATCTCGCGGTCCCCCAGCGGCCGAGGCCGTCCGCAAAATTTCTGTGGCCCGGATGCTCCGACTGACCCGGCGCCAGCACACTCAGAAGCTGGTCCTTGGAGGCCAGATCCATCGCCACCCGATAGACGCCCAGGCCTTCGACATCGAAGGAGACGCCCGGGCGATGCCGCGCAAGGGCCAGCGTCTGGCCGTCCCCGGAGGCCGGCAGTGTCCAGGCCAACTGTCCCCTGAGCGGCCGCTCGATGCCGACGGGCGAGAACCGAATCCGGTGCAGCCCACCCCAGGTCCAACGTCCGCGAGTCGGACCGAGCCGATGATTGAGACTCACCCAGGTCGCACGCAGACTCGTCCTCGTCGCAACCACGACCCGTGCTTCATCGGTCCAGCCACCCGGCCGTCGCAGCTTGGCAGCCCGCAACAACAGACTTTCCAGGGCGAGCTGCGAACGGATGTGCGGCGCCGTCAGGTAGTGGTCGAAGAGCGCATCGCCGAAGGGCTCGCGCAGCAGGACCTCGAGCAGATGCTCGATCAGCAGATGATAGGCCGCCGCACCGGCGCTGTCGGCCGTCATCGAAGCATCCCAGCGCTCCAGCAGCAGAGCGATCTCTGCGGCTTCCCGAGGCAGCGGACCGCCACTGCGCGCCAGCTGCAGGATCGCGGCCACGACACGCGCTGCCCGCGGCGCGACGTCGTCCTTGAGCAGCTGCGACGCGACTCGCAGATCGATCTTGGCTTCGCGCCGATGGCGTTCGAGGGCCGAGCGGATTCGGGCCGTTCTCTCCCCGGGTCGCCACAGCCACTCCATCTGGTCGAGTCCTCCGCGAGTCGGCCAGGCCTGGTCGGCCGCGATCACCCAGGCCGGCCTGCCCGAAGCGTGGAGGCGCTCGGCTGGCAGCCGGGCCTGCGGCACCCGCTCGCGCCAGTCGAAGCTCCGCAGACGCCCCTGGACCGGCACCAGACCGGTGGGTAGCGGGCGTTTCGGCAGCCAGCCGGCGATCTGCATGCCACCCGCTCCCTTGCGATCTGCAAACACGACGGCCAGGACCGGCTCGTGATGAAAGGCGAGGGCCGAGACCAGCGCGTCCGCGTCACGCGCGCGCAGCACCGCGAGCATCGAAGTCAGCCCGTCTCCCGGGCGAGCGCCGGTCCAGGCCAGCGCGCGAGCGGCGCGAGGGATCTCAGCCGGAGTCTCGCTCGGAGCTGATCCCAACCTGAGCGGCTCGAAGAGAGTTCGGATCAGCGGGCCATGGCGTGTCAGCCGGATCCGCAATGGAACCTCCTGGAATCCCCCCACTGCATCGCGAACCCGCAGCGTCTCCTCGCGCTGCTCGAGCGGCACCCAGACGCTGTTTTTCTGATATTCGGTGCGATCGCTGCTCAGGGTCTCGATGAAGAGATCCGCCACGGGAGCACTGGCCGGCACACCCGCCCAGGCCACCGATCGATTTCGCCCGGCCCAGACGATCGGCGATCCCGGAATCGTCGCGCCCGCGACCTCGAGCGAACCCGCTTCGATCTGCGCCTCGTAGAAGAGAGCCGGAACCGAGGGCTCCAGATGCCAATCCGCCACCAGGATCGGTGCACCACTGGCGCTCGCCGTCCCCCCGATCACCCAGCCGCTGCCGCTTGGCGTTCCGATGCCCCGACACAGGGCCCGGGTGGGCTGAGACTCCGCGAGCCCGCGCAGCTCGGACTCCCTCGGCGGCGCCCGCCCCGGGCTGGGCAGCGCGCCCGCAACACCGAAATCGATCGAAGAGCCACCGGGAAAGAAGGGGCGGGCCGACACGCTGTCGAGTCGCTGAATCAGTTCGTCGAGCACGAGGGTGGTTTCCAGGGTGCCGCCCATGCACCAGGACAACAGCTTCACGACGGCCAGGGAATCCGCTGGCCTCCAATCCTCGAGCCCATCTGCGGGTTCCTCCAGCCATCGGGGCGGCCGCACCAGAGCCTGCCGAATCCGCGAGATGCGGGCGTTGACCCCTGCGGTATAGGATTTGAGAACCGCTCGCGAGGAGCCCGGAAGCTTCTTGACGGCGGCCTCGGAAGCGCGCCCGATCTCCAGCAGCCGCGCCAATCGATCCGCCGCCAGGGCCTCTTCACCTGCGATCTCGGCGCTGCGTCCGTAGGCGCGACGCCGCATCCAGAGCATCTGGGCAAGCCGGTCCTGGCCATGCACGAACCCGAGGCCGAACCAACCGTCGATCTCACGCGTTGCCCGGAGATGCGAAATGCCGTGAGCGTCGCGAAGGATCTCGATCGGCGCCGTGAGCTCGGAGATCAGGATCGTGCCCGAATGGGTCGCGAAGGCCGCCCGATCGCGCCGATCTGCTTCGCCCCAGCGCTGCAGCAACAGCAACAGCGCGATCATCAGCAACGCACCGACCAGCAGGCGAACGCCCAGCTGCCCCAGACCCGGCGAGCCAGACTCGCCCCGCGGTCCATCGCTGACGGACATCCTGGTTACCCCCCTCGCAATCCCATGCCCGGGACCAGAGCCGCCCGATCGCTCATCGAATATCTGAAAACGGAAGTTAAGTCGAGCACTTGAGAGCATACCTCGGGCCCGTTACATTGCGCGCTCCTGGCCCCCCCGATTCGGAGTGCCCGCAGGCCGTGGCGATCCAATCCCTCGATGACTTGCTCGACGCAGACGCGCTGCGTGGTCGCCGCGTATTCTTGCGTGCGGATCTCAACGTGCCTCTGGACGCGGCCGGGCGGATCCGCGATGACAGCCGCATCCGCGCTTCGCTGCCGACCCTCGAAGTGCTGCGCGCCGCCGGCGCCCGCGTCATCCTGGCCTCCCATCTCGGTCGACCCAGGGGCGAACGCAGGCCGGAGCTGTCGCTGGCTCCAGTCGCCGAAGCGCTCGGCGGCGCTCTCGGCCAGCCGATCCACTTCGCGCCCGATTGCATCGGTCCCGAGGTCGAGGCCCGGGTCGCCGCGCTCGAAGATGGGCAGGTCCTGTTGCTCGAGAATCTCCGCTTCCACAAAGCCGAAACCGAAAACCAGGTCGACTTCGCTCGCGAGCTGGCCGCCCTGGCCGATGTCTACGTGAACGACGCCTTCGGAACAGCCCATCGCGCCCACGCATCGACGGTCGGCATGGTTGAACTCGTGGACCAGGTGGCGGCGGGACGGCTTCTGCAGCGGGAGATCGACGCCCTGGGGTCGCTGCTGGATCCCGCGCGGCCCTTCGTCTGCTTCCTGGGCGGCGCCAAGGTCTCCGACAAGCTCGGTGTACTCGAAGCGCTGATCGAACGCGCGAACACGATCGGCGTCGGCGGCGCCATGGCCTACACCTTTCTGGCGGCTCGTGGCGTGCCCGTTGGAGAGTCGCTCGTCGAGCCCGATCGTTTCGAGGACGCGAGGCGAATGCAGGCCCGGGCGGCCGAGGTGGGCTGCGAGCTGCTGTTGCCGACGGACCACATCGTCTCGAAGCGCCTCGAAGCGGGCGCAGCAACCGACCTTGTCGCTGCGATTCCCGCAGACGCGATGGGGGTCGACATCGGTCCCGAAACGACAGAGCGCTACGCCGCCGCGGCGCTCGCGGCGCGTACGATTCTCTGGAACGGCCCGATGGGGGTTTTCGAGATCGAGGCGTTTTCCGCTGGTACAGATCGCCTGGCTCGGGCCGTTGCCGAGTCGAAGGCACACAGCGTCGTCGGGGGTGGCGATTCGCTGGCGGCCGTACGCCAGGCCGGTGTGGGGGACCAGATCGATCACCTCTCGACGGGCGGCGGGGCGTCGCTCGAATTCGTCCAGGGCCTCAGCCTGCCCGGCATCCAGGCACTGGACCGGTCGACATGAGCAGGCGAACCCTGGTCGTCGGCAACTGGAAGATGCATCTCACCGCCAGCCAGGCGGCGGCGTACGCGACGCAGCTGCGCATCGCCCTCGAAGCGAATCGCCAGGCGCTGGAGAGCGCTGTCGAAGTCGCTCTGGCACCGGCGTTTCCGGCCCTGGAGCGGCTCGGCGGAGCGCTCGAAGGCTCGAGCGTCGCGCTGGCCGCTCAGAACGTCCATTCCGAGCCGGCGGGCGCCTTCACCGGGGAGGTCTCGGTCTCGATGCTCGAGGATCTCGGATGTCGCTACGCCCTGATCGGACACAGCGAGCGGCGCCAGCTGTTCGGGGAGCGCGACGCGGAGGTGGCCGCGAAGGCGCTTCGGCTGCTCGATTCACGGATCGATCCGATCCTCTGCATCGGGGAGACCCTCGAAGAGCGCGAGCACGTTGCCACGCTCGAAGTGGTCCGCGCTCAGCTCGAGGCGGTCCTCGAGGCGACCGGCGATGGGCTCGCGGGCCGGCTCGTGGTAGCCTATGAGCCGATCTGGGCAATCGGGACGGGTCGCACCGCGACGCCGGAGCTCGCCCAACAGGTCCACGCCTCGATTCGAGAAGCCCTGGGCGACCGCTTGGGAGAGGCTGGCCAACAGATACGCATCCTCTACGGCGGCTCCGTCAAGCCGTCCAACGCGCGAGAGCTGCTCGCGCAGCCCGACATCGACGGCGCCCTGGTGGGCGGGGCCAGTCTCGAACCCGAGTCCTTCGCCGCAATCGTCTCTTCCAGTCTGGAGAATCCCTGATGCAGACCTTCCTCTACACCCTTCATTTCATCGTCTGCTTCGTGCTGATCGGGGTCGTGCTGCTTCAGCGCGGCAAGGGCGCCGACCTGGGCGCCTCACTCGGCGGTGGCGGCGCCAACACCATCTTCGGCAGCCGCGGGGCCGGAAACTTCCTGTCGAAGATCACCACGGCCAGCGCCGCCATCTTTATGTGCACCTCCCTCAGCCTCTCCTACCTGGGCTACAAGTCGGCTGACGTGCAGCTTTTCGACCAGAGCGAGCCCTTCGAAATTCCGGCCTCCGAGGACGAGGCACCCGAGGACACGGGCGGCGGCCTCGAGGAGATCCCGAGCGCCGACGACGGCAGCCCAGGACTGGTCGAAGTCCCCGTTCCGGACCCGGTTGCTCCCGCAGAGCCCCCCACGCAGTAGACTCCCGAATCCCTCTGGGCGCGAGGCCTGGCCTTGGTTATGCTCCGCGCCCCGCGGTCGCCCGATCGATCCCTCGGCCCTCCGGTCGAAGTTTCGAGGCTCGGCGATCCCCGCGTGCGGCGGTGGCGGAACTGGTAGACGCGTCAGCTTGAGGGGCTGGTGGGGGCAACCCCGTGGAGGTTCGAGTCCTCTTCGCCGCACCATCACACTCGCCGTCTAGGCCACTCGGAGCCAGTACAGCATCCGCTTTCGCCCACGAATCCCGGCTGATGCTCGCCCGATCGGGGCTCTCGCGCCCGGGGGGCGGCTGGCTGGTGGGCGTCTATATACATCGAGGGATTCATCCCACTCGGCACCCGACGGTCCGCGGTGGATCTGAATCAGGAGGGCAAAGGGAGAGCTCCCGGCCCGTCTCTACCGCTACTTGAAGATCGGCTCGATGTGGGTTCCGTACTTCTCGTTGATTTCGTCGAAGATCGGTTCCATGACCTCGGGCATCGGCATCGCGCCGGAAATCGTGAATTTCGAGAACGCGATCGACTTCGAGGTGTCCGGCGCGTTCTTCTTCTTGAGGGGCGGGCTCGGCCAGACCTCCTCGTCCACGGCGGACATCCGCACCCGGATGTCGTCCTTGGTGACGTTCCACACCATGTAGTCCAGAGCGAGATCGAGCGCCCCGTCGTAGGTCTTGCGGGCTCGGCGGCGGACCTCGGGCTCGGTGTCGAAGTCGTTGTAGAAGTGGTAGCCGACGGCCAGACGCGGCTTCACGAGCGACATCACCTTGCCGAACTGCTCCGGCGAGGTGTGGCCCTGGGTGCCGACCATCAGCGCCTCCATCGGGGAGAATCCCTGCTTCGTCACGAGCAGGGTGGGCGGGAGAAAGCACTCGTGGATGGCGATGTCCGCACCCTTGGCGTGCTCGACATACCACTTGTTGGGGATCGTATCGCTGCCGTAGACGAACTTGAGCCCGTTCCACTCGAGGATGAAGCTCACCGCGCCATCCAGGCCGTGGACGGCCGGGATTCTGCGGATCACGACGCCGTTTTCGTCGTAGATGATCTCGTTCACAGCGTCGAAGGGGAACTCGTGGACCTGTAGCTCTCCGCCTCGAAAGTCGATCACGCCCGAGCGGGTTCCAATGTCCCAGACGTACATCTTCTTCATCAGGTCGAGCGAGTGTTGGGTGCCGTATTCTGGCGTGCCACCGCTCGGACCCCAGACGCGCAGCGGGGTGAGGCGGTTCATGACCGTGCCGCCGAGCCAGAATGTCGGCAGGTCGCCCATGTGATCGACGTGCAGGTGCCCGATGAACACCTTGTCCAGATAGTCGTAGGGGATCTTCTGGGCCGCGATGCGCTCGTGGCAGCCGCTACCGAGGTCGAAGAGGAACTTGTCACCATTGCCCAGCTCGACCAGTCAGCAGGCCGCAGCCTGCTTGGGCCGAGCACTCGGCATACCGGTACCCAGAGCGACGACTCGCATCTCGTCTGGCTTGAGATCCTCGCTGCCGGGGTAGTACACGTTCATTTCGGATTCGGGGACGCCCTTGGTGGGTGACCAGCTAGCCGCCACGAGCAGGAGCAGCGCTGCGCAAGCCGCAAAGCCCGCAAGAAAGGTCAGGCCGATCTTCAACTTCATGGTATCGCTCCCGCTGATGGGTCTAGCCGCCCGAGGAGGCACAACGCTCCGGGCGAGCGATTCTCGCCCATGGGCACAGCGCAGGCAAGCGCGCAGCGGCTTCCGATTACCGCTGCGACTTGCTCCCCCCTACAACTCGCGAGCGTTGCGCGACGCCGCAGAGAGATGCAGCAGGAGCTGGGGCAGGAGCAGCAGGGTGGTGGCATAACAGACCAGCATCGCGGCGGCGAGGAGCACACCCAGGGCGCGATTGGGGCCGAGAGTCGAGAGCATCAGGACCGAGAAGCCCAGCGCCAGCACCCCGACGTTCCAGCGCAGGGCGCTGCCGGCTCCTTGCAGGGTCGCCCGGAGCGCCCGGGCGTGATCGGGCTCATGCCGTCGCGCGATCCCATAGGCGTGCTGAAAGTGGAGCGCGAAATCGACTCCGATGCCGACGGTCAGGCTGGCGAACATGCTGGTCGCGATGCCCAGGCTCATGCCCGCGTAGCCCATGCCACCGAACAGGATCAGCAACGCGGCCAGCACCGGCAGCAACGCGAGCCCCAGCGTCCGCCCGCCGCGAGAGGAGATCAGCAGGATCAGCCCGACCCCCGCCACCGTGAGCCCGATCGAGCGAAGCTGATTGACGACGATCGCGCGCACCACATCCAGGGCCACGGGGATGTCGCCGCTGAAGTGAATCTCGACGTCAGCCGCTGCGGGGGCGCCGGCCAGACCGGCTTCGAGGAGCGCGACCAGCTCGCTCCCGCGCTGGTAGTTTGCGCTCTTCACGTAGATGAGCGCCCGGGCCATGGACTTCTGCTCTGCCAGCAGCTTCAAGTCCGCATCGGACCGGGAGGTGAAGTCGAGCAGCGTGTCGAGATCCGCGATCTGCCGGCGTGTCAGGCTCGAGACCGGACCGGAGAGATCGAGGCTCTCCGCCACCTGCGCGAGCGGCACCCCGTAGTGCAGAACACCACCGACCTGTGGCGCGCCCTCCAGCATCTCGTCGATCGCCTCGACCAGCGCCACCCCCTCCGGATTGGCGAAGTGGTCGCGCCGGCCAGCGGCCACGACGTCGATGCGATAGCTGCCCCAGAAGTCCCGGTTGAAGGTCCGCTCGGCCAGCACGAGGGGAGAATCCTGCGCGAAGTTGTCGATCCACGAGTCCTGGATCTCGAGGCGCGCAATGCCCGGCAGGGCGACGAGCACGAGCCCGCAGCCAAGCCCCAGGCAGAAGCGCGTGCGCGCCAGGACGATGCGCTCGAAGAAGGGCAGCGGCCCCTCGGCGCCGAGCACTCGAGGACTGGAGCGCAGGAACCACGCCGGCGGCAGCAGCAGCATCAGGGCGGGGATGAGGCTGAAGGTGAGTAGCATGGCGAGCAGGATCCCCAGGGCGGTAAAGATTCCGAAGCTGCGCAGGGGTGCGATGGATGCGGTCAAGAAGGACAGAAAGCCCAAGGCGGTCGTGAGGGAGGTGAGGACGATAGGCCGCCCCACCCCTTCGAGCCCCGCCTGCAGCGAGGCCCGCACGGCCCCTCGATCCACGGCTGCGCCGCCCGTCCGCGCAGCCCCGGCGAGGTGCGCCTGCACCCGCTCGAGCAGGTGGATCTCGTCGGTGATCGAGATGGCCATCAGGATGACGGGCAGGATCGTAGTCACCAGGGTGACGGGCACGGACAGCGCCGCCATCGCGCCGAAGCTCCAGACCAGCACGACCAGCGCCTCGAAGAGCGGCACGATGACTCCGCCCAGCGTGCCCAGGGAGCGAAACAGCAGCAGTGCGATCACCCCCAGCATGACGGGAACCTGCCAGCTCAGTTCGCGCAGGACCATCTCGCCGAGCAGCACCTCGGCGACCACCGGGCCGGTCAGGCGAACCTCGAAGCCCTCCAGCGGGTGCGCCTCGATCGAGCGCTGGAGCTCGGCCAGGCTGGCGCCTCGCTCGATGGACTCGTCCAGATGGATGTGGAGCGCGGCCGTGCGGCCTCCGGTCCCGAGCATCAGGCCGCTAGCCAGGGGATGGCGTCGGATTCGGCGCCGCAGGCGCTCGAAGGCCTCCGGGTCGTCGGGCACCACGGCGAGCAGCTCTCCCACATCGAGCCGCTCCGGGTCCGCGACGATGTCCTCGAGGTTCGCCAGGGATTGCACGCTCGCACTGCCGAGCTCGGGCATGCTCTCGAGCTGGTCGTGCAGGGCCACGAGCGCCCGAAAGCCCTCGGGCGACTCGAGGAGCGGGCCATCGCCGCGGGCACTGATCAGCACCAGCACCTGCTCGCGCTCGTGAAAGGCTTCGCGATCCGCTTCCGTGAAGAGCACGGATTCACTGCCGATGGGATTCAGCGCACTGCCGTCAGTGCGGATCTCGAGGCTCGGGATCAGGGCGGCAAAGACCAGCGTCGCGAGCCCCAATGGGATGAACCAGCGCATGGGCCGCTGGGCCGCCGAACGGGATATCCGAAGTAGGGTCTGCATGCCGCGGCCGGGAGTATCGTTCCTGAGATGGCTCCTGTACAGCGCTTCAGCCGGGCCGATTCACGCCACGGGCGACGGGGGCATGTCCCAGAACAAGTCGATCTTCCAGAAAGACAGAGCGGCGGCTGCTTCGCCCTCCGTGTGTTGCGGAGGGGGGACCAAACCCATCGAGCAGAAGCAAGAGGCGGAGGCACAGCGCGTCGCCTAGGATCGATCGACATCAGCCCCGAGGAAACACGGACCATGAGCTACGAAACTGTGCTGTACGACGTGAGCGATCGCATCGCGACCATCACCCTCAACCGCCCCGACGTACTGAACGCCATCTCGAAGCAGATGCAGCGCGAGCTGCTCGAGGCCTTCACCCGCGCGGAGAAGGACGAAGAGGTCTGGACGATCATCGTGACCGCGGCCGGGCGCGGCTTCTGCCCGGGCGCCGACGTGAGCTCGATCTCCGAGAGCGGAAAGGTGAGCTACGAGGAAACCTACCTGGCCTCCTTCCCGCAATGGGAACCGCCCCGCGAAGCCACCCCGCCCTTTCGCGAGATGGCCAAGCCCATCGTGTGCGCGGTCAACGGCGTGTGCTGTGGCGCGGGCCTCGACCTCATCACCACCAGCGACATCGTGATCGCTTCGGAGAAAGCGACCTTCTTCGACCCCCACGTGAGCATCGGCCTCGTCTCGGCCCGCGAAATGGCGCGACTCTCCCGAGTGTTGCCCTTCAATATCTGCATGCGCATGGCGCTGATGGGCAGGCACGAGCGCATGGACGCCCAACGCGCTTGCGAGCTCGGCCTGGTGAGCGAAGTGGTGGAACACGAGCGCCTGGGCGAACGCGCTCGGGAGATCGCCAGCACCATCAATCAGAACGCACCGCTGGCGGTGCGCGGCACGCGCCTCGCCCTGCGCAAGGGTCAGGGACTTCCGCTCTATGAGGCGGAGCTGCTGGCCGAGATGTATCGCGAGCGCGTCACCAAGACCGAGGATGCCTTGGAGGGACCTCGCTCCTTCAAGGAGAAACGGGCGCCGGAGTGGAAGGCGCAGTAGAGCACGCGGCTTTCTCGATTGGATCATCTCCGGCAAGCTCGAGAAATTCCCGAATCCGACACTCCTCTCACGCGGAGTGACAGATCGGCTGGATTCAGTGTATCGTCGAACGCGCGGATGACCTGGTAGACCCATCGATGGGCCCACGCAGATCCGGTTGCCGAAGCCGCCACCCGAGTACGACCGCAAAAACGTCTACAGCTGCTTTTTTGAGGACAGCGTCGACGTCGACCTGATCGAAGGGGCGGGCCTCGGCCACGATGTTCGAGACCGACGACCCGCACCAGGACGGCGGCTTCCCGCGCACGAAGAAGGTGGCGGGGAAGTTGTTCGGACATCTGCCCGGGACCAGGTCGACAGGATCGCCCGCGCGAACGCGATCGAGCTCTTCGGCCTGCATCTCCAAGCGGCCGGATGGCCGAGGAGGAACGCATGAATCTCGATCTGACCGAAGAGCAGGAGCTGCTCCGGACCACCTTCGCCGAGCTCTTTGCCGCCGAATCCAGCTGCGACCGCGTTCGCGCCGCAGAGCCGCTCGGACATGACCCCGCGCTGTGGAAGACGCTGGTCGAGACCGAGGTGGTCGGCATGCGGGTACCCGAGGCCCAGGGCGGATCCGGAGCGAGCCTGTTCGACGCCGCGCTCGTAGCCGAAGAGGCGGGACGCTACCTGGCCTCGGTGCCGCTGATGGAATCCATCGTCGCCAGCCATCTGATCTCGGGTATCGAAGGCCCCACGGCGCAGGAGTGGCTCGCGCGTGCGCTCTCCGGATCGAGCCTCGTGAGCTTCGCGCTCTTTCGAGGCGGCCAGTCGCAGCTCGTCCCGGGCGGCGCGGTGGCGGATGCGGTCGTGGGACTCGACGGCGACGATCTGGTGCTGGTCGAGAAGGCCCCGGACACCGAGCCCGCCTCGAATCTCGGCTCGAGCCCGCTGGCTCGCTGGAGCCTCTCCGGCAATCCCGGCAGAGTGATCCTGGCCAGCGGAGAGCCGGCGCTGCGCGCCTGGACTGCCGCGCGAGAGGAGTGGAAGATCCTCACGGCCGCCGCCTTGGGCGGCCTAGCACATCGAGCGCTGGAGATCGCGGCCGAGTACGCCTCGGAGCGGATCCAATTCGACCGGCTGATCGGCGCCTTCCAGGGCATCGCCCATCCGCTCGCGGACGCCGTCGTCGCCGTCGAAGGCGGCCAGCTGCTCGTCCAGCGAGCGATCTGGGCCATTGCAAAAGGAGAGCCCAACGCAGCGGCGCTCGTCTCGATGGCGTTCGCCTGGGCCGCCGAGTCCGCCACACCCGCCGTAGCGCGCGCGCTCCACACCTTCGGCGGCTACGGGCTCGCTCTGGAATACGACATCCAGCTCTACAACCGCCGCGCCAAGGCCTGGGCGCTGCTGGCCGGCGACCCGCGCGATGAGCTGCAGCGCGTCGCCGAGCGTCACTGGGAGGGGGCCAACGTGGCGCTTCCCGCCGCGGGCGACGTCGGCATCGACTTCGGGCTCGGAGAGCGCGCGGAGGCCTTCCGACTCACGGCGCGCCAATTCTTCGAGCGGAACCTCACGAGCGAACTGCGAGCGGCCGCCCGCTACGACTGGGACGGTCACCACCCGGAATTCCACCGCCGGCTCGCCGACGCCGGACTCGCCTTCGCGTCCTGGCCCGAACAATACGGCGGCCAGGGACGCGACCCCTACGAGATGACGGCGCTCGGCCAGGAGTTCCACCGCGCCGGCTGGACCACCCACCCGATCGGCACGACCCGCATCATCGGAGAGACCCTGCTGCATTTCGCCAGTGACGCGCTCAAGCAGGAGGTGATTACGAAGGTCTGCGCCGGAGACGCCGTCATCAGCATGGGCTACTCCGAGCCGGGCTCCGGATCCGACGTGGCTGCGGCCCAGACCCGGGCCGTGCGTGACGGGGACGAATGGGTGATCAACGGGCAGAAGATGTTCACGAGCGGCGCCAACAAGGCGCAGTACGTGTTCCTGCTGACCCGAACCGATCCCGAAGCCAAGAAGCACCGCGGGCTCACGATGTTCCTGGTACCTCTCGACAGCCCCGGAATCGATATCCAGGCGATCCACACCCTTGGTGACGAGCGCACCAATGCCACCTACTACAGCGATGTGCGCGTGCCGGACAGCTCTCGGGTGGGCGACATCAACGGCGGTTGGGCCGTGCTCGCCCACGCACTCGAGCTCGAGCACGGCGGCGGCGGGCTCGGGGCCTTCTACGAGGAGCACCTCGAGGTGATCGAGCTCGCTGCCAGCTGGGCACGCACGACGCTTCGAAGCGGGCGACCGGCGTTCGACGACGCCCGGGTCCGCGAGCGTCTGGCGCATGCATTGGTCCGCGCGGAGGTGGCCCTCAGCCTGGGTCTCCGCGGTCTCTGGGTGGGAGTCGAGGGGCTGGCGAAGGGCGCCGAAGGCCCCATGACGAAGCTCTTCGGCGCGGAGAGCTTCATCGCGGACAGCGCTGACCTGCTGGATCTGGCCGCACCCGACTCGATCCTGGACGCCTCGCAGGACGGCGCCGCAGGAAGCGGCGGCATCGAGCTCGCCTATCGCCTCTCGGCGGGCACCAGCGTATACGCGGGCACCAGCGAGATCATGCGCAGCATCATCGCGCAGGCCGGATTGGGAATGCCGAGAAGTCGCTCGTAGCGCGCCTACTGCGACCGACTTCTGCAACCGACTTCTGCAACCGACTTCTGCAACCGACCTCGCCCGCCGGCTCGGAGCGCCGCGATCGCAGCGAATCCCTTCCCGCATCCACTTCGCCCGGGCGTCGCGAAGCTAGCTCGCGCGGTCGCCCTCGACGGCCTGCTGCCGGGCCCAGTCGTAGTCCGGCTTGCCGCTCGGGCTGCGCCGGATCTCGTCGCGAAAGAACACCGCCTTGGGCAGCTTGAAGCGGGCCAGGTGCGACGCGCAGGAATCGATCAGCTCCTGGGCTCCGACCGGCGCGCCCTCGCGCAGGCGCACCACCGCGACCACCTCCTTGCCCCAGCGATCACTGGGACGATCGCACACGATGGCGTCGTACACCGACGCGTGCAGCTTGATGGCACGCTCCACCTCTTCGGCGAAGATCTTCTCGCCGCCGGAGTTGATGGTGACCGACTCGCGTCCCAACAGCTCGATCTCGCCGTCTGCGGCCCAGCGGGCGCGGTCGCCGGGGATGGAGAAGCGCTCGCCCTCCAGCGTGGGAAAGGTCTTGCTCGTCTTCTCCGGGTCGCCGAGGTAGCCCAGGGGCACGCGGCCGCGCCGGGCCAGCCAGCCGATCTCGTCGTCGCCGGGCTCGAGCACCCGCGACAGATCGGCGTTCAGCACGCACGCCCCGCTGCGCGGCGCGAAGCGCCCGGTGGTGGCGGTCCGGTTCGCGACGCTCACGGCCTCGGCCTGGCTGCCGGTCTCCGAGGACCCCATCACGTCGATGATTCGAATGCCCGGAAAGACGTCGAGCAGCGAGCGCTTCGAGCGTTCGCTCAGGATCGCCCCCCCGGAGAAGATCGAGCGCAGGGAGCTCAGGTCGTAGTCCTTGCGGTGCAGCTGTTCGAGGAGCGGCTGCGCGAAGGCGTCGCCGACGATCAGGATCTCGGTGGCGCGCTCGCGCTCGACGGTGCTCCACAGATCGTCGGGATCGGCGCGCCGCGGATCGCGGTGCAGGACGACCGTGTTGCCGGCGTGGAACTGGTTGAAGGCCACCCACTGCGCCGCGCCGTGCATCAGCGGCGGGGCGGTCAGGAAGCGGTGCTGTCCGCCCTTGCGCGCTCGCTCGCGGTAATCCTCCAGCGAGTTCTCGCGCCCGTCGGGACGCAGCCCACCCAGGGCGGTCACCAGGATGTCGCCCTGACGCCACAGCACGCCCTTGGGCGCCCCGGTGGTGCCGCCCGTGTAGACGATGTAGAGGTCGTCCGGCGACCAGACGAGATCCGGACGCGCCGCCGACGCACTGGCCAGCGCCTCTTCGTAGTCCAGAGCGCCGGGCAGGAGCTCTTCTCCACTCCCGTCTCGCACCTGCAGGAGTAGCTCGAGATGGGGGAGCTGGTCGCGAACCTTCGCCAGGCGCGGCGCAAACTCGGCGTGATAGACGATGGCCTTGGCGCGCGAGTCGCGAAACAGGTAGGCGAGCTCCGACTCGACGTAGCGGTAGTTGACGTTGAAGGGTGCAACCCGCGCCTTGTAGGCGCCGAGATTGGCCTCGAGAAACTCGTTCGAGTTGTACAGGTAGAGGCCGAGGTGGTCCTGGCCAGACTCCCAGGGCGCGCAGTCGCCGCGCGCGCGGTGGCAGCCCAGCCCCCGATCGTGCAGGAAGTTGGCGAGCCGGCGCGAGCGCTGCGTGACCTCGGCGTAGCTCCAGCTTCGATCCCGGAACGCGATGCAGTCGCGATCCGGCACGGCCGCCGAAATGGCCTCGTGGATTTCTGCCAGGCTGAGATCGCTGCTCACATCACGCCCCCGAACGAGACCCGAACAGGGACCGGGGCCAGTCCCGCACGGCGCTCATGGACCAACGCGGCGCGCGCTTCTCGAGAAAGGCGCTCACGCCCTCGCGCGCGTCGGGCTGGCCCCCGACCCACGAGAAGAGCTCGTCTTCGCGCTGCTTCATCGCACCGGGCTGGGAAGCGAGCCCCTCCCAGAGCAGTTGCTTCGAAAGCGCCACCGAGACCGGCGCGCTGTGCGTCGCGATCTCCTGGCCCAGGGCGACGGCATGGGCGAGCACCTGATCCGCGGGCAAGGCCTGGGAGGCCAGACCCCACTCCACCGCCTCCGTGCCCCGCAACATCCGGCCCGAGAAGAGCAGCTCCGCGGCGCGCGAGAACCCGATGGCCCGCGCCACGGTCACGTGCGACCCGTAGCCGGGGATCACCCCGCGGCGCACGAAGGCGAAGGAGAGCTTCGCCTCCAACGCGACATAGCGAATGTCGCAGGCCATGGCGAAGGTCAGCCCCACCCCCACCGCGTGCCCATTCACCGCGGCGATCACGGGCTTGCGCAGATCCCATGGGTGCAGGGGCGCGACCGGGTCGGCGGCGCCCTCGCCGGACTCCGCGAAGGTCGAGGCCCCCGCCCTCAGGTCGGCCCCCGCGCAGAAGGCGCGGCCCGCGCCGGTCACCACGATGCAGCGCACGCTGTCGCGCGCCTCGAGCTCTCGGAAGCCCTCGAAGATCTCGGCCTCCATCTGGTCGTTCCAGGCGTTCAGCTGTTCGGGGCGATCCAGGGTCAGGATCGCCACCCCACCCTTCTCTTCGATCCGCGTGCAGGCCATGAGCGTCTGGTTTCCGTCCGGATTCGAGCCCGCCTGATCCCGCCAGGCTCCTGTTCAAAGATGTCGCCGGCTCCCAGAGGCTGCAGGCAGCGACTGGAAGGGCGGGCGCCGACCCGGGAATCAGGGCATGCCGATGATCGCGATGCCGCAGGTCGTCGGCGGTCCCCCGATGTTGTGGCTGAGCGCGGTGGTGGCGTTCTTCACCTGCCGCCCCTCGGCCCGACCCTGCAGCTGCAGCGTGTTCTCGTAGATCATCCGCACCCCGGTGGCGCCGGTGGGATGGCCGAAGCTCTTGAGCCCGCCGTCGGTATTGACGGGCAGCTCTCCGGTCAGCTCGAAGACGCCGCCGTGGATGAAGTCCTTGGCTTCGCCTTTCTTGCACAGGCCAAGATCCTCGTAGGTGAGCAGCTCAGTCATCGTGAAGCAGTCGTGGAGCTGGACGACATCGATCTCCCGGAAGGGCTCGGTGATCCCCGCCTGGCGATAGACCTCCTCGGCGGCGTAGATCGTCGGCTTCCAGGCGAGAAAGTCGAAGTTCGGATCGCGCTGCGGGTGCTCTGCCACCGCGATGGTGACGCCCTTCACGAGCACGTAGTCGTCGCGGTAGCCCTTGGCGAGATCGGCCCGGGTGAGGATCGCCGCGGCGGCGCCGTCGGATTGGGCAGCGCAGTCGTAGAGCCCGAAAGGCCACGAAATCATGCGGGCGCCCAGCACGTCGTCGACCGTGATCTCGCGCTTCAACATACTCTTGGGCGCCAGGGTGCCATTGTGGTGATTCTTCACCGCGATCTTGGCCAGATCTTCGCGCCCCGTATCGAAGGTCTCGAAGTAGCGCGCCGCACACAGCGAGAACCAGCCCGCCGGCGTGGCCGGCAGACCCCGCACCTTGTCGAAGGTCACCGACGGGCCAGAGACGCCGCGGTCCTTCGGCTTGTCGAAGCCCACCACGAGCACGGTGTCGTACATGCCGCTGGCGATGCCGAAGACGCCGAAGCGAAACGCGTCGGTCCCCGTCTGGCAGTAGTCCGAGACGATGCTGATGGGCTTGCCGAAGATCTTCAGCGCCTCGGCGATCTCCGACGTCCCCTCGCGCGGATACACCGAGCCGGCGAAGATCGCATCGATCTGCTCTTGGGGATTCTCGATGCCCGCGTCCGCGTAGGCCTCGTAGACCGCGTCGACGATCATGTCCTCGCGGGACTGGTCCCAGTTCTCTCCGAACTGGCAGGCTCCGACGCCGACGATGGCGGCTTTGTCGCGAATCGACTCACTCATGCTGCGTCTCCCGTGTCGGCCGGAACGGCCTTCCAGAAATAATTGGGCTTGCCCCCCGCCTCGTGGATCTTCCGAAACGAGTAGCGGATGGGCAGCTCCAGGCGGGCGTCCTCCGGCCGTGCATCGACCAGCTGCACCTGTATCCGGCAGCCCTCCACCTCGGTCATGGCCATGATGGTGGGGGGCTCGGAGGCCGGAAAGAAGTAGTCGAAGGTATAGGCCAGTAGGCGCCCGGGCTTGTCCGAGAGGCGCACCGGCTCGAAGTGGTCCTTCGCGTGGCACCCGTAACAGACCCGCGGCTGCGGGAAGTGGATCTGCCCGCACTCGCTGCAGCGCCCGCCCTTGAAGCCGATATCCGCATCGCGCTCGCGAAAGCGGATGGTGGCCGAGAGCCCGAGGTCCTGCCCGCTCGCCCATTCCCTGGGCTGCAGGTTCCGAGCCTTCAAGTAGGTGTCGTAGCTCCCCAGGGCTCGGCGTCGGGCCAGATGCCCCGAAACGCCGCGGCGCGGCGCGAGCTCGTCGACGTGGTCCGTCACCTCGAAGGACATGGCGTGGGCGCCGTCGCCGTAGCCCGCCACCAGCACCCGGTCGCCCGGCTTGGCACTCTCGAGCGCGGCCACCAGCAGCATCGGCGCGAAGGCGGCGCCCGTGTTGCCGAGCCTCCCGAAGAAGGTGTCCTGAACCTGCTCGGGCTTGAGTCCCAACCGGCGCGTAACCCCGCCGAGCGCCCGCGCATCGGGCGCGAAGAGGGCGGCGCGCGTGAAGTCCGAAGCCTGGCGCCCGGCCTTCTCGAACAGCCCCTTCACGACATCGACCATGTTGGGCGTGTAGCCTTCCGTCACGATGAAGCGATCTTCCCAGGTATGGGTGAAGGCCTCCCCTTCGCTGCGCCACACATCCTGCAGCTCGTTCGCGATGGCATGGGATGCGTCGAGGATCGCGATGGGCGCCTCGCCGCCCAGCAGGAAGGCCGCGGCCCCGTCTCCCAGCTTGGCTTCCAGCGCACCGCGCGGGGCGCCCATGCGACAATCGCTGGCGATCACCAGCACCCTGCCCTGGGCGCCAGCCGCCACCGCGTTCGAAGCGGCCTCCAGCGCGTTGGTGCCGGCGCGCAAAGAGCCCGAGAAGTCCGCAGTGTGGACGTCTCGGCGCAGATCCAACGCCTTGGCGATGAGCGCCGCGCCCTGCTTCTCGCTGTAGGGATAGGTGGTCGACGCGAAGAAGAGGCCGTCGACGCTGGCGCGGTCGACGCCGCTGAGGCAATCGATGGCGGCGGCCAGGGCCGCTGTGACACAGTCTTCGTCGTAGTCCGATACGGCCTTCTCGGGGCCGCCCTCCTTCGCAGGTCGCCCCGAGATCAACGCGAGGGGCAAGCGGTTGTAGGGGACGTAGGCTCCGTAGGCTTCGATTCCGGTCTTGGCAGTCATTGGCATCCCGTGTGATGGGTGGAAGAGGTTCTACTTCGTTTTGGCGGCGGGTCGCACCCCGTCGTATTAGGGATAGGGCCCCATAGCGGGCGAGGCCGAAGAGCTCGAGCTGCGAGCACAGCAGCTTCTGGAAGTGGGAACGTAGGCCGTCGAGGGTCCAGCACTCTTCGCGCTGCAGCATAGTGCCGTCGCTTGGCTGGTGCACGTTTCCGAGCGGCCCTGGCTGGCTGTGCCGCCGATCCGAAACGGTCTTGACGGTGATGAGAGGCCGAGCGTCGGAATCGACACGAGCGTGGCGAAGCTGCGCAAGCGCTGCGCTCCGACATCGCGTTCGCGCACGGACGGGCCTGGGACGAGAGTTCCGGCCCCTTTCGGGGCGCGATCGTGGTATCGGGTCCGGGCGAAGCGCCGTTCGAGCTCACAGATCTCTTGCGCTACTGTAATTGGACCGATGCGGTACTCATGAAGCAGAAACATCCAGAGCAGCTCGAGCGCGTCGGATCGCTTCCCCCCAATAGCACCGGAACAATCCTCGAGGCCGAGCTGCGCGCGCGTTTCGGCGAAGCATCCTGAAAGCACCCTACAAACC
>PVBE010247337.1_pt1 | contig 33513 bp, 33 predicted proteins | sample 1631181 | NCBI WGS metagenome assembly PVBE01 (sample SAMN08397723, study PRJNA350692) | Marine metagenome, whole genome shotgun sequencing project. | isolation source: water | place: Pacific Ocean | collected 2012-04
CGTCGTCGAGGCGGAGCCGGACGGTCGACTCTCCATTACACGTATCACGGGCGGCCCCCCCGTGAAGGCAGAGATAGGATGCGAGGGCCAAGAGTTTAAATAGGTTCAACGACCCCCCCTCTCCCCGATGCTGGACTTCCTCTTCCTGGCCGTTGTGCTCGGTTTCGTATTCGTGTGCCTGGTCATCATCGTTGAGTGGGTGATCTCTGGCGAGCTCGACCTCACCGGCATCCCTCCTTTAGCTATGTGCCTTGCTATAGCGGTGCTCGTGCTCGGGACGTTCACCAGCATGATGTTCATGGGTCAGGACGCCCTAAAGGTCAAGGGGAATGACGTCCTTACCAAGCATCGTGACAACATTCACAGAGTCGGGAGTGTGAACGACACGTTCGAGCCGTTCGACGTGACGTGTTCGCCCGGCGGCTGTGTCATCCTCCAACAGTCCCGAGAGTGTCGGTTACTGAGCCAGAACGTCACCCTCGCTCGGAAGATGCTGGGTGAGGAGGGGGTCCGGTTCAGGGAGGCCGAGCGACTGCTCGGGCATTGCTGCCTCTTCGACGTGCTTCAGCGCCGGGCCGAGGACCATGGGAACTTCACGGTGGAGTGGGTGGACTTCGGATGCAACGAGACCAACCGGAAGGAGTTCCTTCGGCTCATGGGGGGTGAGGTCAATGCTGCCGGATAGCATCCGCGAGAATCCTTACTACGCCCGGCTCCAGGACGTGCACATGCCCTCCATGGAGAAGGGGATCAGCAGGGACGCGCTGGAATCCATCTGCGACACCTCGTCCGAGTTCGCGGGCATATGTCTGGCGGTCGTGGGTATCCTCTACTCTCTCAAGATGTCGGGGATGGTACTTCCTGGCATGATCGGGATCTATCTCATCGCGTCGGTGGTGTTCTTCGGCCTCACAAGCTACGTGACCGTTCTGGCACTGGCCGCGGAGCGCAACTCCAAGCAGTACGAATGGTTGTCCCGCCTCTCATTCTATCTCTTCACACTCTCCATCCTCTGGATGCTTTTCTTCGTAGTGCTGCTCCAGTTTGGGCTCATGGCTACCTAGGTCCATTCACCATACGATCCAGACCATCGCCGGAGTACCCGATGTTTAACTGATCGGTAGGCAGCTCACAGACCAACGTTTCCTGGGAATACCGCTTCGGCCTGATCCACATTCGTTCTAGGGGGAGACTGGGAACGAGCACGGTCCCCGTCAGAAGGTCCGTCCCTTGGAAAAGCTGCCATAGTACTTCGCCGGACATGGAAGCTCTCGCGCAGAAGTGCGGTACACTTTTAATCGAGGTACCGGAAATCCCGTTCCTTACATCGGGGGCCAACCCATTTAACCGTTGGTATACTCACCTCTGTAGGGGAATACCATCGTCGAAGCCTATATCGAGGACGTCATCCCCGTGGACCTGGACGTGCGGTTCACATGTCGGGGATGCGGGGAGTGCTGCCGACGGTACGAGGTTCCGCTGTTGATGCGTGACGTTGACCGGCTGGCCGAAGAGGTCGATCGTAGCTTCGTTCGAGTGCTTGTCCATGGTAAGAACGTCGATCCTGTCCTCACGAAGCGTGAATGGGACCTGGGCTGTGTGTTCCTTGATCCCGAGGCGCTCCAGTGCAGTGTACACCCCCACCGCCCCACGGCCTGTCGGCTATACCCGTTTGCCCTCTCGCGAACCCCTGTGGAGGGTGGACGGGCTTTTGTGGAACTGGATGGCCAGCGACTGACGCTGGTCGCCTTCCGTTCCTGCCCGGCGGTGGGTGATGGCGAGCCGGTGCATCTCTGGGACCTCATCGCGCTCCACCGCGAGGTAATGGCCGACGAGAAAGAGAAAGCACCCGTGAGTGATGATCTGTGAATCCCTTCACGCTCGTCGTCAATCTCATCGTCCTTCTGATTTCCACGACATCCATGGTGAGCGTATCCTCTACATGCTGTCGCTCGGTATATCACTCCTATTCTTCTCCATCCTCTTCGTGGGCACGATACGGAACATAGTCTGGGAGCTGGGATACGCCATCCCCTGGTAGCGGTTCTTGTGCTGTCAAGAAGCCGACTTAACGGATTAAAATTAGCACGGTTGTTAATACGGCCCGCATCGAATCATATTTAATGATATGCTCCTACTTGTTCTATCAGATGAAGGAGGAGGAAGGTCCGTCATCGGATGATGATGCGTCCGGATCTGTGGGTGCTAATAGTCCCTACGGCGGTAAGGGCATGCCCCGACGCAGCCCTTACCATCGCGTACGCATCAGCTATGACGAGGTCATCCGCCGCATCCCCGAGCTCGAGCTCGACGAGATGGACGAGATGGAGCGGACGCTCTCCATGTACGACCTCATGTTCCTCTCCATCGGGGCCATCGTGGGCTCGGGCGTGTTCATGATACCCGGCATCGCCGCCGGCATCGCCGGGCCCGAGTCCATCTTCGTGTGGGCGTCCATCGGGACACTGGCCATCATGATGTCCATGTGCATCGCCGAGCTGGCCAGCATGTACCCCGAGGCCGGCGGCGTGTACACCTACTGCAAGGAGGCCTTCGGCCCGTTCGTCGGCTTCCTCGTCGGCTGGTCGGCGTGGGTCATCGGCTGGGTCACCATCGCCATGGTCATAAGCGCGTGCATCGTGGAGTACCTCGACCACCTGATCCACATAGGGGAACCGCGGGCCCGCATGCTGGCCGCGGCTTTTTTATGGGTGCTCACCTTCTTCAACTACCTTGGCGTCAAGCTCGGCGCCAAGATCCAGCGCGTGTTCACCGTGATCACACTTGTCGTGCTGGGTGCCATCATCTTCTTCGGCGCCCCCGCCATCGAGGTGGATAACTTCCTCGAGTTCCATGAGCCCAACTGGGCGATGCTGCTGGCAGCGGCAGCCATCATCATCGAGCCATTCATCGGCTGGGAGTGCGTTACCTTCCTGGGAGAGGAGACCAAGGACCCCAAGCACGCCGTGCCGACGGCACTGGTCTGGTCCACGGTGCTCATCGTGTTCATCTACCTGTCCGTGGTGATTGTGTCCCTGGGCGTGGTCTCCGCGAGCGAGCTTGGAGTGAGTCAGGCCCCCATCGCCCTGGTGGTGGAGCGGACCCCCGCCCTCGGCCCGCGCGCCGTTCCCTGGCTCGTGATGGGGACGGTGGTCATCCTTCTCGGATGCTGCAACTCCTGGATTCTCTCGCACGCACGCATCCCCTACGCCCTGGCCAAGGACGAGATGCTTCCCGCGTTCTTCGCCAAGCTCGACCCCACCTACAAGACCCCGGTCAACGCCCTCATCATCCAGGCAGCCCTCGCCACGGTGCTCGTGCTCACGGCCGACTTCCACGCCCTCATCACGGCGCTCATCCCCGTGGCGCTCATCGTGTACGCGCTCATCTTCCTTGCCGTCCCGGTGCTCCGTTTGAGCAAGCCTTCCATGGAGCGCCCGTACAAGACCCCCGCCTTCTCCCTGGTGTCGCTCGTCTGCGTGCTGACCACCATCGTTATCATGTCCCAGGTGGACCAGCTAGAGTTCCTCAAGGGGACGTCGCTCGTGCTCGTGGGGGTGCCCATCTACTTCATCCTCCAAATAGAGCACAACGAGAAGTTCGTTGTGGCGTTCAACGAGATGATCGCACCCTTCTACGACACCCTGGCCGCGTACGCCTATCCCGAGTGGATGCGCGAGAACTTCCTTCGCACAGCGGCCGTTAAGCACGATGATATCGTGCTCGAGATCGCCTGCCGGACCGGGCTACTGGTGCCCGAGCTCGCTGCGAACGCCAAGTGGGTGTACGCAACCGATGTTGGGTTCCATGACCTGGAGATCGCTAGGGAGCATTTAGCCCTCCTGCGCAACGTGTCGTACGTCCGTGCCGATGCCGAGTTCATCCCATTCAAGGACCGACAATTCGACAAGATCGTAGGTATCGGCCTTTCCGAGGAGGTGGTGAGCACCGACAACCTCTTCCGAGAGATCAAGCGCGTGCTCAAGAGGGGCGGCCGTGCCACCATCCTCGTATTCGAGGAATCCTTCTATTTATTCTCTGCCCCGCGCCAGTGGAAGCTGTCGTATATCGAGGATCTCTTAGAGACATTAGGGCTTTCCTTCCGTGTGAAGAAGGTCAAGGCCAAGTACGCCAACGCCTATGCGTTCGTCATCCGCAAGGAGGACAGGCAGAGCGTCCGGAAGTACAGCGAGGATGAGTACGACTCGTTCTACTACGGCCACCGCTCGCGAACCCTCCATCAGGCATTGGCTGCAACAACCATGTAATGTGGTCAAGACACGTTTTGGATTTCATCTTCCTGTTCACCTTCATCCTCGTGTTCGAGGAGTCCTTCTACTTCTTCTCTGCTCCCCGCCAATGGAAGCTGTCGTATATCGAGGACCTTCTGGAGACGTTGGGGCTTTCCTTCCGCGTGAAGAAGGTCAAGGCCAAGTACGCCAACGCCTACGCGTTCATCATCCGCAAGGAGGACCGGCAGAGCGTTCGGAAGTACAGCGAGGTGGAGTACGACTCGTACTACTGCGGCCACCGGGTGCGCTTCATCCACGGTGCTGCTGCTTCCATCTGAAACGGATCATCGGGACGATCGCGTCCGCTTTTCAACGATACTAGCGATGACCAATCCCATCAGGGAGAGCATCGTAAGGCTCCGTCCCGCATCCTACATGGGTGGCGTCCCGTAACGCACCTCGAGCAATGATCCACCAGTCGCCCGCGCGGCCAGAGGGATGGGCCGTGTCGCGGCGAGAAGGGTGGTCGCGAGCACCGCGAGCAGGACGAGTCCGGTCCTCCCCATCGGTTACCATGTCATTTTAAAGCTACATAATCTATACTTGCTCACGGCTCGTGACCATGGTACTGGGGACCAAGCAGCGGATGATCAGCCTCGCACTGGACGAGGAGCTCCTCGCCCAGCTCGAGCGCGTGGTGACCGAGTGCAATTACTCCGGCCGTTCCCAGGCGGTGCGGGACGCCCTCCGGCTACTCTTGGAGGAGAAGTGCGACCCTGCGCGACTTCATGGGAGGGTACGCGGTACCGTGACCCTACTGGCCGGACCTGACGTGGACGTGCACACCACGCTACGGGCACATCATGAGGTGGTCCGTTCCCACATCGAAGCAGGGACCGATCGCAAGGGCCTGCTCCATGTGGTCGTCGTGGCGGGTGACGCGGTCCCGGTCCAGGCCTTGCTGGACGCTCTCGGCACGGTGGAGGGAGTGACCCGCAAGAACGTGGCCCTGTTCTGAAGGTACCTAGGTAGTCCTGCCCTTGTAGACATCGCTCGGTTCCACGAGGAACTGGTATCGCGTACCTATCATCGTCTGGGTGTCCGTGACGCCCTCTATGCTGCGGACCTTCTCGATGAGGAACTCCTCCAGCGTATCGATGCTCGGAGCGTTTAGGGAGAGGATGATCGTACACTTCATCTTGTGGAACGTGAACGCTACGAAACGCGGGTACACGCTCATGTGCTCACCGAGCGAGCAGAGCATGTCGTAGACCTCCCGGTCCTGTCCCGGCTCGGTGGCGATGAAAGCATAGGCATGCAGCCCCTCGGCGTCCCGTTGGACCCGGTCATTCTCGGCGAGGAACGTTCCCTCGAAGAGCGAGAACGTCTCGATGTCCCGCACCCCCTCGATAGACCGGACGTTCTCGATGAGGAACGTGGGGAGCATCTTAGGGTCCGTTACACGAAGGGTGAGCGCGATATCCTCCTGCTCGAAGATACGGTTCATGATGAGGGGTGTGACGTCCCCCTTGAGGCCTTTGAGACACTTGGCCATGCTCGTCCAGACCTCCTCGTCCCTTCCGGAGATAACATCGACTACAGCGAACACAATCATGGTATCACAACAGGGATGTACCGGGTGGGAAACCTTTTATCGCTTTGTCTGGACATCGGGTGCGATGGGCCCAGACGAGGTGCTCGCGAAGCTACACGCCAGCGCGGACGCCGCCTCCGTGGCCGGGATGGCGCGGTTCGGGATATCGCCGGACAAGGCACTGGGCGTGCGGGTACCAATGCTCCGTGCCCTGGCCAGAGAGATAGGCCGTGACCACGAGCTCGCCCTAGTCCTCTGGGGTGAGGGCCTGCGGGAGACACGGATCCTGGCCTCGATCGTCGCCGATCCGACGCGGATAACCCCCGGGATCATGGACGCCTGGGCTGGCCAGTTCCAGGACTGGGAGCTGTGCGACCAGTGCTGCATGAACCTCTTCCGCCATACTTCCTACGGTCATGCCAAGGCCGTCGAGTGGTCTGCTCGGGAGGAGGAGTTCGTCAAGCGGGCGGGGTTCTCGCTCATGGCCACTCTGGCGGTAGGCGACAAAAAAGCGTCCGACGATGTCTTCGAGGCGTACCTCCCCCTCATCGAACGGGAGGCCGGGGACGGCCGCAACGGCGTGAAGAAGGCCGTCAACTGGGCGCTCCGACAGATCGGCAAGCGGGACCTCGCCCTGAACGCGAAGGCCATCGCGTGCGCCGAGCGTGTCAAGCAGCAGGACACGAAGGCCGCGAGGTGGGTGGCCGGCGACGCTCTGCGTGAGCTGACCAGCGGACCAGTGCAACAACGGCTGCAGGAAAAGGCAGTGCGACGCGGATAATCGACGCTTCGGCCCTTTTCAACCCATAGAAACATTCATAAACACCGTACCCTGCAGAACCCGGCCATGTCAGACAAGGAGCTCGGTCGTGCAAGGGCTCTCATCCAGGGATACCGGGATGACATCGCCCATGACACCAGTGAGTTCCTCAAGATCCCCTCCGTGCGGCCCGATGAGCCCGTGGACGGGGACCCGCTCGGTCCTGACATAGCCCGTGCTCTCGACTACATCGGGGAGCTGGCGGACAAGTTCGGATTCACTTATCGCAATCTCGACGGCCAGGCCGCTGTCGTGGAAGTAGGCCAGGGTGACGAGACCCTGGGCGTGCTCCTCCACGTGGACGTGGTCCCTGCCGGTGACGGCTGGGAGCACGAGCCCTTTGGCGGCGAGATCGTGGACGGCGAGCTATGGGGCCGTGGTGCCATGGATGACAAGGGCCCCGCCATCTCCGTGCTCTACGCCCTCAAGGCCCTCCAGGACTCGGGGGTCACCCTCAACAAGCGCGTGAAAGTCATCTTCGGCACAAACGAGGAGAGCGGAGGGTGGACGGGTATCGCCCATTACCTGGAGAAGGAGGGCGCGCCCGACATGTCCATCGTCCCCGACGCCGACTTCCCCATCATCAACGGCGAGAAGGGGTTCAAGGACCTCCATCTCACATCCTCGCACTCCGGTGGTGCCAAGGGCGCCTACGATTTAACCTCCCTCGAGGGCGGCTTGCGCTCCAACATGGTGCCCGACAGCGCCTCTGCGGTGCTCCACGTGAACGGCAATCCCGCCGACGCCTACAAGGAGCTGTACGCCGCTGCCGAGCAGTTCAATGCGGCCAATCCGGACGCAGCACTCACCGTAGCGCCTACAGGCGACCACGAGATCACGGTGTCCGCTGCTGGGCGCAGCGCCCACGGGAGCACCCCGGCAGCCGGGCACAACGCCATAGTGGACGTTGCCTCATATATCGGTGGGATCGACGCCTCGGACGGTGCGGCGACCGAGATAGTGCGGTTCATCAACGACCGCATTGGGTGCGAGACCAACGGCGGCAGCCTGGGCATCGCTGCACACCACGACTTCCTGGGCGACACGACCGCCAACCTGGGTGTTGTGTACGCGACGCAGGACGAGGCGAGAGCCACCATCAACATCCGGTTCCCCTACGGCATCACCCAGGAGGAGCTGTCCGAGCGGGTTACCCAGGCCGCAAATGGCTACGATCTCGCAGTGATACCTAGCGAGCATGGCCTGGACCCCCTGTACGTGGATCCGTCAGATCCGCTTGTAGTCTCGCTCCAGAAGGCCTACACTGACGTTACCGGCCAGCAGGCGACCCTCCACGCCATCGGCGGCACAACCTACGCCAAAGCCATGCCGCGGGCCGTTAGCTTCGGGCCCACTATGCCCGGAGAGCCGGAGATGGCCCACCAGCCCAATGAACGTGTGACCGTCGACTCACTGGTCCGTAACGCCGAGATCTATGCCGCGGCCATCTACGAGATCTGTGGGTGAGGGCCGCGCCGGGGACCGAGTATCCCGTTCTCGAGTACCCCATCAACCAAAGTGTCCCTCCATTGTCCGTAAGACGACAGGAAACAGGGAGTACGCTTGCCAAAGACAACGCTTATAATGCGCATCTTCCGCATGGTCACCTCGGGTGCACGGGTATGTACTACGATATCGATCCAATAGAGGACAGAGAACACGACTCGAGCTTCCTAAAGGACTACCTGAGCGCAGTTGTCACAATTTGCGACGGCCTCTCAATGGTGATCGACCGGAACCTGTCCGAGGCAAGGGGATTGCCTTACGGGGAGCATACCCTGACCACCGTGTACGACGGGCTGGACGAGGCCCTGGGGCGCAACGGATCCAACTACCATGAGAACGAAACAGCAAGGTTCCTGGGGATGGTGACCGGTGCGGTGATCGATGCCGCCACTTTCTGGACCGTGCCCGCTGGCCTGGCGGTGGTCGACGGGCTCGTCACTGGTGGCAAATACATGGTCGACAAGGTCAAGGACTACCTGAGCACCTAGGCGGTCGCGGCAATCCCACGGCCGGGCACCGACGAGTGCGGGCCCGACCACAGGTTTTTATTATCTTGTCGTTACAATATTGTCGTGGGGAGGACGAACGCAGTCCTTATCATTGGTGCCCTTGCCCTCGCGCTCGCTCTCGGGACAGCGCTCCAGCAGATTGGGAGAACTGGACAGCTCGGCGATGGTCCGGGAGAGTTCTACGAGCCGTGCGGTGTCTTCGTCGTGGGCGGGAAGCTCTATGTCGCAGAACGCCTCAATTACAGGGTGAGCGTGTTCGACCTGGACGGGAACCACGTCGGCCAGATCGGAGCGGGACTGAACGGTAGCCTCTCGACCCAGTTCAATGAGCCGGAGGACGTCTTCGTCGCAGACAACCGTGTCTACGTGGCAGACGCCGCCAACCACCGGGTGAGCATGTTCGACCTGGACGGCAATTCTGTGGGAATGATCGGGACAGGGACCGAGGGCGACGCGCCCGACCAGTTCAGCTTCCCGGTGAGCGTGTTCGTGCGGGACGGTAATGTGTTCGTATCGGACATAGGCAACCACCGGATCAGCGTGTTCAACTCGACCGGGGCTCCCCAGTATCGGATAGCGGGATTACCTGGTGCGGAGGACGGTAGGCTGGAGTCCCCTTATGGCATCTATGTCACCGCCACCGAGGTCTATGTGGCCGACATGGAGAACGACAGGATCAGTGTGTTCAACCGCGCGGGCCTGTTTCGCAGACACATCGGGGACGGTACAGGGAGCGGTCCCGGACAGCTCCTCCAGCCCCGGGACGTCTTTGTCGACGAGGGGAGCGGAAGGGTCTTTGTGGCGGACTCGGAGAACCACCGCGTCCAGGTGTTCGATCGGGACGGGGGCCATCTCGGCCAGTACGGGACCGGTAAGCACGGTTCGGGCCCACTGGAACTGAACACGCCTCATGGGATATTCCTCTTCGAAGGTAAGGTGTACATAACGGACCAAGCGAACCAGCGGATCCTGATCCGTCAGGAGATGGACTATCTGACAACCATCGCCGAGCCGACACCCGCGGTCGTGGAGCACCTGGGACGGGCGACTGTAGCGCCGTCCGCTACATCGACCGTCGAGGCAATCCCCTCGTCGGAGGCGATCTCGACCCCGAGCCCGAGCCCGAGCCCGTTCCGGGGATTCGCCCTGGTCCCTCTCGTGCTCACGTTCGTCGTGCTCTCCGCGGGTTTCACCCTCGCCCTGGCCCGCGAGCTGAGCACATCAGGTCTCCTGACCGCACGAACAGCGATCACGTTCGACGTGGGCCATGGCCAGGACCCCAAGCTCATGACGGCGCTCTCGCCGCTCATCTCGACGGCCGAGGACATGGAATGCGAGGTCCAGAGGGAGAGCGACATCATGTCCGTCCTGAAAGAGACGGACGTGCTGGTAGTGGCCAATCCCGTTTCGCGCTATACGGAGGACGAGGTGTCGGCCATCATCGATAGCGTCCGGTACCGCGGTATGGGGCTCCTCATCCTCGCCTCGGGGCTCGGTTCAGGTGACGCGAACGCCTGTACATCCCTGTCGGGGGCGTTCGGAATACGGTTCAACAAGGACCTTGTTTGCGATTACGAACTTACTGACACGGGCTACCGGGTCACGGTGGCGCCCCTCCTCGAGGGGCTGGCAAACCACCCCATCCTCAAGAGCGTCGGTCGCATGCGTATATTCAGAAGCTGCTCCCTGTCGAGCACCGACGCCATGGTGCTGGCCTTTGGCAGCAAGGAGAGCTTCGGCGACCAGAACCTCAACCTCAGGTACGACGATTTCGAGAAGAAGGGGCTCATCCCCATCATGGTGGCCACCACACGCGGGAAGGGCAGGGTCCTGTGCATCGGGGACTATCGGGTCGTATCCTCGGAGGCGCCCTTCGAGCACACGCGGCTGATGCGGAACGTCCTGGAGTGGCTCAGGGGAGAGGGGGACGTAGGGGCCGATTCCACCGTATCTTCGGGGGACGTGCGTGGGCTCTCCGGCAAGAAGGGAGCGTGACCATGAGACGTAGCTTGGTGCGGCCCTCTTGTCTTGTCGTCATCCTCATCATCCTGTCCCTCGCTGCGGGATTCGACCGCGCGGACAGGCTCGACCATATGCGCTCGCTCTCAGATTCGAGCACGGGAGGGGGCGGCAGTTACGCGTGCGGCCCCGGTTCCGACTGGGACTGCGGTATCGGCGCCCATCAGGGCGCCATGCTCCTCGCCTACGCCCGGGTGTACGAGGAGACGGGCGACGATATCTATCTCGAGAACATGCTATCGCTCGCGCGGACAGGCTCGACCGAGTGCGGCCCGGGAACGGGATGGTCCTGCGAGAACGGCTACTCCCAGGGCTACATGATGCTCGGCTACGCCCGGGCGTTCGAGCTATCCGATGACATCCAGGAGTTCATGTCCCTCCACGCTCTCGCCCTGGCAGGACCGTCAGGCGACTCGTCCAGCGATCCGCTCAGGTGCGGTCCCGACAGCAACTGGGACTGCGGTGAGGGTCGATACCAGGGTATGATGCTCCTGGGATACCTCAAGCTGTACGGTCTCACGGGCAACGCCACCTATCTCTCCTATGCCGAGTCGCTCGCCGACGGTCCACGGGGGAGCTACTCCTGCCCCGAGTGCCAGTGCGGGCCCGATGCGGGATGGGACTGTGTGGAGGGCGAGGACCAGGCGCTCATGGTCCTCGGGTACCTGTCCCTGGCGGATGTCACGGGCAATAAGACCTACCTCGGATATGCGCGGAGCCTCGCAGAGCAGGGGTCCAATGAGTGCAGCCCCAATGGCGACTGGGACTGCGGTGGCGGCGCTATCAACGCCATGGTCGCCCTCTCGTACGGCGCGGCCTACCGCGTGCTGGGTGACGAGCCGTTCAAGGAGTGGATGGACAAGGCCCTGTGGTCTGGCTCGTGGTTCGGGCAGCAGACCGACTGTGGCCCCTCCCGCGGTGACTTCGACTGTGGGGCTGGCAACGACCAGGGCTTCTACATGCTCGCGTCCTCGCTGGCGTTCGAGCTCACCGGTGAGGCGAAGTACATCGAATGGGCCGAACGCTTCGGCGACGGGCCCCATTCCGGCAACACGGGCGATCCGTCCGCGTGTGGGGCGACCACGGACTGGGACTGCTTCGGCGCTTTCGACCAGGCCCTCTTCATACTCGGCAACGCCGCGCTCGACGGCGAGTTCAACGACGAGTTCCTCCTGTTCGATGTCGGCGATCCTCCCTCGTGCGAAACGTGCCCTCTCCCCGGCACCATGGATGGCGACATGTGCGTGTACGGCCCCGGGGAGTGCACCTCGTTCGGCTGTGCCGTTGTGCGTCAACCCTGTGACTTCGAGCCCTTCCTCGACTTCGATAGCTGCTTCCTCAAGAGCCGGTGCACGGTCGATGGCTGTGTCGTCGATGAGGATGTATGCCCATCGCCGGGCTCGATGGTGGGCAGAGTATGTTTCTTCGGCGAACAAGCGTGCTCGGATGACGGGTGCACGCTGTCGACCTGCACTCCCGGGAAGGGGGCCGGGTGCGATCCCGAACGGGGATGCATTTGCACGCCTGCCGGCTGCAAGACCATGTGCACGAAATGGAGCCTGGAGGGCTCGTGTGTCCCATCGGGGGACGGAGGAGAGTCGTGCGCGTGTTGTGGTGTGGAAGGGGACAAGCTCTGTCCTCCGGGGTGCACGTCCGCACAGGACGGCGACTGCTCGCTCGACAGGCCCGCTCCATCTGCAGCGACGGTGACGCCGGTGTCCGCAACGGACACACCTTCAGCGACCGCTCCGCCCCCGGGCGGGCCCACGACCCCGGCCGCGACCGATGTCCCGGTAGCTATCTCACAACCACCACCTTCCGCGTCCGATAGGCCGTTGGAGACCTTGGCCGACACATCTTCCACAGACGATTATCCCGGATTCATGAGTGGTCTAACCTGGTTCCCCATCCTGCTCGCGGGCGGTTTCTTCCTAATGCTCGTAGCAGTGGCTGCCACTAGCAGACGTCGCTCCTAGGGCGCTCGTCGGGATTCAGTCCCTGCGGTAGAGGTACCCAAGGCTGAGGAGGGCGAGGAACGCTACTTCGGCCACACCCGTTCCAGGCGCGGTCCGGATCTCGACCTGGTCCCCGAGGAGTGACGCGTCCGTGGTGATGAGCACGGAGACCTGTGCGGGAGCTGTGAGGGCGCAGCCGGCCTCGTCACAGCGTGTCTCAACGACTAGGTCGAACCTCCCCACCTTGGTGCCGAGCACGCGTGCGAGGACGATCCTCTGGTCACCGGGCCGCAGCGTGAGCTTCTTGCTAAAGATGCTCTCCTCGACACCCAGCGTCGTCATTACCCTCGCGCTCCCGCTGAGGCCGACCTCCACCTCAACCTCATGGGAATAGGGGTTCTTCACGCTGATCGGGAGCAGGATCTCGGTCCCCAGCGCGAGGTTGACGTTCAGCGATGGGACCTCGAGCATGCTCAGGTCCCCCGAACAGCCGTTCGCATTGAAGGACCAGAACCAGGGCATGTCACGGACGGGGCAGCAGTGCTGGAAGCTGCAATGTGTGCCGGAGACGCACTCATATCCCTTATCGCAGACGATCTTGCCCTTGTTTTGGTCGTCGACGACGACGCCCACGGGAAGGACGTACTTGATCGTCTTGTCCTCGCCCTCCACGGGCACGGTGGGAACTGCCTCCATGGTCACCGAGAACGACGCGGGGGCGGACACGGGGACCATGAACCTGACGGTCTCCTTTCCCTTGACCGTGGCCATCATCTCGGTATCGCTCCCCTTTATCACCACGGCCTTCCCCTGTTCCATGATGGTGATGGTGATGTTCATCGACTCATCCTCGGGATTGTTGATGGTGATGGGCGTGTAGACGACCTGTCCCGGGAGGGTCTCGACCTCGATGGGATCGAGCTCCACCACGACGGTTCCATCGGTAGGGGCCTCGGTCGTGACATCCGGAGTGGCCGTTGGCTCTTCCGGCACCGCGAGGACAATCGTCGTTTCCTCCGCGGGCACTGGCGCTGCCTCGTCGACCGTTTCGATGGCCGTCACTGAGCCGCAGAGTGAGCCGATGCACGGGGCGTCCCCGCTGCCGCTCAGCGGGAGGCATACACCTTCCTCATTGTCGGATGTGCGCGGGTCGTCGAGCTCGCAGTACCCGTTCTTAGCGTCCTTGCGCTTGCACTTCGCCCCCGTGCCTTTGTAGGTTATTACTATGTCCCAGGAGTCGGTGGCCTTGCAGTACTTGTCCACGTACTGACGTCCGCCCTCGACGAGCTGGCTGCATCCGCACTTGTCGGAGTAGAACACAGTGACGTTGAAGTGTATCGATATGGTCTGCTTCATGGGCACGTTGCATTTGATCTTGAACGTGAGGTTCGCCGAGCTTCCCGGATCGACCGAGGTGGGATTATCGGAGTCGGCCGTGACCTTGCACTTGGGTAGCTGGGGCACTATGTACCTCTCCGCCTGGTCGCTGAGACCCATGAGGGGGACCTCACCGGGCCCCGGATTCTCCACCTCGAGGATAAGGGTCCGGCACTTCTTGCACTTGCTCGTGGTAAGATAGATCTCATTGAGGTTGAGCGATCCGGGCTTCCACAGCTCGACGAACGCTGTCGTGTTCTCGCCGGCATCGTTCGTCACGGTGAACCGGTGCCAGCCCTCATCGACCTCGTCCGGGACGGTCACCGTGCAGTTGGAACGGCAGGTCACGCCCGGCTCCGCGCACGGCGAGCAGTCACCAGCGACCTCGTCCTCCCCGAAGAAGAATCCCGAGGGCCGAGAGGTGCATTGTGCGACGAAGGGGATGCGCATGGTGTCGTTCGTGCACACCGGTGAATCGATGGAGGGCACGCTCAGGCTCTTCCCTGAGATCTGTAGCACGCGGCGGTCCTCGTAGATGTTGTCACCACTGGTCGTGCGGAGGGCGAGCTCATAGGTCCTGCCGCCGATGAAGTCCAGGTCCTCGGGGACAGTGAGGCCTTGGCACGTCAGGTTGGCCACGACGACGCTCCCGGCCAAGGGATCGTCTTCACCCTCTGCACCGCACTCGCCCAGCGGTATGGCCCTCGATGTGCCGCTCTCAGGATCCCACTCCATGAGGTCCGCTTCGGTCGTCGGATCGATGCACATGGCGTGGTAGACCACAGGCTCGATGGCGGCACCGGGGCACAGCGGATCTTGCGGGTACTGGAGGATAAAGAGCCTCGGCGAGATCACCTCGAACACCTTGGGCTCACCTGCAGCGATCTGCCAGCCATCGGAACCCCACGCCCTCTTTCTCACCCAGCGACCTCTATACATGCACGAGGCATCCTGGGCGCAGCTGGCGGGCGCGTTCTCGCCCTTGCAGTCAGGACATGCCCAATAGCGCCTTCCGGACGTCACCCGGGGATTGTCGCAGATGCGGGTCACGGCATCGAAGAAGAGCTTGTACTCGCCCGGGTCGCCCGGAGCCCTCACCGACATGTCCTGGGCGTTGTGCCCCCAACCGAACCAGCATGTGCTGGAACGGGTCTTCTGCTTGAGCTCCGCTTTCAAACCTATACCCTGGACCCAGCCCATCCCCGTCACGTACAGTCTGCATATGGAGTTGGTCTGATCCATGGATACGATCTCGCCCGGCGTGCGCAACGGGTCATCGCCACAATGACCCAGGGGGCAGTTCATGATCCGCGCGTACACCGGAGCACGACCCCGGTTCCTACGGTACACCCCGTTGCTGCAGCGCAGGTCCATGCCCCCGAACCGGGCGGTGAACACGGGCCTGCCGGGGCACACCTGGATCCCCGGTTCCCAGGGGAGGTCGTCGGCGAGCGTCCTTATGATGGTGGAGAATACCTCGCCGCCCGAGTTGCGTCCCCAGCTGTGGTAGCAGCGGTTCGCGACGCACGAGGATGAGACGAAGAACCAGCACTCGTTCGGAAGATCGCCCGTCGTCGTGTCAGGGTCCTCCCCGCATTTCCAGTCGATTTCGGGAACCTCGCCCGGGGGGATAACGATATCGCCCTCGCCCACGGTCTCGTTCTTGTAGAACACGCTCACACCATGCTGGCCGGGGCCGACGGAGAGAGGGAGGGCGAGGTTGCAGTACTGGACGATCTCACCGGGATCCTGCTTGCCGTTGCCGTTCCGATCCTCCCAAAGAGAGTAGCGCTCGGAGCCCTCGGGGGCGCAGAAGCCTATGAAGATGTCCTCGACGAACACTTCAAAGAGCTCGTCCTCGGGGAAGCACTCGGTGTTGATCTTGACCATGATCTCGCCGCCCCTGCATACGGTCCCGTACTTCCAGGGCTTACGTGGATCATCGCTCTTCTGAGGGTGTACCACGACGTTCTGGATCCTCCTCGTGCCGACGGACACCTAGAGCTGTCCTTCCTCGTACTGCGCCTTCAGCGCACGGATAAGGAGGGGGTTCGCGGTCCCTTCGGGGAGCTGGTGTCGTGCGATGCCGTCGAGCCCGGTGAGCTCGAAATCCTCACCGAACCATACAGTGGCCGCGGGGATGGTATTCCCGCTCTCGTCCCTCACGCGCACAGCGAGCTCGGTCCCCTCGCACGCGTCCGTGGTCCGCCACGGCCTTGTGACGAGCTCGATGCCCAGGTCGTTCTGGACGGGGAAGGTGACAGGCTCGGACTCCATGTCCATGAGCGTCGCGAACACGGTGAACTCGCCGATGGCGCCCTGCGGGATGGTGAAGGTCGCGGTCCCCCACTCATCGGCGTTCTTGCGAATGACGAGGTCGTCCTGGCTGAACGTGATGATGGAATCGCGCACCTGCTCGCGCTTGCCCTGCACCTTGACGGAGATGACGTCGCCCGGGTGCGGAGTATACGCTTGAGGGATCCGCAGACCCGACTCTGCGTCCGTTATCTTGACCTTCAGCTTGGGCTTGGAGACACCAAGCGTGGCTAAGATGACGATTGTTATGATCAAGTAGGCAATAGACCTACTGTAGCGGCGATTATAAGTCATTCCCGACGCTCCCCTAATAGTGCTAAAGCATCCCAGCCATTATAACCTATGGCAATACTGATATATACGAGTAAATACGAATATATACGACACATACACTTTAAATACTCAAAAAAGACGGTCCGGATAGATGGATTAAGTGAGAATTAATAATATTACCAGCATTAGCACCAGTGGAGCACGGATCCCCATGTATCGCGGGAAGGAACGCTCGGACCGACAGGCCATGGCGGCCAGCATCATCGTCCTAGCGATGCTCCTCGTGTCCCAGCAGGCAACCGCGCTCCTGCCCACGTTCACGTCGGGCGCCATGGAGCTACGTCTCGATAGGTACCGCTATATTGCGGGGGAGGGCCTCATTATCGAGGTGGAGATCCAGGCGTTCGAGTCGCCCATCGTGGACGGGTACATAGCCTTCCAGCTGGTCGATGGACCTGACGTACCCGAGCCGTACTCACAGGACTCCTGGGACAACGTCATCTTCGAGCAGGTGGAGCGGGGTATCCACGTGTGGCCGAATACCGTTGTGAAGCGGCGCTTCTCGGTCCCGATCCCCGTCTGGGCGCGTCCCGGACTCTACCGGCTCGACGGGTATTTCAAGACGACCCACAGTCCGGTCACCGGCGTCCCCTTCATCTACTTCACACCCACACAATCCCTGACCCCATGTGAGCCTCACTTCTACTGCCCCCACTTCATCGTCGAGAACCCAGGCCCCTGGACGAGCCTGCGGATGCTGCGCAACGAGACCTACTTCGCCCACGAGATCGGCCCCGTCGGCCCCCGTGTCGATCCGGGGAGCGAGCAGCCTTTCAACGTGACCTTCCTGAACGAGGGCGCGGACGCGCTGGATGACGTGAAAATACATGTTGGCATCTACGATTGGGACGACACTGAGCCTGTCTCGGGGCTCGATCCGCTTGCGCCGTCCCTCCCGGTGAGCGTGGTCAGCCATTTTGTAGGGACCATCGGTCCCGGTGAGATGCGGCTCATCAACGGCACGTTCCTCTCACCGGACCGGATCACTGCCTACACCATCCTCATCGAGGCCTTCGCCGGGGAACGACTTCTCTCCATATATCGGAGCAGGATCGATGTCGTCGGAGATAGCGGCAGGATCGCGCGCTTAACCCCGCACCGGCCCCTTGTGCACCGGGACCAGGAACTGAACATATCGGTGGAGTTCGTCTCGCCCGCGGACCGACAGACCGATCTGGAGGGTGCCGAGTTCGCAATCAATGTCGAGGACGAGGAGGGCCCCGTGTGGAAGGACTCGTCCCCGGTCACGGTCTCGAGCGGCGAGGGCGTGCTCCTCACGCGCTTCCAGCTCCATCCCCCGCGCCGGCTCACAAACTGGACCGTGACGGGCACCTTATCGCTGAAGGGTGTCCCGATCAGCTCTCTGGCCGTCCACCTGGACAAGGAGAAGTTCCCACCAAATGTCACACAGGTGAAGGTGACGGCCCGCTCCCCGGATGGCACGCTCGACACGATCAAGGTGGGCGACGGACTCATCCTCGTTGTCGAGCTCATGGACGAGGACGGCTTCCGGGGGAAGGGAAAGGTCGACGTGGGCGTGTACGATTCCACCGGCCACGAGGTAATCATCGCGGAGGGGCGCGACGTCGAGGAGCCGCTCTTGATGGGGCTGGAGGTCCGTGAGAACTGGGCCGGGGACATCGTCGTCGTCGTGAACGACACGCGTCGCCGCCTCACCGGCAAGCTCCCGCTCAGCATCGCCACACCTCCTGAAGAACAGGCCGAGGATACCCCTGTCGAAGATTTCATCCCGGTGAAGGAGTCGGGGGGCGACACCGATGTCGAGGAGCCGGAGATGCCGCCCGGCGTAGAGGACCTCCCATGGCCGGAACCGACGAATCCGTGGGAGCAGGCCACTCCCGCACCGTTAAGGGGCAGGGCGGACCTGGATACCGGAGGCAGCGGGGACATTGCGGACACGGAAGACGTCGCGGGACGTGGTAGTGAGGAGTGGCAGGAGCAGGACCGCGGGCCGTCCATCTCAGGGTTCCTTGTCTTCTTCAGCATGTTCCTCGTGGTAGGCATCATCATCCTCGTGGTCCTCGGAAGGGGAGTGAAAAAGGAAGTGACGGTAATCAAAGGAGTGGATGGGACCGAACCTGCCGTGGCATCGCCTGCCTCGACCATGACCATGGAAAGGAAGACCGGTCCGAAGCCTGCTGCGAAGGCCAAGGAGAAGCCCGCGTCATCCCTGCGAAAGGGACCTCGCGGGAAGAGCAGCATCACGCGGAGGAAAAAGGGCTCCAAGGGGAAGAAGTAGACCGTTACGTCAGTGCGGTCTTCGTTCGATGGAGAGTTTCCCTGCAGCCACTTCTGCTGTCGCCAGGTCAACGGTGAGGTCGTGACGCCAGATGACGGCGAGCAGCTTTTGGATGGTAATGTCCGCGGCTTTCGCTCGATGCGCCCCAGAGCGCTTTCGGGGCGTCGGCTCCTGTGCCTTTCTCTTCTTCGGGTCCTTGCCAAGGTACACGGCCGACCTCCGTGAGCCCTTGCGCTGAAGCCTTTCCTGTTCTACCGGCGTGGTGAGGTGGTGGTGGACGTTGTCGTGGCCGAGGACGTCTGCGAGCTGGCTCGCAGTGAGCCCTTTGCTGCTCGCGTCGACCATGGCGGTGATGGTGGTGCTGACGCGGAGGAAGGAGAGGATTGGTCCTGTGGTTATGGGCTCGGGTCTCATTATGATATAGTAAGCAGTTAGTTTTCCAAACTGATTACTTTATCATTTTGAATTATACAACAACCTGGACGCCTGAAATGACGTCGTATAATATGCATTATGGTGGTGCGGGCCGATCGGGTTAATTCGGACTCACAAATGGAGGTCATCTGGGGCTATAGGGGCGATAACTTATATGTGGCTCTTACAGTCATCTGGAGGGAAAAGGAACGCCGCATAACCCACTGTTTATGTGCTGTTCACACCGTTTAATATTTAAACAACCGTTACATATTTAAACAACTGATTACAAATAAAACACTATGGAATCACCATCAGGTAAAATATTCTCATTCCTTTGCAGGTATCCCACGAGAGAATTTGCGTATCGTGAGCTTGAGAGGGGTACCGGGGTGTCCGTAGCCACTGTATCACGAAATGTAAAAAAAATGGAAGAAGAAGGGCTCCTCAAGACAAGGAAGACGACGAACGCGATATTTGTGAGCGCATCGCTTGATAATGACCGCGTCATTCAATTGAAACGAGTGCGCAACCTGGAATCATTATTCACCTCTGGGCTTGTGGATAACCTGTCAACGACATTACGACCAGATGTCCTCGTCCTTTTTGGATCCTATTCTCGGGGGTATGATCAAGAAGACAGCGATATTGATATTGCAGTCATATGTGGAAGGGAGAAAGAGCCCGATCTAAAGACATATGAGGAAGAACTCGCAAGAACGATCAGTCTCACAAGAATAACCGATATCGGTAATGTCTCTAACGAGTTTAAGAATACCTTAGCAAATGGGATCATTCTATCTGGTTCATTGGAGGTAGTGTAATGTTACGTCCATTCAAGTTCTATGTACAGCAGAAAAAAGTGAAACGAGTCGCTCCGGATCTCCCTGAAGCAAAGGGTCTCATAAGGACGGGAGTAGAAGATCTCGAGACTACCATCAATCTGATTACTCTATCTGATGAGAAAGCCTCGTATTTCTTCAAGAACGTCTATGAAAGTGTACGATCTGTTCTTCAGGCAAACTTGGCCAAGGCAGGTTACAAACCATACTCGCACGAAGCGATCATTTCATTCAATTTGGAAGAAGGGATCATCTCTAACAGCGAAGCGGTCAAGCTGGATAAATTCCGACAAATCCGTAATGATCTTGTCTATCGTGCCGAGCATGCTACCGTTGAGGAGGCAAGAGCACTCCTCGAACTAGCGGAGACGCTTATTGCACGTCTGAAGGAACAGAATTGATCACCGTTCGTGAATGGTAAATAACTCCTTATACCCGAACAATTCGTTCGCCTCTTGGTTTCTTTCAAGTAGTCGGGTATACTTCGCCCCCTCGTCTAAAAGGCGTAAGAATCACCTATCAAGCCCGTCGCTTTCCGTTCGACAAGGTTGTGTTTACCCGACACGAACATCGCCTTTTCCGACACTGTATGCGGATTACCCGACATACCAGCATGGATCTAATGGTCGGATGCAGGATACCCGACAACGACGTCGGATAAAGAGCAGAGCGCCCATACCGTCCCGGATCCACTGAAATGTATCGACCCTAACGTCCTCAGGGCATGACAAGCACAGCCGCGCTTCATTCCCGTATCACGACAAGGGTGCGACCTTCTCGAGATCGATGCCTAATCAACGCTCTCTCTATAGATCTCCTGGATCCCATCGAAATAAGCATCGTCCAACACAATCGAGAAGATACCTGCGTTCGTGTTCACGGCAATGTGGATGGCGTCCAAAACGCCCTTGTTCTCCCCTCTAACGGGGGGAGGTCGATACCGGCTTACTCCTCGCCGGGACGATGCTACGCTTCCTTGCCCAGTATCCCGCGCAGCGTCATCCGCAGGCTCTCCTCCGAGCCGTGCTCGGGCTTCCAGCCGAGCTTCTGGAGCTTGTCGCACCCCAGCTGCATGATCTTCACGTCGCCGGCCCAGCCCCGACCACCGTCCACGCCGCCGGTGTACTCGATGCGCGCGTCCTTGAAGTCAACACCCATCTCCTCGATGACCAGCTCGGCGATCCGCTTTACCGGGACGCGGTCGTCCGAGCCCATGTTGAACACGTCGTACGCGGCCTCGGTGCGCTGGGCTGCCAGGACGAACCCGCCCACGCAGTCGTCGATATGGATGTACGATTTCGTCTGGGTGCCGTCCCCCAGCACCTCCAGGCGGGATGGATCGGTGCGGAGCTTGCGCACGAAGTCGAACAGCACGCCGTGGCCCGAGCGCGGTCCCACGACGTTCGCCAGGCGCATGGAGACGGCTCGCAGGCCGTAGAGGTGGCAGTAGGAGGAGATCATGGCCTCGCACGCGAGCTTCGAGGCGCCGTAGAACGAGATGGGATTGCACGGGCCGTAGTCCTCTGGAGTGGGGACCTGGTCGGCCTCCCCGTACACCGTGGACGTGGACGCGAACAGGATGAAGGGCACGTCGTTGCGGCGCATCCCCTCCAGCAGCGTGTGGGTGGCCAGGACGTTCTGCTCGAGGTGGACCTCGGTCGCCGTACCGCGCACTTCGGGATTTGCTGCCAGATGGACCACTGCCTTGCATCCGGGGAGCGCCCTGTCCAGGTCATCGGGCTTGCGCACGTCCCCTTTCACGAACCTGAAGGTCTCGTGCCACTTCGCTTTTGCGAGCCGGGTCATGTCGCTTGCCGAGAGGTCATCGATGACGGTGACACCGCATCCAAGCTCCAGCAAGGCATCGGTCATGGACGAGCCGATGAACCCCGCACCGCCGGTGACGCACACATCGATGTCCTTGAGCAGCATGGAACGGGGCAAGCGACTCAAAGTATAAATAACCTAGAACGCCTCCTGCTCCCCGGGATGAAGGTACACCTGCTCTTCGCCCCGACCGATGGCGGGACCCATCCGCGGACCCTCCCACTGGGGCAGGCGACATTGGCCGCGTTCCTCCGCGCCAACGGTGTCGCGGTGGACCAGGACGACGTGGACGCGCTCGTGTGGCGGGACAACCGGACGCTTGCACGAACTCTTCACGTAAACCTACTCCTGCTCGGCGACCGCGGTCGGGTGCTGCCCTACCTCGACGGTCGCCCCGACCCCTACCTGGACACCCTGGTCGAGCGCATGGCGCGCAAGGTGGACGTCCGCGGCGCCGACCTAATCGGACTGTCCGTGATGGAGCCGGACCAGGTGCTGCCAGCCCTCTGCCTCGCCCGACATCTCAAGGGAACGACCGGTGCCACGATGATGCTGGGCGGGCCCAACGTCGGTGAGGAGACGCTGGCCGCGGCGCCATACGTCGATTATGTGGTCATGGACGAGGCCGAGATATCCATGATGGGGCTCCTGGAGCACCTGGAGGGGACGCGTTCCGTGGAAGATGTACCGGGGCTCGTGTACCGGGACGCGGACGGCGCAGTCCGGCTCAACGACCGCGCCCATCTCCCCATCGAAGAGGTCCCCGCACCCGACTTCAGCGGCCTTCCCATGGACGTGTACGCTCTGGACGTGGACGGGGCCGCCGTGCTTCCTCTGCCCTACCAGCTGGTCAAGGGCTGTCCCAGCCAGTGTACGTTCTGCAACTACTACTCGTACAACCTCGACGGGCTCCGGGCCAAGAGCATGGACAAGGTGGTCTCTGAGCTCGCACGGCTCTCTGATACCTACGGCTCCCGCCACTTCCTCTTCCTGGACAACACCTTCAACATCTCGAAGCGATACGTGCGTGACTGGTGTGACGCGGTCGTGCAGGAGGGGCTCGACTTCCTATGGATGGACTCGGCCCGGCCGACCGGCCTGGACCGTTCGCTCCTGGACCGGCTCCGCGCCTCGGGATGCGTGCGGTTCACGTACGGCGTGGAGACGGGCAGCCCCCGCCTCCTCAAGCTCATGCGCAAGGGATTCACCGTCGACGATGCTGGCGCGGTGCTGGAGGCCTCGCACGATGCAGGGATCTGGAACCTGGTCAACATAATCGCCGGATTCGTCTCCGAGACCGAGGAGGACATCGCCCTCACCGAGAATTTCGTCCGCGCCCACGCGCATGCAATGGACAACTACAACGTGCTGGTGTTCATCCCCTACCGTGCGTCGGTCATCATGCAGCATCCCGAGGAGTTCGGCATCGAGGCCATCATCGAGAACCGTGATGTCGTGTGGGACGGGAACCGCGCGCACATCCACTTCGACGAGGGAGGGGTGCCATGGGACCGGAAGAAGGAGGTACAGGAGCGCTCGCGTCAGGAGCTCCTGGCCGCCTTGCGCACCCACACACCGAACGTCTCGGCACCCGCCCACCTGCTGTTCCGCGGCTACGAGCTCTTCGATACAAAGGGCGAGATCGTACGATGGATACGGGAGCGGCCCGGGGGACCTGCCGCCGAGATGGGATGGTAGGCTACCTTTCCCCACCCTCCCAGTAGTAGCGGAACACCTCGAGGTTGCCGTACATCAGGATGGCGAAGGACACTGCGATGTAGGGGATGCCCGACAGCTCCCAAAGGATGAATGATACGACCAGGGTGACCACCAGGAGCACCGGGAGGTCGACGTCGGCCGCGATCACCACGGGTTCCCGGTTGAGCACCATGCCCAGTATGAACGAGGTCGCATAGATGGCGAACGTCAGGAAGAGGGCCACCTGGAACCACGTGGCGTACAGCTCGAACAGGTATAGCCAGAGGAAGAGGGCATTGTTGGCCACCAGCAGGATGGACAGCAGTGCGGACACCAGGGAGATGCGGAGCAGGAGCTGGGAGTAGATGATCTCCTTCGTCGGATCGTAGCGGTACACAAGGAGCATGAACCCGAACCATCCGAGAAGCGCGGCCTTGAGCAGGAAGAGTCCGCCCAGCACGCCTAATATGCACAGGCGGGTGGTGCACCTGGCCATGGGCCCGCCGAAGAACGGGTTGAGCTCGATGCCGCCGCCAACGCTGGTGAAAAAGATGTAGGACGTGGCGAGGTCGAGGGGGATGTAGAACACGGCGCTCAGTAGGAAAAGGGTGAACGCACCGCGGACGAGAGCCTCGTGCTCGGCCTTCTCCTTCTCGTCATCGGCCACGCTCCGAGGCAAGGGAAAACCTTTATAATTGTGGCTGTGCCTGTGCCATTCCCGACGCGGGCTGGTAGCTCAGTTGGAAGAGTGCTGCCTTGGCATGGCAGAAGCCCCGGGTTCAAATCCCGGCCAGTCCATCCGGGCGGGGGGCGTTTCCCCTCGCCCGCAATCCTAGTTCCCAGAGAGCACGCTCAGCGCGTGATCACGAGCCAGGGCAACATTACCACCGCCAGCCCGGCCACGAAAATACCCTGGCCTTGAGCAAACATTGAAAAACCTGCACCGCACCTCTCGTCCCATGGGCCTCAAGAGCTTCCCCCGGCACCACGTCAACGTCGGACTGGGCGACACCGTTCGGGGGGCCTATGGCCTGTTCGGGGGCGAGGATCCCTACGACATCACAAAGCTCGAGCGACACTTCGCGGCCCTCATCGGCGTCCGTCATGCAATCGCCGTGGGCTCCGCGCGGACGGGCTTCCACCACCTGCTGCGGGCCCTGGGTGTCGAGGGGAAGGAGGTGGTCCTACCTGCCTTCACCTTTTGGGGCATGGGAAACGTGGCCCTCATGGCGGGCGGTCGGCCGGTGTTCGCTGACGTGGAGCAGGGCACGCTCGACGTCTCTGCTGAGACGCTCCGGCCGGTGGTCGGGGACGACACCGGCGTGCTGATCCCCACCCACCTCTTCGGCAACCCCGCTCCCATGGACGAGGTGCTGGAGCTGGCGGAGGAGCGGGGGGTGCCTGTAATCGAGGACTGCGCCCAGGCGAACGGTGCTTCGTACCGCGACCGGCGGGTGGGCTCGCAGGGAACGGCGGGTCTCTTCTCCTTCAACCTCTTCAAGAACATGACCGCCTTCGGTGGCGGGATGGTGACGACCGATGACGAGGAGCTGGCCGAGAAGGTGCGTGCCTTCGAACGCGAGTACGCCCTCCCCGGAAGGAAGCAGCTCGCAATCAAGGTTGCCATCGGCACCGTGGGCGGTGTCCTATCCCGGCCGTGGGTGTACTCCCTCGGTCTGTACCCACCGCTGCGACTCCTCTCCATGGTCCGTGGAGGAGCGCCCAAGGGCATGGCCCACGACGAGATCCTGCAGGACGAGATGCCCCCTACCTACACCGTGCGCATGTCCTCCCTCCAGGCACGGACCGGGCTGGTCCAGCTAGACGGTCTGGACGACAACGGCGACGCGCGCAGGGAGCGGGCCAAGGTGCTCACAGAGGGCCTGCAGGACGTCCCGGGCGTGACGGTGCCCGAGGAGGCGGATGGCGGAAGCCACATCTATTACCACTATGTCATCCAGGTCAAGGAGCGCCAGCGTCTGGTGCAGGAGCTGTTCCGTGCAGGAGTGGACACCAAGGTGAACATCGCCGACGACTGCTGCAACCTGCCCGCACTGAAGGAGTACGCGCGGCCCTGCCCGGTCGCTGCTCGCGCTGATGCGCAAGGTCTGGCCCTTCCCGTGTGGCACACCCTGAGCGAACAGGACATGGAGCGGACCGTGGCCGTTATCAAGCGGGCACTGGCCTGATGCGCCCGGACGTTCATGTTATATATTTTGCCCGATTGCTTCCCGCCGAGAGCCATGGAGCTGCTGTCGCCCCTGACCACGGCAGACGAGGTTGCGCCCCTGCTCGATGCCGGCGCCGATGCATTCTACTGCGGCCTCATCACCAAGAAGTGGGAGGATACCTACAGCACCATCTGCTCTTCGAACCGGCGGGAGTGCGGCGAGCCCAACTTCCGCTCCTTCGACCAGATACGGAAGGCAGTGACCACCGCACACGACCGGGGCGCCCGTGTGTACATGGCCGCCAATGCCCACTACTACGACGAGGACCAGTACCCTGTGGTGCTCGACGAGCTGAGGACCGCAGTGGACGTGGGCGTGGACGCGCTCATCATCGCCGATATCGGGCTCTTGCTCCTGCTCCGTGACGAGGGACTGTCTGTCGACCTCCACGTGAGCACAGGGGCCTCAGTCATCAACGCCACGTCTGCCGCATTCTTCCATGACCTGGGCGCCTCACGGGTCATCCTGGACCGACATCTCACCGTCGAGGAGATCCGTCGCATCGTGAAGGGCTCGGAGGGGATGGGCGTCGAGGTGTTCATCCTCAACGGCCGGTGCCGGAACGTCGAGGGGTACTGCACCTTCCAGCACGGGCTCCACGAGATCATGAACCCGGTCCACCCCCTGGTGGGCAAGGCCTTCATGGCGGTAAAGCACAACGACAGGGTGGTGTCCTTGGCCAAGCGCCTGCCGAAGCGCGTGCTCGAGGCGCTCATCGACGAGAGCGTGTCCATGGAGTGGCTGGAGCCCTGCGAGCTGCGTCACACCGTCACCATCGAGGGTGACGTGGACGAGGAGCAGCAGGCCAATGTGCAGGAGCGCATGAAGCACTTTGTCAAGCGCAAGACACAGATGGAGTGCGGTGCCTGCGCCATCCACGATCTGGCGACCATGGGCCTGGAGAGCATTAAGATAATCGGCCGTGCCTTTCCCACGTCGCGCAAGCTGGGCGACGTGCGGTTCATCCGTCATCTTCTGGACTACATGGCGACCGAGAAGCCCTCGCGGGAGGAGTTCATCCGCCACACACGGGCCGAGCACAAGCAGCGGTTCGGCGTCGACTGCGAGCTTGGGTACTGCTACTATCCATCGGTCATGGAGGTGGACGCCTGATGGAGCGGGCCACTCTCATAGGACGGGCCGACCAGCTCGATCTTGTCGAGGAGGATGCCCGGCGCGTGTACTTCGGAAGCGAGTTCTGCCAGAACCTCATCCCCACCGAGACCGAGGTCATGTCGGTGCTCCAAGCGGCCAGGGACGCGGGGCGTGCCTTCACGCTTGTCACTCCCCTGGTGACCGATGTCGGCCTGGACCGGCTCGACCCCGTACTTGCCGCCCTGGCGACCGAGGAGGCCGGGTGCGAGGTGGCGGCCAACGACTGGGGCGTGCTGACCACGCTCCGGGACCAGGGGCTCGAACCCCTCATGGGCCGTGTGCTCAACCGGCTGCGCAAGGGGCCGCGCATCATGCGCGTGATCGACCGCCTTCCGGACGAGACCCTGCGCCAGTACCGGGAGAACAATCTCACCGTCCCGGTATTCAGGCGGTTCCTGCACGAGCGGGGCATCAGGCGCGTCGAGGTGGACAACCCCCTCCAGGGCCTGGACCTCGATCTCAGCAAGGGGCCTGATCCCCTGGAGGGCTCCCTGTACACGCCGTTCATGGCCGTGACCACCACGCGGCTCTGCCCGACGGCGAACTGCGACAGCGACGGGCCCGTCCGCGTCGGTGTCTGGTCCTGCGGCCGACAGTGCCGCACCACATCCTTCACGCTCACTCATCCCGTCATGCCCGGACCCCTCCTACTCCATGGGAACGCGGTGTTCTACGAGAACCCCGACGTGCCCGACGAGGGGCGGTTGGCGGAGATGGGTATCACGCGGCTGGTGGTGCAGCCCCGGCCGCCGGTGTGAGGTGACGATCATGGTCGAGGACATCCCGTACGTACGGTACCCCAATGTCAAGCTGGGGAAGAACGCGGTCATCGAGCCCTACGTGGTGCTGGGTGTACCGCCCCGGGGCAGCGAGGCCGGCGAGCTGGAGCTGGTAATCGGCGACAACGCCGTGGTCCGCACCCATTCGGTGATCTACGCGGGGACAACCATCGGTGACAACCTCTCCACGGGCAGCGGCGCACGCATCCGGGAGGACAACGTCATCGGTGACAACGCGAGCATCGGCACGCTCGTGGCACTGGAGAACGGCCACCGCATCGGCAACAACGTCAGCATCCACACGGCCGCCATCCTGGGCGAGTACTCTGTCATCGAGGACAATGCCTTCATCGGGCCACGGTCGCTCTTCCTCAACGATCCCCACCCGCGGTGCCCGAGGTACACTGAGTGTCTGGGCGCGCCGCACATCAAGAAGGGCGCCAAGATCGGTGCGCTTGCCACCATCTTCCCGGGCGTCACCGTGGGCGAGGGTGCCATCGTCGGCGCCTGTGCGATGGTCACAAAGGATGTTCCGGCAGGCAAGGTGGTCATCGGCAGCCCGGCCCGCGTGGTCAAGGACGTGTCGGAGCTCACCTGCATGAAGGGATTCTACTCCCGACCCTATGAATGGGAGGGATGATGGCCCGCGCGACGCGGGCCCACCGCCTCCTGCTGGTCAATCCGCCCGAGAGCGAGCGGTCCATGGGCCGTGCCATGTTCCATCTGGCCTCATCATGGCCGCCGGTGTGGCTGGCGCACCTGGGCGGGTACGTCCGGGACGTGACCGGGTGCGAGGTCGAGGTGCTTGACATGGCGGTCGGTCAGGCCGAGGACCTGGACGCCGCCCTCGCCCGGGGACCGGATATCGTGGGCGTAACCGCTCACACGTCAGTGTACCCCGGGGCGCTCGCCATAGCCCGGCGGGCCCGGGACGAAGGTGCACGGACAGTGCTGGGCGGCCCTCATCCGTCGGTCCTTCCGAACGAGACCGTGGCCGAGGCGTGCGTTGACGACGTCGTCATGGGCGATGGTGAGGGCGCGCTCGCCGCCATCGTGCGCGGGGCTGCGAAAGGCGTCCACACCGCACCCGTTCCGCCCGACGCGGACCGTGTCCCTGCCTACGAGCTTTTGGACATGGACAGGTACGGCCAGGGCACCATCACATCCAAGCACGTGCCCTCCTACCCGGTCTTCACCATGCGCGGTTGTCCTTTCGCCTGCGGGTTCTGCCAGCGCCCGTCACGCCACGCCCGCATCGAGCTGGACCTGGTGTTCGCCTCCATCGACCGGCTGGTGGAGGAGCACGGCATGCGGGACTTCAAGGTGATGGACGGTACCTTCCCCTTCGACGACGAACGGACCCGGGAGTTCTGCCGCCGGATCACAGAGTACGACCTCACCTGGAACTGCCAGGCCCGCAGCGACCTTCTCACCGAGGAACTGATCACCGTCATGGCGGACGCAGGTTGCACCTCCATGGGCATCGGTGTGGAGTCCGCGTCGGTCGACGAGCGCAAGGCGATTGGCAAGGCCGTGGACCTGGACCGGACAAAGGAGGTGGTGCGCATGTGCCAGGACCACGGTGTCGCTGTGAGAGCATGCTTCATCCTCGGCTTCCCGGACGACACCGAGGGATCGGTACGGTCGACCATCGACACGGCCCGTGACCTGGGACCGGATTTTGCTAACTTCTCCATCTTCACACCCTTCCCCGGTACGCCGAGCTGGGACAAGCTCGTGGACAGAGGCATCACCGTCTCTGAGGAGTGGGACCGGTTCAACACATTCGAGCTTGTGTTCGACCATCCGCACCTCTCGGAGGAGCGGCTCCAAGAGCTGTTGCGGGAGGCCTACAGGTCCTTCTATCTCACCAGCGCGTTCGCCCGCCGCCGGCTGCGGGAGATCGTGCGCGATCCACGGGACGCGATGAACCTCCTGCGTGGCATCAGGGCGTTCTCACGCCTATGAAGTCGCGTGAATACCGGCCGCAAGGGCTGCAAACCTTTTTTATCTTAGAGCGTCGAGATATTGACGTGGAGCCGGGTGAGGGACTGCGGGTGCTGGGGCTTGATCCCGGTATTAACATCACCGGTTACGGCGTGGTCGAGATGCGCGGGGGTGCAGTGGAGCTTGTCGAGGGCGGCGTGCTCCGTACCGATCCCAAGGACCCCCTGGAGCTGCGGCTGCGCACCCTCCACGAGGCCCTCGGCGGCGTTCTGGAAGAGTTCCGGCCCTCCTGTGTCGCAGTGGAGGCGCTCTTCACGCATTATCAGCGGCCACGAACGGCTATCGTCATGGGCCACGCCCGCGGGGCGCTGCTCCTGGCCGCCGCCCAGCATGACCTTGCGGTGACGGGCTATCCGCCCAGCAGGGTGAAGAAGGCGATCACCGGCAGCGGTCGCGCATCCAAGGAGCAGGTGCAGGGCGCCGTTGCAGCGGCCCTGGGCATCGAGGAGGCGCCCAAGCCGGCCGATGTCTCCGATGCGCTCGCCGTGGCCCTGTGTCACTGCGATGCCCTTCGACGCGAGGGTGTTCACGGGGGTGGGAACGCGTGATCTGGCGGCTTGCCGGTGTGCTCGAGGACGTGGGCGACGGGTTCGCGGTGGTGCGCTCCAACGACGTGTCGTACCAGGTCCAGATCCCATCGGGCATCATCGACAAATTGCGGGTCCAGCTCGAACAGGAATCCGAACAGGCCGTCACGTTCCACACCCTTCATTACCTCGAGGGAGGATCCGGCCCCGGTCCGCTCCTGCCCCGATTGATCGGGTTCCTCAATCCCGTGGCACGGGACTTCTTCCAGCTCTTCATCACGGTCCAGGGCATCGGGCCCAAGCGTGCACTGCGGGCGCTGACGCTCCCGATCAGCGAGATCGCTACAGCCATCGAGGCCAAGGACAAGGCCACTCTCACACGGCTCCCCGGCATCGGTAACCGAGCTGCCGAGAAGGTCATCGCCGAGCTCAACGGCAAGATGGCGCGGTTCGCCCTCCTGCGCGAGCCCGGAGCACCTCCGCACCGCGAGACCGACATCGGAGAGCAGGCACAGGCAGTGCTGCGCCAGCTCGGCTACTCCCGCTCGGAAGCACATAAGATGGTGTCCGAGGCCATCGCGCGCCTGCCCGGTGCTACCGGGACCGACGAGCTAATCGCCGAGGTATTCAGGCGGGTGAGGGGGTAGCATGGCACGTGAGCGCGTCGTCAGCGGAACACCCATGGACGAGGAGGAGCAGGCGTTCACGTGGGCCTTGAGGCCCACAACACTGAAGGAGTTCATCGGCCAGGAGACAGTGATCCGGAAGCTGGGCATCGCACTCACCGCAGCACGCCAGCGTCGCGAGCCTGTGGAGCACATCCTGCTATACGGTCCCCCGGGCCTGGGCAAGACCACCCTTGCCCACATCATCGCACACGAGATGGGGAGCCAGCTGGTCGCAACATCGGGCCCTGCTCTGGAGCGCCCCGGCGACCTGATGGGCATCCTCACCAACCTCGAGCGCGGCGACGTGCTCTTTATCGACGAGGTCCACCGCCTCAACCCGGTGGTGGAGGAGTTCCTCTACCCGGCGATGGAGGACTTCTCCGTTGACTTCATCGTGGACAAGGGCCCCTTCGCAAAGACCATCAAGGTCCCGCTCAAGCCCTTCACTTTAGTGACGGCCACCACCCGTGCAGGATCGCTCACAGCCCCCCTGCGCGAGAGATTCGGCATATTTCACCACCTTGACTTCTATTCCTCGCAGGAGCTGGAGCGCATCGTCGACCGCTCATCCGACCTGCTGAAGGTGCCTGTAGAACCGAAGGGCTGCGCCGAGATCGCACGCCGGGCCAGGGGCACACCCCGCATCGCCAACCGCCTCCTACGCAGGGTCCGCGACTACGCGCAGGTCGAGGCCAACGGTGTCGTCACCCCGGCCATCGCTGAGCAGGCCCTGGAGCTGGAAGGTGTGGATCGCGAGGGCCTGGACGAACTGGATCGCAAGATGCTGACCACGATCATCGATTTCTACGACGGTGGCCCCGTGGGCATCGAGGCGCTTGCCGCCACTCTCAACGAGGAGCGGGACACACTAGTGGACATGGTGGAGCCCTACCTCCTCAAGCGCGGGTTCCTGACACGAACGCGCAGCGGCAGGAAGGCCGGTAATGCGGCGTACGAGCATTTGGGGAAGGGCGTCCAGAAAAAGTTGGTGTGAGCAGCACAACAGCATATACCTGTATAGGGATTATCTCATAATGAAATACGCTCTATACTGCTTTGTTGCATAACCTCGACGTTTGCCCCCTCTCCCTACCCCATCACTACGCTCCCGCCCCTGCCCGGGCATAGTCGCACATCCACTGATACACCCAGAACTTGATCCTCGCTTGGTTGAGGATGCTCTTTTCGTTCCTCTCCCGGATCCCCTCACCGAACTTGCGCTTGACGGCTGAGAATATACCCTCCGTACCCGGCCACCGCATCCCGTACCCTTTCTTCTTGGCCCACTTCTTGTAGCCGTACTTCTTATACAGCTTCAGCTCTCGATTCCTTGGTTCACATTCACCGAAGACGGCGTTCTTCGGCAGCTTGATTATAGGCTCGATACCGTGCTCGTCGAGGAACTCGAAGAGCTCCTTCTTGTCGAATCCTCCATCGCCGTAGAACTTGTCGACATCCACGCCCTCCTCGATGAGTTCCTCGATCATCACCGTGGCAGCGTCCGGTTCCGAGGAGGGATCGAAGATCGTCACATCGATGCCGAGGAGGTTTTTCGTCTTGCGGTCTGCGATGATCGTGACCCTGGCCCACACCCTGTGCTTCTTGCCATACTTCTGGCGGAGATACTCGCCGCCATCGATGAGCTGTAGGCCGGTCCCGTCGGAGGCGACCTCGATGGGGCCGTCGGCGGGAATGTTGAATGTGGTGTCCAATCGCCGCAATCTCCTGCACACGGTCGTATGGTCATCGAACTTCGGGAGGAGCCCGAACTTAGTGAGCTTCCTCGTGATGCCCTCGACCCCACGGAGATCCACGAACTGGTGCCACACACCTTGGAGCTTGATGAGCGATTCTGGGAAGCGAAAGGGTGCGCCGTTCTTGCCTTCGTTCATGGTGGCGAGCTCCGCATCCCATGATCGTACCCAGTCGAGGTCCAGATAGAACTCCCCTCTGCGGACGAGTTCCTCATCGTAGGCCTTCCAGTCTCGCGGGTATGTACGCTTCGGACCCCACCGCTCTGTCTGTGTCATGTGTTATCACCGTCAAATAACTGCATATATCAGCAGTTATCTATTTAAAACATTCATCCCACACCATCAGTATCATGCCCGAGGCCATGTTGATCGCGTTCAATCTGCCACGGAAGGAGATGGGTATCAGCGTCGCCGAAGCCAGCAAGATCTACCGCGAGCTGTATGGCTACAACAGCCACTCATTCTACGGCAAGTACAATCGCAAGATCGGAGGACTCCTGGATGAGCTAGGTGGCGTCCTCAAGCTGTCACGGTCACAGGTTCTCTTGGTCAGGAAAGAGGAAGGTGAACGGGTGGTGGATTTCCTGAGACAGAGAAGGGCGAATGTGTTCAACTGGGTGGTCGACCTGACTGTCGAAGAGGACAAGGGATTGGAGCCGAGAAAAGGTTAGTTATGCAACAAAGCAGTTC
>PVBE010504175.1_pt1 | contig 33498 bp, 26 predicted proteins | sample 1631181 | NCBI WGS metagenome assembly PVBE01 (sample SAMN08397723, study PRJNA350692) | Marine metagenome, whole genome shotgun sequencing project. | isolation source: water | place: Pacific Ocean | collected 2012-04
CAGACAAGTTTATTGGCCCTGCAGGGCTCCTACAGGCCTATCGTTTCCTGGCTGACAGCAGGGATACAGCGACCGAAGAGCGCCTGTTAAAGCTTGAAGACCCTTTTAGTATCTTTCGCTGCCGTGGCATCATGAACTGTGTCAGCGTTTGCCCTAAGAACTTGAATCCGACCAAGGCTATTGGCCATATTCGGAATATGCTGCTGGAGAGGGCTGTATAGCGCCTTCGCATAGGGCGTCGAAATTATGTAGTATTCCTTTTTCTGAATCCCAATTCAGTCTCCAGAGAGATCATTATGGATGATAGCATCATGGAGCAAATGTGGCTTAGCGGCCATATTTCGGGCGGTAATGCTTCTTACGTGGAAGAACTCTACGAAGCCTACCTGAAAGATCCATCAGAAATACCGGATCAGTGGCGGAGCTACTTTGAGACCTTACCCGTAGTTGAAGGGGCTCTCGCGCCTGATATCTCCCACGCGACTGTACGCGATCACTTTCTCTTGCTTTCCAAGAACCAGTCACGGGTCGCCCCTGTTTCCGCCAGCAGTATTTCCAGCGAATACGAACGCAAACAATTTGCAGTAAGTGAATTGATAAATAGTTATCGGCGCGCAGGACATGGCAAGGCGAAACTTGACCCGCTGGAACTGGAAAATCAAAGCGCAGTAATGGCGCTCGAACTGGATTATCACCATCTGTCGGCAGCGGATCTTGATACTCGCTTTCAGACTGGCAACCTCTTTTTTGGTGATGCTGAAGCTTCGCTGCGGGAAATTGTTGAAGTACTAGAGAAAACCTACTGCGGTTCTATCGGTGCCGAATACATGCACATCATAGATGAAATTGAGCAGATGTGGGTACAACAAAGAATGGAAGGGGCAAGATCCAAGCCCTCGTTCGGAAATGGCATTAAGCGCCGTATACTTGATCGTTTGATCGCCGCTGAAGGCCTTGAGAAATACCTTGGCACCAAATACCCAGGGACGAAACGGTTTGGCCTTGAAGGTGGTGAAGCCTTTATCCCGTGCCTCGCTGAACTGATTCATCGTGCCGGGTCGGCTGGAGTAGTCGAATCAGTGATTGGAATGGCGCACCGCGGGCGGCTCAATGTACTGGTTAATTTGTTTGGCAAGGACCCTGCTGATCTTTTCGACGAGTTTGAAGGGCGCTATGAGCCAGGTACCGGTTCAGGTGACGTCAAATATCATCAGGGCTTCTCGTCCAATTTGATGACACCCGGTGGTGAAATGCATCTGGCGCTTGGGTTTAATCCCTCACATCTTGAAATTGGGGCACCGGTAATCGTGGGTTCGGTGCGAGCAAGAATGGATCGTCGAGAAGATGATGTAGGAGACAAGGTCCTGGCGATCAACGTGCACGGTGATGCAGCTTTTGCCGGGCAGGGTGTGGTCATGGAAACCTTCCAGATGTCACAGACAAGAGGGTTCTACTCTGGCGGCACCATACACGTCATAATAAACAACCAGATTGGCTATACCGTCAGTGAGCGGGAAGACGCGCGTTCAACGCGCCACTGCACCGAGATAGCCAAGATGGTGCAGGCGCCTGTATTCCATATTAATGGAGATGATCCGGAGGCTGTTCTATTTGTTTCCCAAATGGCGCTTGACTATCGAATGGAGTTCAAAAAGGACGTTGTGATCGATATCGTCTGTTATCGCCGGCGTGGACACAATGAGGGGGACGAGCCATCTATTACCCAGCCTGTCATGTACCAGCGAATCCGCAAGCACCCCACGACCATGGCGCTATATGCGCAGAAAGTGATTGCTGATGGCGCCATTGATGAAAAGGACTTTCAGTCGCGAATAGAGGCATATCGGAATCTACTCGATGAAGGTCACGCTGTTGCTTGGGATTACTTGAAGGAACCTGATGCCTCCTCATTCGTTGATTGGCAGCCTTACCTTGGTCATGAATGGGATGACGCGGTTGATACGACTTTCAATATCAAGGAATTTCAGTCTCTTGCCGGTAGCCTTGGCAAAATACCGGAGGGATTCGTCTTACAAAGGCAGGTTGCAAAAATTCTGGAAGATCGCAGAAAAATGGCAGCCGGTGCGCTGCCCATTAATTGGGGTTGTGCGGAGGTTTTGGCTTATGGAAGCCTATTAGCTCAAGGGTTCAAAATCAGGATTACGGGCCAGGACGTAGGAAGAGGGACCTTCTCTCATCGTCATGCCGTACTCCATGATCAAAAAGAAGGCGGAACTTTTACTCCCCTCAAGACTATTGGCGAAATGAAAAATCAGTTCGTGCTGTTTGACTCGCTTCTTTCTGAAGAAGCGGTGCTGGCATTTGAATATGGGTATTCTCAAACCAGTCCAAATACGATGGTAGTCTGGGAAGCGCAATTTGGAGATTTTGCGAATGGAGCACAGGTTGTCATTGACCAGTTCATTACCAGTGGCGAGCACAAGTGGGCTCGATTATCTGGGTTGGTCATGCTGCTTCCCCATGGTTACGAAGGGGCAGGCCCCGAGCATTCCTCAGCGAGGTTGGAGCGATACCTGCAATTGTGCGCTGAGCATAATATCCAGGTTTGTGTACCAACGACTCCTGCACAGATATTCCACCTGTTGCGCCGCCAGATGATCCGAAAGTATCGAACGCCACTAATTGTCATGACACCGAAAAGCCTACTTCGCCACAAGGAGGCAATTTCCGCACTGGAAGACCTGACAGATGGCAAATTCAACACGCTGTTGCTGGATGAGGTTAATCGCAACAAGGATCAGGTTAAACGTCTCGTTTTTTGTAGCGGCAAGGTGTTCTACGATCTGAAGAAAAGACAGCAAGAGGAAGAGCTAAACCATGTTGTGATTATACGGATCGAGCAGCTTTATCCTTTTCCAGAGCAGGACCTGAGCGAACTTATTAGTCAATATAAAGATGTAGAGGCTGCCATCTGGTGCCAGGAAGAACCCATGAACCAGGGGGCCTGGTACAGCAGTCAGCACCATCTCCGGAGAGTAATCACTGGTTGTATACCAGGGCTGTACTTGCAGTATGCTGGACGTGAATCTTCAGCTGCAGCAGCTGCTGGCTATATGTCGCTTCATATCCAACAACAGAATGAATTGGTGCACGAGGCCCTGTTTGGGAAAAGTGCTGAATAAGATTATGTGTTTATCGCTAGTTACGCGCTGAGGACTAGAAAATGATTGAAATCAAAACCCCTGAATTCCCAGAATCAATAGCGGATGGTGAGATCGCTACCTGGCATGTCAAAGTTGGTGAGAGTGTCCGGCGAGATCAAATCCTGGTCGATATTGAAACGGATAAAGTGGTAATTGAGGTTGTTGCACCAGCCGATGGTGTGCTGCAAAAAATTCTCAAGAAAGAGGGTGAAACAGTTTTTGCCGAAGAGGTTCTTGGTGAATTTGAAGCAGGCGACGTCTCGCTTCCTGATGCAGATGAAGATTTGGAAACGCCGGAAGATGGGGGGTCTTCGGCGACGGCACAGCTGGCAAGCCCCGCCGCAAGAAAAATAGCGGATGAAAACAAAATAGATGTTACTAGCGTGGCCGGTACGGGAAAGGGGGGAAGAGTCACTAAGGAGGACATTATCAAGGCGGTTGCAGCAGCCGAGCAGCAGACACCTGCGCCATCCCCAGCTAGTAAAGCAGAGAGCCTAGTGAATACTCCTTCTGTAGTTGCGGGTGAGAGGGTTGAGCGCCGTGTACCTATGACTCGGTTGCGCGCAAGCATTGCGAGAAGGCTGGTTGATGCACAGCAAAATGCTGCCATGTTAACGACCTTCAATGAGGTGGACATGCAAGCCATCATTGACCTTCGAAATAGGTATAAGGACGATTTTGAAGAAGCACATGGTGGCACACGCCTTGGCTTCATGTCCTTTTTTGTTCGCGCCAGTGTTGAAGCCTTGAAACGGTTCCCTGCAGTCAATGCCTCAATTGATGGAAATGATATTGTTTACCATGGTTATCAGGACATAGGTGTTGCGGTCGGTTCATCCAGAGGACTGGTTGTCCCGGTCCTCCGTGAAGCGGATAGCTTAACGCTGGCTGAAATCGAGGAGCAGGTTCGTGGTTACGGTATAAAAGCAAGAGATGGGAAGCTGTCTATAGAAGATATGACCGGTGGCACTTTTACGATCTCAAATGGGGGTGTCTTCGGTTCACTTTTATCAACACCGATTCTCAATCCCCCTCAGACTGGCATCCTCGGGATGCACAAAATCCAGGAAAGACCGATGGCGGTCGACGGGGAAATTCTGATCAGGCCAATGATGTACTTGGCCATGTCTTATGACCATCGACTAATTGATGGCCAGGAGGCTGTTCGCTTTCTGGTTACCATCAAGGACTTTCTGGAAGAGCCAGCAAGGATCCTCCTGGATATTTGAACTATGCTCTGTCATCCACCCAAGGGCAGAGCTTCATATTTGGGATGTGCAGAAAATGAGATTTATAAGGAATAGATATGGCAACCAAATTTGATGTAATTGTAATTGGTGCAGGACCAGCGGGCTATCATGCCGCCATAAGAGCCGCGCAACTTGGACTTAGGACGGCTTGCGTTGAAAAGTGGCTGGGTAGTGACGATAAACCTGTCCTTGGCGGGACCTGCCTCAATGTCGGTTGCATCCCCTCAAAAACGTTGTTAGATGCATCGCACAAGTTCATCGACGCAAAGAATAATTTTGCGGAGATTGGCATCATATCTGATGGGCTGGAGATTAATGTGCCCCAGATGATGGCAAGAAAAAACAAAGTTGTGGATAACCTGACCAAAGGTGTGGCGGGACTATTCAAGGCAAATGGAGTGACAGTCTTTGAAGGCAGTGCGGTTTTGCACGCAGGTCGGTCAGTAGAAATCACTTCGCACAAGGGCGATAAGGCGTTGCTTCAGGCGGACCACATAGTGATAGCAACGGGTTCTGTCCCCGTAGAAATCCCCCCATGCCCGCTGACAGATGGATTGATTGTAGATTCGACAGGAGCGCTCGAATTAGATGCTGTCCCACAAAAACTCGGAGTGATGGGGGCGGGTGTTATTGGTCTTGAACTCGGTAGTGTCTGGAATAGGTTGGGGTCCGAAGTCATTGTGCTGGAAGCTCTGGAAGAGTTTCTACCGTTCGCGGACAGACAGGTAGTAAGAGAAGCGCTAAAACAACTTAAGAAACAGGGCATGGACATACGTCTGGGTACGCGGGTTACGGGCTCTGAAGTAAAAGGGAAAAAAGTAAAGGTTCTATATTCTGACGCCGAAGGGGACAAGTCCGAAAGCTTTGATAAACTGGTGGTTGCGGTCGGTCGAAAACCCTACACCCAGGATCTGCTGGCTGCAGATAGTGGCGTAGCGCTGGATGAAAGGGGGTTTATATACGTCAATGACCTGTGTTCGACGGATGCGCCTGGAGTTTATGCGGTAGGTGATGTCGTTCGTGGCCCCATGCTTGCACACAAGGGTATGGAAGAAGGTATCATGGTTGCGGAACGAATAGCCCGCCAGAAACCGATGGTCAACTATGATTGTGTGCCGGCGGTGGTTTACACTCACCCGGAAATCGCATGGGTGGGCAAATCCGAGCAGGAACTCAAAGCCGATGGCGAAACCTATGTCGTAGGCAGTTTCCCCATGGCCGCCAGCGGACGTGCTTTGGCGGCCAATGATGCCGTTGGCTTGATCAAGGTCATTGCAGATAAGGAGACAGACCGTATTCTGGGCGTCCATATGATTGGTGCCCATGCTTCTGAACTCATCGCTGAGGCAGTTATTGCCATGGAGTTTGGTGCCAGCGCTGAGGACCTGAGTTTGACGATGTTTGCTCATCCAACCTTGTCCGAAGGGTTGCACGAGGCGGCTCTCGCTGTGTCTGGTCGCGCCATCCATGTAGCTAATCGGAAGCGCAAAAAGTAATTTTGACGTGGATGCCGACTTTCGTATCTGCTTTTTATGGCAACCAATTTTTATAAACTATTTTAATCAACTAAGTGTTAAGGATTTGAAGTTATGAATCTTCATGAGTATCAGGCTAAGCAGTTGTTTGCCGAATATGGGCTACCTGTTTCAAAGGGTAAGGCGGTGGACACCGCTGATGAAGCAGTAGGTGTCGCAGAAGAATTAGGCGGAGATAAGTGGGTCGTCAAGGTTCAGGTGCATGCGGGAGGACGCGGTAAAGCAGGTGGTGTGAAGGTTGTGTCCAGCGTTGATGAAATCCGCGCTTTTGCAGATCAACATATAGGCACGAACCTTGTGACATTCCAGACCGACGAGAAGGGTCAGCCTGTCAGCAAGATATTCGTCGAAGAGTGTGCTGATATAGCCACGGAATTATATCTGGGCGCGGTAATAGACCGCTCCAGCCACAGGATTACTTTCATGGCCTCAACGGAAGGTGGTGTTGAGATCGAGAAAGTAGCTCAGGAGACCCCGGAGAAAATACTTCAGGCGGAAATTGATCCTGCTGTGGGTGCATCTTCTTATCAGGGGCGTGACCTTGCTTTTCAGCTTGGACTTGAAGGTAAACAGGTTAACCAGTTTGCCAGGCTCTTTGTTTCATTGGCAAATATGTTCGAGGAATGTGATTTATCTCTGGTTGAGATCAACCCACTGGTCATCACCACTGCTGGTGATGTCCACTGCCTGGACGCGAAGGTCTCTGTCGATAGCAACGCGCTGTACCGGCAAAAGAAACTTGCTGCCATGCGCGACCATTCTCAGGAGGATGAGCGGGAGAACGAAGCCTCGGAATACGGCCTCAACTATGTTGCCCTTGAAGGCAATATTGGCTGTATGGTGAATGGCGCCGGATTGGCAATGGGTACGATGGACCTGGTTAAGCTGCGTGGTGGCCAGCCGGCAAACTTCCTTGATGTCGGAGGTGGTGCGACAAAAGAAGCTGTTTGTGAAGCGTTTAAGATAATACTGTCGGACAAGGCTGTGAAGGCGGTGCTTATCAACATATTTGGCGGCATTGTCCAGTGCGACATTATTGCGGAAGGAATAATCGGGGCTGTTAAAGAGGTGCATGTAGCGGTGCCGGTAATTGTGAGATTCGAAGGAAATAATGCGGATCTTGGTGTGAAAGCGCTTGATGATAGTGATGTGGATATTATTGCGGCATCGAGCCTGAGCGATGCGGCGCAAAAAGCAGTAGATGCAGCGGGAGGTGAGGCATGAGTGTATTGGTTGACAAGTCAACGAAGGTCATTTGTCAGGGATTTACCGGTTCCCAGGGAACACTTCATTCCGAACAGGCTATTGCATATGGAACTCAAGTCGTTGGTGGAGTGACCCCCGGCAAGGGTGGCCAGGAGCACCTGGGTTTACCCGTATTTAATACGATGCGAGAAGCAGTAGATGCAACGGGTGCCGATGCCTCAGTAATCTATGTACCTGCACCCTTTGCCAAGGACGGTATTCTTGAGGCTGCTGATGCAGGCATCAAGCTGATCGTATGTATCACTGAAGGAGTTCCAACGCTGGATATGCTGACTGCAAAGGCCAGCCTGAACAGCCGTGGGATCCGGCTGATAGGCCCGAATTGTCCGGGTATCATTACCCCCGGGGGATGTAAGATTGGCATTATGCCTGCTGACATACATCTGCCAGGAAGAGTCGGTGTTGTTTCAAGGTCTGGCACCCTGACCTACGAGGCGGTAAAGCAGACAACTGACCTCGGTTTTGGTCAGAGTACCTGTGTTGGTATTGGTGGAGACCCCATACCTGGCAGTAGCTTCATCGATATCCTGGGTCTGTTTGAGGAGGACCCGGAAACAGAAGCAATAGCCATGGTCGGCGAAATAGGTGGTACCGCCGAAGAAGAAGCGGCTGCCTTCATCAAGAAAAATGTTACCAAACCCGTTGTCGCATACATTGCTGGTGTGACCGCACCGCCGGGCAAGCGCATGGGGCATGCCGGAGCGATCATAGCCGGGGGTAAGGGTACAGCTGACGAGAAGTTTGCTGCCCTGCAGTCTGCTGGCGTGCATACGGTTGAAAGCCTGGCGGAAATCGGTAGCAAACTGCAGGAAGTCACGGGTTGGTCCTAAGACTCCCGAGGCTTTTAGACAAGGGGGTTACCGGCAGTATCGGCGTACCTATGTGAGGCTCAGGTCCGGACAGGAAACGGTCTGCACCATGGGTGGGTGTGCCTACCCTTGAAAATGCCTGTCATTGCCCCCAACTACCTAGTTCCCATATCAAATAAGTGAGCTTGGCCACGATTTTACAGTGCCAACAATATATCAGATATATGAAACAGGAACGGGAATTGCCTGTTGCAGATAAATAGTACGGCGGATGCCCGCCATGAACCAGATTATTGAGGATCTACATGTCAGTTGAAGCAAAAAAAGAAACAATGGGCTTTCAGTCAGAAGCGAAGCAACTTCTGCATTTGATGATTCATTCCCTCTATTCCAACAAGGAAATCTTCCTGAGGGAACTGGTATCCAACGCTGCAGATGCTATCGATAAGCTGCGATTTGAGAGCCTGGCGAACCCTGAACTGATCGGTGAAATTAGCGATTTCAATATCAGAATTGATGTAGACAAGGACAAAAAGACCGTGTCAATCAGCGACAATGGTATTGGTATGAGTCGAGATGATGTCATTAGTCAACTGGGCACGATTGCCAAATCCGGTACGGCCCAATTCCTGGACTCTCTTACGGGTGACCAGAAGAAAGATGCACAGTTGATCGGCCAGTTTGGCGTTGGCTTCTACTCGTCATTTATTGTTGCGGATAAAGTTACCGTGGACAGCCGCGTTGCAGGTTCAGATGAATCTGAAGCAGTTCGATGGGTTTCGGCCGGCGAGGCGGATTTTGAAGTGGAGAATATCTCGAAAGCTGAGCGGGGGACCACCGTAACCCTTCACCTCAAGGGTGATGAAGAGGAGTTTCTCGATAGCTGGCGTTTAAAAGGAATCGTCAAAAAGTATGCTGATCACGTATCCGTTCCCGTACTGATGAAAAAGGAACAGGTAGAAGGCAAGGAGGAGGGAGAGGAGAAGGCCGAGGAGGTTGCCGAGGACGAAGTTGTAAATACCGCCAAAGCCTTGTGGACCCGCTCACGAAGTGAAATTGAAGATGACGAATACCATGAATTCTACAAGCATGTATCTCATGATTTTCAGGACCCCCTGACCTGGAGCCACAACAAGGTCGAGGGCAAACTGGACTATACGAGCCTTATATACATTCCCGCCAAGGCGCCTTTTGATATGTGGCAGCGGGAGGCTCCGCGCGGACTCAAGCTCTATGTGCAGCGGGTATTCATCATGGATGAGGCTGAGCAATTTCTCCCACTCTATTTACGGTTCATCAAGGGGATCGTTGATTCCAATGATTTGTCCCTGAATGTATCGCGAGAACTGCTGCAAAAAGATCCAGCCATCGAATCCATGCGAAATGCACTGACTAAGCGTGCGCTGGATCTAATGGAGAAGCTGGCGAAAAAAGATGTGGAGAACTACCAGTCTTTCTGGGATGAGTTTGGTCAGGTGCTTAAGGAAGGCATCGCAGAGGATTTTGGTAACAAGGAAAAGATTTCAAAGCTCATGCGCTTTGCAACAACGCACAATGATTCAGATATTCAGAACCAGCCACTCGCTGATTACGTTAGCAGAATGAAAGATGGGCAGGACAAGATCTATTATGTAGCCGCAGAAAATTTCAATACAGCAATCCATAGTCCGCACCTGGAGGTATTCAAGCAGAAGGGTATTGAGGTGCTGGTACTGTATGATCGTATTGATGAGTGGTTGATGAGCCACATGATGGAGTTTGACGGCAAGCAGTTTCAGGATGTTGCCAAGGGCTCGCTCGATCTCGGTGACCTGGAAGATAAAAAAGAACAAGAGGATAAAACCAAGGTTGAGGAAGAATTCAAAGGGTTGATCGAGCGAATTTCCGAGGTCCTGGGTGAGAAGGTCGAAGAGGTGCGCATCACTCACAGGCTTACGGACTCACCAGCATGCCTAGTTGTTAATGAAGATGAGATGGGTATGCAGATGCGCCGTGTGCTGGAATCTGCAGGCCAGGAGGTGCCCAGTACCAAGCGGATTTTTGAGATCAATCCGGAACATCCCTTGCTGGAAAAGCTTAATGATGAACCCGATATGGACCGCTTCGATGACCTCACCCGGGTGATCTATGATCAGGCCACACTGGCTGAAGGGGGTCAGCTGGACGAACCGGCGAGCTATGTAAAAAGGTTGAACAGAATACTACTGGAATTGTCCGCTTGATCTTCAGGGCGAGGAACCCGTACTAGAGGTTTGAACCCTGCCTCTGCTGCTGCAGGGCACTTGTGCGGATCAGGCTCAAACGTTCAGCTGTTCCTGGATGGGAGCTGAGAAGGTCAGAAACAAGGCTGGTGCCATCTCCTTTTCTGCCTTCACCTTGAACTGCTTGCAGACGCTGGAGTATCTCCTCGAAGGATTTGACCGGAATCCCCTCCTGGAGAAATAGCGCAATAGCGTAGTCATCTGCCTCTCGTTCAAAATTTCTAGAATAGGAGGCGTCTATCAGCAGGTGCCTTCAAGGGGGACCGTCACTTCCAGGTCATCATCCTGGACAAGTGACAGGCTTTCGAAATCGAAAACAGCATCATCTTTGATCACTTCCTTATCAAGAAGCTTGTCAAAGCAATGGTTCATATTGGTGACAAAGGCCATGAGGACTTTGTCCGTTTTTTCGCTTAATGCCAGAAAACCACCAATTTGATCTACAACGCCACGTTCGGCACCCCCTAGTGTTTCCACCACCAGGGCGTTGAGCGTCTTGACACTCGCTTTTTGGGTTTTTCGACTATTTACGGCACGATGCTGATCCGGGGGTATTACGAAGGCTAAAGATAGCCTGAAATCTGGGTGAAGTATAGAAATTGTCGGCCGGAATAAAGCTAAGTTTGTATATAAAATGTATATTTCATAGTAAGTTACATGAACTACTTGCCTCGACTTCTAGTTATTGCAGCATTTTTTGTTGTTGCCGGGAGCTGAATTGTATGTCGATGAAATTGGGGAAGGTAGGAAACAGTGGCTGATACAATAGCGTCAGGAAGTTGGGCAGGCTGAAATGGGATCAGGTGTTTAGTCAGATGGGCAAAGTTCTGCATGGTGGGCTGGCATGGATTGTCCTTTTGGTGGGCATGCTTGTACATGCATCATTGCAGGCTATGGAGCTTGCTCCTTACCCAGGTGTCGAAGTGGTGGAGTCAAGTGCTGAAATGCAGGTGATATCCAGGCGAATTATCCTGGGGTCCCTGAAGAAGATAAATAATGTTCTTGAGCCGGAACTGGTTGAGTTTGCTTTAGGAACGCGGCATGGAACTACCTATTTTTTCCCTCATGAAAGGCGGGTCGAGGAGGTCGCGGCCTTTTTCCGGGACCAGATGAGCCAATCCACAAGTATCCTGTTTGAATGCAAGGGGAGGGACTGTGGCAGCAGCAACTATTGGGCGAATACGGTCTATAACCGCCCGATCCTATACGGGCCCGAGCAGTATCAGCGCTACATGATTGGCCGATCAGTAGCCAGGGACCTGTATATTGCGGTTTACGTTGGTCAGCGTGGCACCAGAAAAATTTATGCACACATTGAAACTATCAGGGTTCCGGTCGAGTCCGTAGGGGGAAGTGAAGAAGAGATAACCGCTGAACTCAGGCTAAAGGGTCACTATGTGCTAACCCTGCCGAAATCCAGCAAGAATTTCGATTCCCTCCTTCAACCTATCGCCAGTTCAATGAAAAGTAACGGTGACATTCGGCTGACACTCGTGATACATGATGACTTGCATGATGGGGAAACCATTGAGCAAAGCTTGGAGCGAACATCTGGCCTTTCGCAATCAATTCGTGCGTCTCTGGTCTCAGCTGGAATCGAGCCAAGTCGACTATCTGCTTACGGTGTTGGCCCCCTGTCACCACGTGAAAAGCCGCCAGGCAAACACGGCAGCGCACTCCGACTGGAGTTACTTGTCATTGAGTGAGCTGATACGGGCCGGAGAACAAGCCTCTATTGATCGAGTTGCAGCAGGGAGAGGAACTCCATCCGCGTACTCTGGTTGTCGCGAAACTGACCCAGCATCACCGATGTTTTCATAGTGGAGTTTTGTTTTTCCACCCCACGCATCATCATGCACATGTGCTTCGCTTCAATGATAACGCTTACACCCGAAGCACTGGTTACATCATGGATTGCCTCGGCAATTTCCTTGGTTAGGTTTTCCTGGATCTGGAGCCTGCGGGCAAACATCTCAACGATGCGCGCTACCTTTGACAAGCCCAGCACCTTTCCCGTTGGCATATAGGCGACATGGCATTTACCTATAAAGGGCAGAAGGTGGTGCTCACACAGTGAGTAAAGTTCAATATCCTGCACGTTGATCATCTCACTCGTATCGGATTTGAATAGCGCATCGTTAACTACCTGCTCCAATGTTAGTTGGTAGCCCTGGGTGAGGAATGCCATCGCGTCTGCAGCCCGCCTCGGTGTGTCACTCAAACCTTCGCGCTCGGGGTTATCTTCAATTTGCTGGATGATGGCTTTGTATGCTTCTTGCACGATTCTGATCGCTGTTCCTCTTTGGGGTGCTAACCCTAAGCTATTAGCCTATTAGGGTAAAGGCTCAACAGGTCGGTTCAATATAAAACCCCGTGACTTAAGGTTCCGTGGGTTTAATTCGGTATAATCGCCGGATCTGAGAGGAGGATCCCATGCCAGGAAGTAGTATCGGTAACATGTTCAAAGTGACAACCTTTGGCGAGAGCCATGGGCCGGCACTTGGATGTGTCGTGGATGGATGTCCTCCGGGGTTGGAGCTCTCAGCGTTAGACCTGCAGGTCGACCTGGATAGAAGGCGCCCTGGATCCTCCAAGTACAGTACCCAGCGTAAGGAGGCTGACCAGATCAAGATCCTGTCGGGTGTGTTTGAAGGTCAAACGACGGGTACTGCTATTGGACTTGTCATAGAGAACTCGGATCAGAAGTCTGGTGATTATGATGAGATTAAATCGCTGTTCAGGCCGGGACACGCTGATTATACCTATCACAAGAAATACGGAATACGTGACTATCGTGGCGGTGGGCGTGCTTCAGCAAGAGAAACAGCAATGCGCGTAGCTGCTGGCGGGATTGCCAAGAAGTACCTGAGCACCCGCTATGGCATAAGGGTGAAAGGGTATTTGGCCCAAATGGGCGGTATAGAGGTAGAGGAGGTCGATTGGGCCGTCATCGATGACAATCCGTTTTTTTGCCCTGATATCAGTAAGGTTCCCGAGATGGAAGCCCTTATCGATCAGTTACGGCAGGATGGCGATTCGGTTGGCGCTAAAATTACCCTGGTTGCCAGTGGGATGATGTCCGGTCTGGGTGAGCCAGTATTCAATAGGCTCGACGCCGATATCGCCGGTGCGATCATGGGCATTAATGCGGTGAAGGGCGTTGAGATCGGGTCCGGGTTTGAAAGCGTTACACAAAGAGGATCAGCACACCGCGATGAAATTATGCCTGACGGTTTCCTGTCCAACAATGCGGGTGGCGTTCTGGGCGGCATATCGACCGGACAGGATATTATTGTGCATCTTGCCATGAAGCCAACATCAAGTATTACGCTGCCTGCGAAAACTATTGATACCCAGGGGAAGGCTGCAGAAATCACAACCAAGGGCAGACATGACCCCTGCGTTGGGGTACGCGCAACGCCAATTGCCGAGGCAATGCTTGCTATCGTCCTGATGGATCACCTTTTGAAGCATCGGTCCCAAAATATGGACGTTGTTACTGACCTGCCGGATTTTTAGTCACGGTCATCCGTGTCTCGGGTCGATCCTGCCAACCTTCGAAATCTGTATTTTCCAGCAGCAGGTCAATGAATGCGCGTCCGGCATTGGATACGCTACGCTGTACATGGTGTATCACGCCAAGGGTCCTTTCCATGGTGACATCCGGTACATCCAGAACGCAGGTCGTATCATCAAGCATGGAACGAGGTAGCACGCTCCAGCCCAGGCCAACTGAAATCAGCATTTTTATCGTTTCGAGATAGTTGGTGGACATGCCCACCTTTAGGGTGAGTCCCTTTTGATCAAACATCTGTTTCACGATTCTGCCGGTGAATGTACTCATGTCGGGCAGGACGGCCAAGTGTTCAGCGAGAGTTTCGACATAGATCCTGCCTGTGCCCGCAAGTGGATGATCGGTTGCACAGACACAGGTTAGTTGGTCATGCCAGATTGGCATTGCCTTGAGACGTTCATGTCGGGTCGGCGAGAGTGTTATTACCCCCAGTTCAAGGTTCCCTTGAATAATTTCATCATGAGCCACTTCAGAGTCCATGAAATGCAGATCAAGTGATACGCTAGGATAGCGAGATGAATATTCCTTTAGTACATCCCCCAGTCGCCACAGGCCAATGTGATGACTCGTGGCCAGGGAAAGCCTTCCGGAAACAGTCCTGATCAGGTTTGATATTGCGCGTCCGGTGTCTTCCACCTTGGACAGTATTTCAGTCGCCCTTGGATAAAGCTCGCTACCTGCCTCGGTAAGGTTAACCGTACGGCCAGTGCGGTCAAAAACCTTTACCCCCAACTGGTTTTCAAGCAGAGCAATTCGTTTGCTGACCGCGGGTTGCGTCAGGTGCAGCCGGTCGGCTGCCAGCGAAAAGGAGCCCTGATCCGCGACGATGACAAAGGCTCTGAGGCCATCAAATTCCATACTTAAGTATTCCGTTCTTTTATTGAATTCATAAAAAATATGAATTTGCGTTATGCGACAGCTGATTCTAACATTCGTTCGCATATTTTGAGGAGAGAATGAAAAGTGGACCAATTTGATGTCGCTATTGTTGGCGCCACCGGTGCCGTTGGTGAGGTGATGCGTGAATTACTTGAGCAGCGAAGCTTCCCCGTGAGCAACCTTTATCTGCTGGCCAGCGAGAGGTCTGCGGGTACGAGGCTCCAGTTTGGAGGAAAGTCCGTGATCGTCGAGGATCTGTCTACATTCGATTTCAGCCAGGCACAAATTAGCTTGTTTTCTGCTGGCGGCAGCATTTCAGCAGAATATGCGCCCATTGCTGCTTCCGCGGGATGTGTCGTCATAGATAATACTTCGCAATTCCGGCGCAACGATGAAATTCCGCTGATTGTGCCGGAGGTCAACGCTCACAGGATTGGGGATCACAGCAAAACAAATATCATCGCCAACCCCAACTGCTCAACAATCCAGATGTTGGTTGCGCTAAAGCCCATCTATGACACGGTCGGTATTGACCGTATTAATGTGAGCACCTACCAGGCCGTTTCGGGAGCCGGCAAGCGTGGCATTGAGGAACTGGCGGCCCAGACGGCGCGGCTGTTGAATGGCCAACCCATTGAAACCGACATTTTTCCCAAACAAATAGCCTTTAATGCACTGCCTCACATAGGTGATTTCAGTGGTAATGGTTACACCATCGAAGAGATGAAGATGGTGTGGGAGACCCACAAGATATTCGAGGATGAATCTATCCAGGTTAATCCCACCTGCGTCCGAGTACCTGTTTTCCATGTCATTCCGAGGCGGTTCACATAGAAACCAGCGCCAGTTTGAGCGCCACGGACGCGAGAAGCCTGCTGGAAGGTGCCCCTGGTGTTATTGTCATTGATGACACGCTGGAAGGTAGTTACCCAACCCCCGTTTCGAATTCGGCAGGGGAAGATCCTGTCTACGTTGGCCGAATACGCCAAGACTTATCATCTGAGCGGGGTCTTAACCTTTGGATAGTCTCAGACAACCTGCGCAAAGGCGCTGCGCTCAACAGTATACAAATAGCTGAAGTTTTGATAAAACAGCTGTAATAAGCGATACTTAACGCAACTATTGGAGATCATTTCTAGGTTTTCCTGCTAGTTCTGAGGGGGTGTCGTAGGGTCTGCTGTGGCTCAGATTGAGTATCTCGTGGTGTCGGTTGGGGTAAAGAGAGGTAAAAAATGATTCAAAGGCTCTTGTTGCTCACTGTAGCTTTGGTTGCCCTATCCTGTGAGGCCGCGTTCGGACTTGGGCTGGGAGGACTTGAGCTTGATTCGGCTCTGAATCAAGAGTTTAAGGCTGAAATTGAGTTGACCAATACAGAGGGTCTGACGGTCGAGGAAATACTGCCGAATCTAGCTTCCCAGGATGACTTTGACCGGGTTGGGGTTGAAAGAAACTACATCCTCACAAATTTGCGATTTCGCGTTGTCCAAAATGATGAAGGTAAACTGGCTGTTCGAGTAACGAGCCAGAGACCGATCATCGAGCCGTTTCTCAATTTTATCGTCGAGGTTCTTTGGCCGAATGGTCGAATACTGCGCGAGTACACCGTGCTGCTCGACCCACCGGTCTTCGCGCCACCGGAGCAGGGTGTTGTACCAATCTCACCCAGTCAGACTTACCAGGGGTCAACCCAGGGAAGACCAGCCCAGGCTTCAACCCAGAGGAGGCCAATTCCACCCGCGCCTGCCAAAAAGCAGGAACGGGCACAGGAAGGCGAAAACAGTGATGATGAATATGGCATGACGGGTGCAGGAGATACTCTGTGGGAAATTGCCATGAAAACGAGACCTGACGATTCCGTCTCGATTCAACAGACCATGTTGGCACTTCAGAAGGCGAACCCAGAAGCCTTTATCAACAATAACGTCAACCTGCTGAAAGCTGGCTATGTGCTAAGAGTCCCTGATCGAAATGAGATAAGGCAGGAAACGAGCACATCAGCAAATGCTGAAGTAAGGCTGCAGAATCAGGAATTTGAAGACTATCGATCCGGCAGGGTAGCACAGCTCGACGCGACAAGAAGGAAATCCCGTGGCGATACCAGTAGCTCAGATCAGGAAGATGGAGAGTTAAGGCTTCTTGCTGCTGACCGAAGTCAGGGGCAGCGTTCTGGTGATAGTGCGGAGGCGCAAGCGCTGGAAAATGAACTTGCTGTAGCCCAGGAAGACCTTGACCGTGCCAGAAGGGCGAACACGGAACTGAATGTACGCCTGGACGACCTTGCAGGCGAGCGCGAAACACTGAATAAAATTGTAACTCTGAAGGATGATCAACTGGCAGCACTGCGTGCGCAGGTTCAGAAGATGCAGGAAGTTGGGGTTGATCCGGGATCCGTTGATCTGGGTGCACCTACTGCTACACCGTCAGAACCCGCTGCTCCTCAACAGCAGGGTTCGCTCCTCACGAATCCATTGGTACTTGGAGGGTTGGTGCTGTTGCTTCTAGTCGGGGCGGTAGGTGGTCTATTCTTCATGCGCAAGAAACAACAGGCTGCAGGTCTTGAAGAAGATGACTTCACCGGTTTGGCAATTGATGATGACCTGGCGGAGGTCGCTGAAGAAGAGCCCGAAGAGGAAGCAGAAAAGGAAGAGTCGGCTAAGGAGGAGGGCGAAGAGCTAGCACCACAAACATCAGATGCTATCAGTGAAGCTGAAATCTATATCACCTACGGTAGGTTTCCTCAGGCAATAACATTTCTGCAAAATGCTATCGAAGCAGAGCCCAAGCGAGCTGATATCCAGTTAAAGCTGCTCGAGGTGTATGTAACGACTGAGGATGCTACAGCATTCAACCTGCAACTCGATCAGTTGAAGGGGCTGGGTGATGACGATGCGGTCACCAAGGCAGAGGAAATGCAGGCGCAGATTCCCGGTGCCTCCGAAAATGCTGAGGCCGCCATGGAAGCGACGATCATCAGTTCTGAACCTATTGCGGCTGTGGAAGAGCTGGACAATGACGATGATGATGACTTCAGCTTTGACCTAGACGATGACGAGGGGATCAGCCTTGACCTCGACGATAGTGAAGAACTTGACCTCGCAGAGGGTGACGACGATGCTATTAGCCTGGATAATGACGCGGAGATAGATCTGGGGGAGATAGACCTTGGTGATGATGACGATGGTGCACTCAGTCTAGGTCTGGATGAGGACGACGACTCGATCAGCCTTGATCTAGACGGCGATGATGCGCTCAGCCTAGATCTAGATGATGATCTCGAAGATCTCAACCTCGATGCTGATGCCAGTACAAACCTTGATTTGGCACGTGCATACATCGATATGGGCGACAAGGATGGTGCCAAGTCATTGCTTCAGAAAGTTATATCGGAAGGAACGGATGCCGATATTGAAGATGCCAATGAACTGATGGGAGAACTCGATTAATGCCCTGAGCCGAGTCGCGCTGGGTGTCTCCTACAATGGCGCTTCCTTTCATGGGTGGCAATCGCAAGCGGCAGGCGTGGCAACCATTCAGGATGCCGTCCAGGACTCCCTTAGTATTGTCGCAGATCATACGGTTACGCTAACCTGCGCCGGAAGAACGGATGCAGGTGTTCACGCAACCTCTCAGGTCGTCAACTTTGACACACATGCCTCGCGGGATACTAAGGCCTGGGTTCTAGGAACCAACGCCCATCTGCCAGATACAATTGCAGTCAATTGGGCGCGAGAAGTACCCTCAGAGTTTGATGCAAGGTTTTCAGCCGTGAGTCGGCGCTACCTTTACATCATCGTCAACAACCGAAACCGGTCAGGTCTGATGTCCGAGTTGGCAACGCGGGAGCACCGTCATCTTGATGCTGCCCTGATGAATGAATCAGCACAGGCACTTGTCGGTGAAAATGATTTCTCATCTTTCAGGGCGGCAAGTTGTCAGTCCAGGACCGCGGCACGAAACGTTCAGCATGTCAGGGTTGCTCGCTCGGGTGAACTCGTCGTGATTGACATAGCAGCAAATGCATTCCTGCACCATATGGTCAGGAATATCGCAGGTGTGATGCTTGACATCGGGGCGGGTGAAAAACCGGCATCCTGGGCAGGTGAACTGCTGGTCCTGCGCGACCGAACCAGGGCAGGTGTAACCGCTTCTCCCAAAGGCCTCTACCTGATACAGGTAGACTATCCTGACTATAGTGAGGTGCCAAAAGGAGCACAGCTACCACACTTTCTCGGTGCCCTGCCAATCTCCAACTGATTGGACACCAGTCGATTAGAGGCTGCGTACCTTCTCATGTTAAACTCTGCGGCCTTCAAATATACCTAATATGAAACGCACCAGAATCAAAATTTGCGGCATAACGAATAGTCGTGATGCCGAATTTGCAGTGGCATGTGAAGTCGATGCTCTGGGTTTTAACCTGTATAAAAAAAGCCCGAGATGTATCGATGCGATCGCTGCCAACAGTATTATCGAGCAGTTACCGCCATTTGTGATCTCAGTTGGCCTGTTTGTTAATCATCCAGCCGACGAGGTTCGTCATGCAATTTCAGAATCTTCATTCGACCTCCTGCAATTTCACGGTGATGAGACGGACGACTACTGCATGTCTTTTGGTAAGCCCTTCATCAAGGCCATTAGACTTAAAGTGCCTTCAGAACTGGAAATGCAGGTGAGTGCATTTCCCCATGCCAGAGGTGTGTTACTTGATGCCTATGTAGAAGGTGAATATGGCGGTACCGGTGAGTCAATCGACTGGGCAGACATCCCTGATACAAATATACCCGTTGTCCTGGCTGGTGGCTTGAATGTCATCAATGTAGGCCTGGCTATTGAACAGGTCGCACCATTTGCAGTTGATGTGAGCAGCGGTGTTGAATCCGAGAAAGGCGTTAAGGATCACAAAAAAATCGCCAGGTTTGTTCAGGCGGTACGCAAAGCTGATAGTGAGGCAAGTAATGACAAATGAAAGTGTTCAGGATGACGACGGTGTGAATGAACAAATCTCATCATTTCCTGATGATACTGGCCATTTTGGGGTCTACGGTGGACGGTTCGTTTCCGAGATCCTGATGCAGGCACTCGAAGAGCTGAATAATGAGTATGAGAGACTAAGGCATGACGAGGCATTTCAGGCCGAACTTAAAAGTGACATGTCTCATTATGTTGGTCGTGCGTCACCGCTCTACTTTGCACAAAGACTAACAGACATGGCCGGTGGGGCAAAAATATATCTGAAGCGCGAAGACCTGAACCATACGGGGGCCCATAAAATCAACAACTGTATTGGGCAGGCCCTGCTTGCCAAATACATGGGGAAGCCGAGAATCATAGCCGAAACCGGCGCCGGTCAGCATGGCGTTGCCTCGGCTACCGTCGCAGCGCGATTTGGTCTTACCTGCCAGGTCTACATGGGGAGTGAAGATATTGAACGCCAGAGCCTCAACGTATACAGGATGAAATTACTGGGAGCGGATGTGGTGCCGGTAACGTCCGGTTCCCGGACACTGAAGGATGCCCTGAGTGAGGCCATGCGTGATTGGGTCACCAATGTTGATGATACACATTACATTATTGGTACCGTTGCGGGACCGCACCCGTATCCAAAGCTCGTTCGTGATTTCCAGTCTGTCATTGGCAGAGAAACAAAAGCGCAATTTGCCGATATACACGGAGGATTGCCCGATGCACTGGTAGCCTGTGTCGGCGGCGGATCAAATGCCATGGGTATTTTCTATCCATTTCTTGAAGATGCATCGGTCCGCCTTGTTGGGGTTGAAGCTGCTGGCATGGGGTTGGAAACGGGGGAGCATGCGGCACCACTCACAGCAGGGAATGTGGGCGTGCTACATGGCAACCGAACCTATCTTATGCAGGATGCTGATGGCCAGATCATTGATACTCATTCGGTGTCTGCGGGTCTCGACTACCCGGGGGTAGGCCCGGAGCATGCCTGGTTAAAAGATATCAAGCGGGCTGAGTATGTTGCTGTAACGGATGAGCAGGCCCTTGAAGCGTTTCGATCTCTGAACCTGCTGGAAGGAATCCTGCCTGCACTTGAATCAGCCCATGCGGTGGCTTATGGGATTGAGCTTGCGAAGAGCATGGATAGAGAAAAGGCGATTGTCATTAATCTCTCGGGGCGAGGCGATAAGGACATACCAACAATGGCGAAAATTGACGGTATCACCATTACCTGAGGGTCGAGAATTGAGTAGGTTAACGATAAAAGTAGAAGCAAATCAGACCGCCGGACGAAAAAGTCTGGTGGCTTATATCGTTGCCGGTGATCCGGTCAAGGATCTGACGGTCAAGTTAATGCATGCGATGGTTGATGCTGGTGTCGATATTATTGAACTCGGCTTTCCCTTCTCGGACCCGGAGGCTGAAGGGCCCGTAATCCAACTGGCCCATGAAAGAGCCCTGAAGCACGGCACCTCGCTGCGAGATGTTTTGTTGATGGTGGAGGAGTTTCGTCAGGGGGATACGGACACACCGGTCATCCTGATGGGCTATCTCAATCCAATCGAGTTGATGGGCTATGAGGCGTTCTGCGTTTTCGCCTCAAGCACCGGGGTCGATGGCACCATAATTGTCAACCTGCCACCAGAGGAATCAGGTGTATTTTCAAGCCACCTTGAGAATCATGATATTGATTCTGTTTATCTTCTTGCGCCAACCACGACGGATAAGCGGGCAGCCTATGTCACCGCCCAGAGCAGAGGGTTCGTCTATTATGTCTCACTCAAGGGGACAACCGGGGCATCGAATTTAGATGTCACTGATGTTGGTGAAAAACTCTCCCGCTTCAGAGAAATTAGCTCACTCCCGGTTATGGTGGGCTTTGGTATCAAAGATGCTGCGACGGCTGCAGAGGTCGCTCAAATCTCTGATGGCGTTGTGGTTGGTTCCGCTATCGTCAACCTGATTGCGAAGCATGAGAATGAGCTTGGTAGCGTGATCCCTGATGTCACGGAATTACTCGGTGGAATTAGAAAAAGCCTGGACAAAATATAGTGTGCAGGGTGACCGCATGTGACACTGGATGAATGGCTCCATCGAATTGAAAACCTGCATCCCGTCAAGTGGGACCTCGGTATTGAGCGGGTTGGAGAGGTAGCGAAACGGCTGGCCGTCGTTAAACCGGCGCCGCTTGTTTTTCTTGTCGCGGGTACGAATGGCAAAGGTTCAACTTCTGAATACCTGGAACAATTTTGTCTGCATCAGGGCAAGCGAGTTGGCAAGGCCACTTCTCCCCACCTGCTGAAGTTTAACGAGAGGATTGTTGTTGATGGCAAGCCCGCTCCTGATAACGAAATATGCGCGGCCTTCGCAGCCATAGAGCAGGCACGCGATGAAATCTCGCTCACCTTCTTTGAATTTGCTGCGCTCGCCGCACTTTTAATCTTCAGGGAACAGCAGGTGGAGGTAGCGGTTCTGGAAGTTGGTTTGGGCGGCCGCCTTGATGCGATGAACCTGGTAGAGCCAGATGTCAGTGTGATTACCAAGATTGCTATGGATCATGAAGCCTGGCTGGGCAGTACCCTGGATGAGATAGCCGCCGAAAAAGCGGGCGTAATGCGAGCCGGGAAGCCCTGCGTGATCGCGGAATCTGCACCACCGAATTCAATTCGCCTAAGCGCTTCTGAGAAGGCCTGTAGGCTATTCCTCAATGGGGATCATTTTGCCCTCAGCGCCGATACTGCCAGATGCACGTCGATGACAGGAGAGAGCCTGCACTTTGATAAACCTGGTAATGGTTATCTGCCCGCCGATAGTGCTGCCGCCGCTATGCAGGCGCTGGTGTGTGCCGGACTCCATTTTGACGAGACCAATCTGCAGGAGGTTTTGCGGGAAACCAGGTTGCCGGGCCGCCTGCAGTGGCTGGAGGGCGAAAGGCAGGTATTGCTTGATGTAGCTCACAACCCTAATGCGGCTGAATATCTGAAGTCCTACCTGCAGTCCCTTGAAGGCAATGATCGCGTGCATGCGGTGGTAGCCATGTATGCAGACAAGGATTGCGAGGGTGTTTTCTCCATGCTAAGCGCCTGCGTTGACCACTGGCATCTGGCAAGCATGGATGAAGCACGCGGTGCGACTGCGCAAGAGCTTCGTAACCGCCTATCTGCATCATCTGGGTCCGCAGTGAGCACGTATGATAAAATACCGGACGCCTTCAGAGGTGCTCTGGCAATGGCGGGAAAAGATGATCTGGTTCTGGTTTTTGGATCCTTCCCGCTGGTTGCAACAGTGCTGCAGTTGGCCGTCACAAAGTAAACCACCGGACAAGACATTTGGATGCAAGGTTAAAACAGAGGCTGGTGGGGGCGTGCATCTTAACCTCCGTGGCGGTCATCGTACTGCCCATGCTCATGGATGGTTCAACTGAAGACAGGGCGCGGGTAATGGCCAGTATCCCGGAAGCGCCAGATATCGATGTAAAAAAACTGTCAGTGAAGGACCTTCGCCTTAAAATGGAGCGGATGGAGCGCGCCAGCGCTACACAGCTACCCCTTGAGGTTGTTGACGAGAGTACTTACGCTGCAGGTGCTGATTTCACCCTTGATAAGAACAGTTTGCCCGTAAGCTGGAGCCTGCAGTTGGGAAGTTTCAGGAACAGGGTAAATGCCATCAAGTTGCGTGCCAGATTGAGAGATGCTGAACATCGAAGTTATATACTCTATGAAAAAACAAGCAAAGGTGAAACATACCGTGTATTCGTCGGGCCAATGGTGAAAAAGAGTGCATTACAGGCACTGCAAGGTAAGATTGAGACGAGTTTGAAGCTTAAGGGTCAGATTGTGCGCTATAGGGTTGAGGATGACGCAGGTCAGTTGGGTGGGTAATTGAATTTTCTTGCGACGGTCGACTGGCTAATTGTTGCCATCCTCGCGGTTTCCACACTGATAAGCATCAGGCGTGGGTTTGTGAAGGAAGCGCTTTCTGTGGTCACCTGGACCGCGGCGATTATTATTTCAAGGCTATTTGCCAGCCAGGTATCAACGCTGCTTGTGGGTGTCATCGAAATGCCCTCATTACGCCTGGGTGCCGCCTATGCCATGCTCTTTGCCGGCACCCTGATCGTCGGTGGGTTGCTGAACAGCCTTGTCAGTGAGGTCATTAAAATGACAGGGCTTGGTGGAACTGACAAATTTTTTGGCATGTTTTTTGGATTTGCCAGGGGGAGTATCGTTATCCTTGTTGTGGTAGCAGGGTTATACTATCTGGCACCTGTGCAAGAAGATTCCTGGTGGAAAGAATCGGTGTTGCTTCCACATGTCGTTAGTACCATCGAATGGCTTGGCCCCATATTATGGGAACAGGGTGAACAGCTCATTGAATTGACTAGTGTGAGGGGAATCTGACTATGTGCGGTATCGTTGGGATGGTGGGTAAAAAGGATGTCAATTATGACCTCTATGATGCCATAACCGTGTTGCAACACCGGGGACAGGACGCCGCAGGTATCGTGACCTGTGATGGTGATCGACTGCATCTTCGTAAACATAATGGACTTGTACGTGATGTTTTCAGGCAGGCCCATATGGACAGCCTGGTTGGTGCGATGGGCATTGCACATGTTCGTTACCCCACGGCTGGATCCGCGAGTTCCGCTGAAGCACAACCCATGTATGTCAACTCACCATTTGGAATATGCTTAGCCCACAATGGCAACCTAACCAATGATGATGAACTGAATGAAGACCTGTTCCGATCTGACCGGCGACATATTAATACCGGCTCAGACTCTGAAGTCCTGTTAAACGTTTTTTCCCATGAGCTGCACGATATTTCGGGGATGCGACCAAAGCCTGACGATATTTTTGAGGCGATAGAACGTGTCCATGAACGTGTAATTGGCGCATATGCCGTCGTTGCCCTTATTACGGGACACGGTATCGTAGGGTTTCGTGACCCCTGCGGTATCAGGCCGCTGATATACGGCAAAAGAGAAGGCGATGCTGGAACCGAGTACATGATTGCCTCAGAAAGTGTGGCACTAAATGCTTTGGGGTTTGAAGTTATCGACGATATAGCGCCAGGTGAAGCCATCTATATTCAGTCCAACGGCAAGGTACATCGCAGGCAGTGTGCGGCCGAAACAACTTACAGCCCCTGTATATTTGAACATGTGTATCTTGCCCGACCGGATTCAATCATCGATGGTGTTTCCGTTTACAAGGCTCGTCTTAAGATGGGCGATAAGCTGGCGGATAAGATTTTGAGAATACACCCTGATCACGATATCGATGTTGTCATTCCAATTCCTGATACCAGTTGCACAGCGGCATTGCCGCTCGCCCACAGGTTGAACGTCAAGTACAGGGAAGGGCTGGTTAAGAATCGCTACATTGGTCGGACTTTCATCATGCCTGATCAAGTGGAGCGCCAGAAATCGGTACGGCGAAAATTCAGCACGGTTGAGCTTGAATTTCAGGGGAAAAATGTACTCCTGGTCGACGACTCCATTGTTCGTGGTACCACCTCACGGCAAATCGTACAGATGGCCAGGGATGCCGGGGCAAATAAGGTCTACCTCGTATCTGCAGCACCGCCAGTACGTTTCCCTAATGTTTACGGCATTGACATGCCTGATACGAAGGAGTTTGTAGCGCACAACCAGACGGTTGAGGAAATTGCTGACTATATTGGTGCTGACTGGTTGATCTATCAGGATTTGGAAGACCTGATTGACTGTGCCAGTGGAATCAATTCGAAGATTGACAGGTTTGACACCTCCGTCTTTGATGCTGACTATGTTACTGGCGGCGTAGATGACCTATATCTGGCCCGACTTGAGTCGCGGCGAAATGATGACGCGAAGGCGATGAGAAATGGTGCGAATGTGGAAGTGATTGAGCTCCACAACCAGGCTTGAGAAAACGCTAAAAGTGCCAGCTATCCTTGAGAAAACTATTGCGCACGTTGGGTCTGTGCTTCTGGGTAAGGAACACCATATTAAGTTGGCACTGACCTGTCTTCTGTCCCGTGGTCACCTTCTCATCGAAGATCTGCCTGGCATGGGCAAAACAACCATGTCCCATACCCTCGCCAAGGTATTGAATCTCAGCTATAACCGCATCCAGTTTACCAGTGACCTTTTGCCAGCAGATATTTTGGGTGTCTCTATTTATGAAAAGGATGCCAGCAATTTCAAGTTTCATCCTGGACCGATCTTCAGTCAGCTGGTACTTGCAGACGAAATCAATCGTACTACGCCAAAAAGTCAGAGTGCACTGCTTGAAGCAATGGAAGAGCGTCAAGTGACCATTGAAGGTCAGACGCGACCACTGCCTGCACCGTTTTTTGTTATCGCTACGCAAAACTCAAACACCCAGGCGGGGACATTTCCCCTGCCGGAATCGCAACTCGATCGGTTTCTGATGAGAATTGAACTGGGGTACCCGGATGCAGCAGCAGAGCGAGTCCTTCTCAAGGGGGAGGATCGGCGTGCTGTACTCGAGCGGCTGGAGCCCACGATGACTGTCCAGCAGTTGCAGGAATTACAGGTTGAGGCGGAGCAGGTCGTGGCCTCTGAGGCGGTACTTGATTATATTCAGCGGCTGGTTCAGCACACGCGTCAGGCTCCTGAGTTTGCCTACGGCCTGTCACCCAGGGGAGCGCTGGCTTTGCTAGCCTGTTCGCGCGCCTGGGCTTTCATTGAAAATCGCAGTCATGTCGTGCCGGAGGATGTTCAGGCGGTGCTTCCCTCCGTCGTTGAACACAGGTTGAGAGAGGCGGCAGACTTCTCTGGACATGGTGGTACGGCACTTGCGCAGCGACTGCTCACTAAGGTGGACGTGATAGGCTAGGTAGGCTCCCTAAATGACCAGCAGCGCAAATACACCTGATTCCACCGTTTGGCCATCCATAAGGTTCAGACGCTGGCTGGACAGGCGGATGCCGCCCGCCAGCGCCATCACGCTGGATCGGAAAAAGATTTTCATATTGCCCACCAAGGAAGGGATTCTCTTCAGCTTCCTGATTGTGTTCATGGTGCTTGCTGGTATTAACTATCAGAACAGCCTCATCTTCGTGCTTGCTTTTCTGCTAGCGAGCCTATTTATGGTCAGCATCCTGCACACTTATCGCAACCTCTCGGGACTAACGATCATGGCCAGTAGCACGCTGCCTGCTTTTGCGGGAGAGGACGCAGAGTTTACGCTCGTGCTAAGCCGATTAGGTGCGCGCACCTTTGAGGCTTTACTACTGGGATGGAATCCTGAACTGCTTCAGGGGGCAGACCTCCTCGAAGAGGAAGAGGTAAAAGTCAAATTATTTGTGGAAACCCGTATTCGTGGCGTCATGAACCCGGGGCGAATGTTAATCCAGACTTACTACCCAGTGGGTTTGTTTCGAGCCTGGTCCTGGCTTGATCTTGATATGCAAACTATCGTGTATCCAAGGCCGGTTCCAGCTGGGGCAATTCCGTTTGCACAGGCGAGTAGCAACGATGGTGAACTGATACAGCGGGAAGGCGTTGATGACTTCTATGGTCTTCGTGACTACCAGCAGGGTGATCCGCTGAAGCATGTTGCATGGAAGTCCTATGCGCGAACAGGTGAGCTTTTAACCAAGCAGTTTGCAGCCTTTGCAGATAGAAGAGTCTGGCTGGAGTGGGACTTTTTCCCCGGTATGGACAGGGAGGCAAGACTAAGCAGGCTCTGTTACTGGGTATTAAAATTTGATGCCGGCAATGACGAATACGGGCTCCGTTTGCCGGGTATAGAACTGGCACCCGGTCGTGGCCATGAGCATCGCGAGGAAATGCTGAAAACCCTTGCATTGTTTGAAATTGAGCAGGGCTCATGACCGGATTCCAGGTTCCAAGGAACAGCCTTGCCTGGATGCTGGTAGCGCAGATGGCGGTAATCGTGCCGCACTTCTCACGTCTGCCGTACCTCACTATTGCGCTGTGCTTTTTTTGTGTCCTGTGGCGAGTGATGGTCTACCAGGGGCGCTGGTCCTATCCAGGGAAGTGGATCAAAGTGCTGTTTATTTTCTTTGGCACGGTTGGGCTTGGCTTTGGGTACGGCACCTTTCTGGGTCTTGACCCATGGGTCGGTCTACTCATTATGATGTTTGTCCTCAAGCTATTGGAGATGCACCACAAAAGAGATGGTTACGTGGTTATTCTCCTCGGCTACTTTGTCGCGGTGACTCAATTTCTTTACGAGCAGGGCATACCCTCCACCCTGTATATATTTGTGTGCGTGATCATGATCACCGCTGCTTTGATCGGCCTGAATCAAACCCGCTCCCACCTTCGGCCAGTACAGACTTTCAAGAAGGCCACTGTCTTGCTGGTACAATCCCTGCCGCTGATGATTGTGCTGTTTGTATTGTTTCCCCGGATCTCGCCTCTCTGGACCGTGCCTATGCAATCAAGTGTCGCCAGGACCGGGGTCACGGACACCATGACGCCAGGGAATATCGCCTTGCTTACCCAGTCTGATGAGCTGGCATTCAGAGCAACATTTGCCGGTGAAGTACCGCCCCTGAGCAAGCTATACTGGCGGGGCCTTGTGCTTTCACGATTTGATGGGGAGTCCTGGACGCAGGAACTTCCAGCTCTTTATGGAAGGATCTATCGGCCGGATCAGCCGCCGACCAGCTGGCAAGACAAGATGGAACTGTTAGGAGAGGAAGTTAGATACAGTATCCTGTTGGAGCCAACCAGCCAAAACTGGCTTTTCAGCCTGACTATGCCGGAGGGGACAAATAAGGAAGGCATAGGACTCGTCCGAGACTTCCGCTTCTATTCCTTTCGTGAGATCAGGTCGAAACTCCGCTATGAGCTGACATCGCACCTGAACTACAGAATTGATCGGGACCTACATGACTTCTGGCGATACCGTTATACCCTACTGCCGGAGGAAGGGAATCCAAGGGCAAAACGCCTGGCTGAATCGATCTGGGAACGGTCACCGAACAAGCGAGACTATATTCGCAATATCCTGCGCAGGTTCAACCTGGAAGAGTTCGTTTATACCCTCAAACCGCCTGTTCTGGGAGACCACTCAGTTGATGAATTCCTCCTGGATAGTAAACGTGGATTTTGTGAGCATTATGCCGGTAGTTTTGTCTTCCTGATGCGTGCGGTTGGCATCCCTGCCCGTGTCGTGGTGGGGTACCAGGGAGGTGAGTACAACCGAATAGGCAACTATGTCGAGGTCAGGCAGTTTGATGCCCATGCCTGGACTGAAGTCTGGCAGGAAGGGCAGGGCTGGGTAAGGGTCGATCCCACATCGGCGGTTGCACCGGAGAGAATCGAGAGCGGCCTTGAATTCGCTGTTAAAGATGAAGATACATTCCTCTCCAATCTGCCTCTTTCCTGGATGAAATACCGTCAAACCCTGTGGCTGACTGAAATCCGTTTGCAGCTAAGCGCCCTTGGCCACTATTGGGACAGGTGGGTAGTTGGCTATACGCCGAGTGTGCAAATGAGTTTACTCGCCCGGTACTTTGGTGATCTCGACCGGAAGTGGCTGGGTATGGTAATGCTGAGCGGCTTCTTTAGCCTGTTGGGGGTTGTGGCAATTTTTGTCCTTGGCAAACGAAGCCATGCCCTGCTGCGGCCAATAGACAGGGAGTACCTGAGGTTTTGTCAGTTGATGGCAAGGCAGGGGTTACCGAGATCCGTCGGTGAAGGGCCACTAGATTTTGCCGCGCGGGTCGCGCAAGCGCGCCCGGACCTGGCGCCGGCGATGAAGCAGGTTACCGATACCTATATCCGTCTGAACTATGCGGAGGATCAACCGGAAAAAACCAAATCGCTTCGAAAAGCGATCAGAGTTTACCGGTTCAGGAATCTGGTTACTGAAGCCTAGTTGCTTAGGCTTAGCTAATTAGGCCTTACTACTCAGACCTGAACGGCACTTACTTAAGCCGTTAACCATATTTTTGTCACCCTGAGAGGAGCGGCGAAGACCGCGAAGTCGAAGGGTCTCGCTTTTGGGCTGCTGGCAGAGATTTCTCCACTTCGGTCCCTTCGGCTCCGTCGCGCGCGACTCCGGTTGGTCGCTTAGGGCAGGCGAAATGACAGGGCTAGTGTGGTTAAGTAAGTGCCATTCTACTCAGACCCTTTTACTGAGATCTGGCTATTATCTGGTCTGCCGCTTCCCGGAACGATGCTATTTGATCAAAGTTTAGGTATCGATAAAGCTCATCTGCCATCGTGTCCAGGTTTTTGGCAAACTCCATGTATTCTTCCGGGCTCGGTAGTTTCCCCAGGATGCTTGATACCGCCGCTAGCTCCGCTGAAGCAAGGTATACATCGGCGCCGTCGCCCAGACGATTTGGGAAGTTTCTGGTCGAAGTGGATACGCAGGTTGATTTAGCCGCAATCCTGGCCTGGTTACCCATGCAAAGGGAACAGCCAGGCATCTCCGTCCGGGCACCTGCCTGAGCGAATACGTTATAAACACCTTCTTCCATGAGTTGCTGTTTGTCCATTTTGGTGGGTGGGCAAATCCACAGTCTTGATGACACCGCCTTCGCCTGACTAAGCATGTTAGCGGCGGCACGAAAATGTCCTATGTTCGTCATGCAGGAGCCGATGAACACCTCATCTATTTGAGCACCGCTCACCTCGGATAGGGGTTTGACGTCATCCGGGTCGTTGGGGCAGGCAAGTAGTGGTTCTTTAATTTCATTGAGATCAATTTCAATGATTTCAAAGTATTCGGCGTCGGCATCCGGCTCGATTAGCACCGGGTCCTTGAGCCATTCTTCCATTGTTGCCACACGGCGTTCAATGGTCCGGGTATCTCCATATCCTTCACTGATCATCCACTTGAGCAATGTCACATTTGATGTGATGTACTCAACAATAGGCACCTGATTCAGGCGAATGCTACAGCCGCCGGCAGATCTTTCAGCGGATGCATCGCTTAGTTCAAAGGCTTGTTCAACCTTTAGGTCGGGCAAACCTTCAATCTCCAGGATTCTGCCTGAAAATACATTTTTCTTTCCTTCCTTGGCGACCGTCAGCAAGCCTCGCTGGATTGCAGCGTAGGGAATTGCGTTAACCAGGTCCCTGAGAGTAATACCGGGCTGTATTTCTCCCTTGAAGCGCACCAGTACCGATTCAGGCATATCCAGTGGCATTACACCAATAGCCGCGGCAAAGGCAACCAGCCCAGAACCCGCAGGAAAACTGATGCCGAGGGGAAAGCGCGTGTGAGAGTCACCACCAGTCCCCACCGTATCCGGCAGTAACATCCGGTTCAGCCAGGAGTGAATGATGCCATCGCCAGGCCTGAGTGCTACACCACCGCGTGTTTCAATAAAGTCCGGCAGGTTGTGCTGGGTATCGATATCCACGGGCTTCGGATAGGCGGCCGTATGGCAGAAAGACTGCATCACCAGGTCTGCTGAAAACCCCAGACAGGCAAGTTCCTTTAACTCATCGCGGGTCATGGGCCCCGTCGTATCCTGGGAACCCACAGTGGTCATGCGCGGTTCACAATAGGTGCCTGGGCGAATGCCACTCACGCCGCAAGCCTTGCCGACTATCTTCTGGGCAAGCGTAAAGCCCTTGCTAGATTCTTCTGCGGGAACGGGTAGACGAAAAATAGCAGATGGACCCATGTCCAGCGCTTCCCGTGCACGCTCGGTGAGCCCGCGACCGATTATAAGTGGAATCCTGCCGCCGGCCTGAACTTCATCGAGCAATACTTCCGTAGCTAGTTCAAACTCGGTGAGTGTTTCACCTGTCTCGTCGTTCGTGATTTTACCTTCATAGGGGTAGATGGAAATAACATCGCCCATATTTAACTTTGAGATGTCGCATTCGATCGGCAGGGCGCCGGCATCTTCCATGGTATTAAAGAAAATTGGAGCGATTTTACCGCCGAGAACAACGCCGCCATCCCGCTTGTTTGGAATATGGGGAATATCATCGCCCATGTGCCAGAGCACGGAATTGGTTGCTGATTTCCGCGATGAGCCGGTACCAACAACATCGCCTACGTAGGCAAGGGAGTTACCCTTGTTTTTTAACTGATCGATAGTCTGTAGCGGATCATCCATTGTTTTCGACAGCATTTCGGTCGCATGCAGCGGGATGTCCGGCCTGCTCCAGGCGGCCCCAGCCGGGGACAGATCATCCGTATTGGTTTCACCTTCAACCATGAAAACTGTCATGGTAATTTTTTCCGCAACTTTGTTCCGGTCAGTAAACCACTCGGCATTAGCCCAGGATTTCAGCACCGATTTGGCATAGTTGTTTGTCGCTGATTTTTCGACAACATCATGAAATGCGTCGAACATCAGGAGTGTTCCGGATAGTGCACCGGCCGCCGTTTCAGCGACGGCATCATCATCAAGCAGTTCGATTAGCGGGCCGATATTGTAGCCACCCAGCATCGTCCCAAGGAGGGTGGTCGCCAGTGTCCTGTCGATCACCGGAGAAGTCTTTTGTCCCTTCGCAACCTCTGTTAGAAAGCCAGCCTTAACACAAGCTGCATCGTCAACGCCTGCCGGGACCCGATTTGAGATAAGGTCCAGAACAAAGGCCTCTTCTCCTGCCGCTGGTGCCTGCAATAGTTCTACTAGCGCTTCGACCTGTTCGGCTGATAGGGGCAGGGGGTCAATTCCAATCTCGGCTCTTTCGGCGACATGTTGTCGATATGCTTCAAGCACGCTTAAATCCTCGTATTTTATTTGATTTCGTCAGGGCTCCCGGCATCGCGAGATACCCCGAAAAGGGGCGCACAGTCTACCCTATCGCAGGGGCAAAATAAAGAAATTGAAAGGGCCTTGTGCTCGTAAGGTTATGAATATCAACGGTTTTTTGGCTGAAAGTTGTATGATAATTCTATGATGAGAAGCAGGCAGGGCGCCCAGCTATCGGCTAGGAGTCTATCTCGAATGAGATGAGATCCTGGTTTTTGCCATCAAGTTTCAGATACCAGCCAGATTCACCCCAATCTCCTAGTACGATCCGCCGCGCGGGGTTGCCCTCAATCAGCAAATCGTGAACCGCTGGCCTGTGGGTATGTCCATGTATCAGCAGTTGGACGCCGTTTTCAGCCATCACCCGGGTCACTTCATCAGGCGTGACATCCATGATATCCACCGCCGTCTCGCGAGTGTGTTCTTTACTCTGTTTACGTGCATCCTTTGCTATTGCGGTGCGTTCAGCGAGAGGCTTCGCCAGTAATTCCTGCTGCACGCTAGGCTGCCTGAGGTGGTTTCGAACCTTGATGTAGTCTTCATCTCGCGTGCAGAGGCTATCACCATGCATTAACAGTATCGATTCTCCCGCATATTCGATTATCGTCGGGTCCGGCAGCAGTTCCAGGCCGGATTGATCGCAGAATGTCTGCTCCAGCAGGAAATCCCTGTTGCCATGGATAATATATTTTGGAATTTGGATATCGCCTAGTATCTGGATAATTTCAGCGTTAAAGGGCGTTATATCATCGTCCCCGAGCCAAACCTCGAACAGATCACCGAGAATAAAGAGCTTTTCAGCCAGGGGCACCTGCTGGTGCAGGAACGATTTGAAGCCCCGGGTTATGCCTTCACTGTTTTCATCCAAGTGCAGGTCAGAAATAAACAGGTAGCTCATTTGTCTCTCAATTTCGTATCTCTAATTGACTGAACGAACCACGGTTCAGTAGAATGCGCCCCTCTCGACAATCCACGAAACAGGCATCTAGTCGGGAGAGATTGTGGCGCCATTATCTGGTGCTTATATCTGTGTCTGCAACTGTCAATTGAATCGGGGTATAGCGCAGTCTGGTAGCGCGCCTGC
>PVBE012554687.1_pt1 | contig 33490 bp, 41 predicted proteins | sample 1631181 | NCBI WGS metagenome assembly PVBE01 (sample SAMN08397723, study PRJNA350692) | Marine metagenome, whole genome shotgun sequencing project. | isolation source: water | place: Pacific Ocean | collected 2012-04
GCCCGCTCGTGACGCGCGCCCCGCTATGTGCGTCAGCGCGCGAAATACTTTTTCATCGGCGTCCAGTAAGACGTGCGCCATCCTTTCGCAAGCTGGGCCTGGTGGCGGGGCGGGACCCCGAGGTGCGAAAAGTTCAGCAGCGTTTTTCCGCCTTTGGCGGCTTTCAGTTGGTAGCTGACGAGAGACCATTGCCCCTTCGGCCAGCCTTGTGCGCGCCACGCCTGGACGATGCGCTTACCCGGCTTGAGTTCGATATTTACCGCCGGAATGTAACCGCCGTAGACGCTGACAGCGCCACCAACTTTCTTGCTGATCTTGGCCGGTGCGCCGGAGAACTTTGCGTGCTTGGACGACGTCATGAGAGCGTCGTACACTTGGCCCGGCCGCGCCGGCAACGTGACCTTTTGACTGAACAAGGCCCCGGGACGGAATGTAACAGTTCACATAGCCCCGTCGTTGGAAAGGGTTTTCACCCGCGAGGACAACATCGCCAAGGAGGAAGGACCGCCGGTCGCGGCGCCGACCGGTCGAGGCCGGAGTCGAGCCCGGCGATCCGGCCGCAAGCCGGTCGGGCACGGGCGCCGTAGCGGCGGGTGCTGACGGGTGGCGCCGGCGCCTATTCGCCGATCAAATGCAGCGATATTTCGCGCTGCCGCGGGCGCGTGCGATGCTCGTACAGGAAAACCCCCTGCCAGGTTCCGAGTTCCATGGCGCCGCCGTTGACCGGGATCGCCAGGTGGGTCTGGGTCAGCGCCCCCTTGATGTGTGCCGGCATGTCGTCGCGCCCCTCGGTGCGATGGCGGTAGAGGGCCGGATCGTCCGGAACCAGCTTTTGGAAGAAACTGTCGATATCGAGCACCACGTCCGGGTCGGCGTTCTCCTGGATGATCAACGAGGCCGAGGTATGGCGTACGAACAGTGTCAAGAGCCCGGATTCGATACCTGCGTCCCGGACCCATTCGGCAACCGTACCCGTGATCTCGTGCAGCCCCGGTCCGGTGGGACACACGGCCAATTGGTCCATAACCTGTTTCACAACACCTCCGGCACCCGGACGCGAGGGGCCCGGCGGCCCCTTTCGCCAAGCCGGGACAACTGTGGCAGCACCCGGCCGGTTTGGCGAGACCGGCGTCGGCACGAAAGAGCGACCGCGCGCCCTTGCGGCAGCCTCGCCACAGCGCCGCATTACGGGTACCTTCCCGGCGCTCCAGCCAGCAGGCGTCCTCAATGATCCCGACGTACACCGGCGGCGAGACGGCAAGTGGCTCGATCGCGACGCTGTAGCGGTTGAATGCCTGTCCACGGGTAATACAAGCCTGGACGCGCACGGCGCCGTTCGGATCCTAGTGGGTGTCGGCGGGCCACTAACGGCTGTGGCCGGCCTCGACATCGACATCCCCCGGATCGGGGACGTCCTGATAGATCGGACCGGTGTCCTCGGCCCCGTCGTCGTGGCCTTGGCCTCCGGCCGGCGCGCCACCACCGTGGCCGATGGGTCCGGCGACGCCTAGGGCACTGTCGGCAACCTGCAAAACCCCAACGAAAGAAGCAGACGTTCCGGCCGCATTGGTCTGGGCAGCGTTGCCCGCGGGAATGATAATCGGCTCAAATGCCGCATCAAGCGCCGCCATCTCGACCTCGCCTTCGATCACTCCCACCTGCGTCGCGCCGTCTTCCATAACAAGAACGACAAAATCAGTGCCGCGTATCCCGATCGCCGCCGTTGGCGTCACCACCGTGAAATTCCGATCGAGCGCCTCGGCGGTGATCTTGCCCGTGATAAAGCGGAACGCCCCCTTCGTGATGGTGGCGATCATCGTCCCCTTCTGAGTGTCGGGATCAAAAACCAACTTGTCGAGGACAATTGCGCTCTGCTCGCCGAGCCTCAGGTCTGTTCCATCCACGAATTTAACCCGAACGCCACCGTTCTTGACGGTCTCGAGTCGCTCCTGCGCGAAAACGGGCGTGCGGGCGTAAAGGGGGCGGCGAGTTTCGCCTTGCGGCGTGCCATAGGCGTAAACAAGAACGCTGTGAACCGCGCCTATGTTCGTCTGAGCCAGCACGGGTATTGCGCAAATTAGCCAGACAAAAGAAACAACCGTAGCGTTTGCGGTAAGACGCAGCATGGTACCCTCGAAAAGAATTCTGCTTGGGATTTCTCCGATATCTTCTTCCGATCGCCGATAATGGTAGCACAATGGCATCCGACGCGAATTCGGCCCTTTGCTGTCACAATAGGCTGTGGTCTGCTAAACTGTCATTGTCGCCGCCTCCCTTGTCATGCCTATCGCGGCGGGTCTGATTACCTATAGCCTGGCGCCGTGGTTCCTGCTGTCCGTCATCAAAAGCCTGCATCGCCGCAAGGGTGAAGCCGACGAATGGCGGAGCGTGTTGAGCGCAGATCAACGGGCCCGCGCCACCGCAATGTTACCCGAAGACTTGTACCAACGATTCGGATGGAAGCCCTAGAGCAACATCCGTCCAGGGGGCACCGCTATCGGCGATCGCTGAACGGATAAAGCGGCTCACCCTTCTTGAAGGGGAGAGCAATCATCCGTTGAAACCCCAAGCGCCCGCGAATGCCGCCAGCAGTTCTTCGTAGGTCGTGATCGGCGCGAAAGCCGGGAATTCAGCCACCACGCTGGCGGGTGCGCAGAACAGGAACCCGGTATCGGCCGCGCCCAGCATACCGGTGTCGTTGTAGGAATCGCCCGCCGCCAGCACCTTGAATCCAAGGCCTTTGAACGCCTGCACCGCCGCCGTCTTGTGATCCGGCATCCGCAGGCGATACCCGGCGACGCGTCCGTCGTTCGCAATTTCAAGGCGATGGCAGAACAGGGTGGGATAGCCGAGCTTCTTCATCGCCGGTCCGGTTAGCTCGTAATAAGTGTCGGACAGGATGACGACCTGGAAGCGTTCCCGTAGAGAGGCAAGAAACGCAAGCGCCCCGGGCAGCGGTTCGATCGACTGCGCCGCGGCGTCGAGTTCCGCAATGCCGAGGCCATTCTTTTCGAGAACGCCGAGCCGGAAACGCATCAGTTTGTCGTAATCCGGCTCGTCGCGGGTGGTCGCCCGCAGTTCGTCGATGCCGGTGGCATCGGCCAGCGCAATCCAGATTTCGGGGATCAAAACCCCCTCGAGGTCGAGGCAGACGATATTCACGATTCGGGGCCGGAGATGAGGAGACCGGGGCGCAGGTATACCAAGCCGGGCCGCGCACGCAACGATTCGATTTCGGCGCCTATTCCAACAGGGCTGCGCGCAGGGCCTCGCGCGTTTCCTCGCCAATGCCGAGGCCCTCGCGGAAGTAGGCGTCGAATGAGCCGTGGGCCTCATGGATCGCATCGAGCGACGCCTGAAGGTATTCGGGCCGGGCACTGAGATAGGCGCCGCGCGCGTCCTCGTCCATGTTCTCAACGATGGCGGCAAACCGGCTGTTGCGTAACGCCTCGGCCCCAAGTGGCGCCCACAGGTCGTTGGTGAGCAGGTAATCGGCGAACACGGTTTCGAGCGGCACGCCAATCGCGGTCAGCACCAACGCGGCCGCAAAGCCGGTGCGGTCCTTGCCGGCGGAACAATGGAACACCACCGGATAGCTCGCCCCCTCCGCCAGGCGGTGGAGAAAGGCCGCGAAGGCGTCGCCATGGTGCCGCGCGAACGCGCGATAGACGGCGATGTAGCCGTCAATGATCTCGTCGACCTGAATTCTTCCCGCCATCACCATCATGCGTTGCGTGAGGCTGGCCTCGGGCCAAACCGGCAGACGCAGAATTTCCAGGCCATCGTCTTCGGGCACGCGGCTCGGCGCGGCCTCGTGTTCCTCGTCGCCGCGGAAATCGCACACCAGCCGGATGCCGAGGCGGCGCAGGACGTCGAGATCGGCGTCGCTGAGGCGCGCCAGCGAATTCGACCGGTAGAGCTTGTCCCATCGGACGTGGTGGCCGTCGGTGGTTTCGTAGCCGCCGAGATCGCGGAAGTTGGTGGCCCCGTCGAGGGGAACCAGGCGGCGCGGGTTATTGGGCATGATCAGAACAGAATGAGAAAGGGACCGAGGGCAGCGAGGCTTTTGGGTTCATCCAGGAACGGACCGTTCGCGCGTCCGGGAACGATTGCACGCATCAGATCCGGCTTGACCCGGGTCATTTCGTCGAAGGTGGCGGCATCGACAATATCGGAGTTGGCGCCCCCTAGCGCAAGCACGGGTATGTTTTCGAGCGCCCGGAGTCCGTCCCACCAATCCGACAGGCGGGGGATTTCGCGAAAGGGCCGGGCAGTACCGGGATCGTGATCGGCAACGATGCGCCCGTCGGCGTCTTTGCGGAAACAGGCCTTGGCAACGTGGGTCCAGTCGCTGGGGACGAAGCCCTCGGCGCGGGCACCGTGGTGTTCGCGCCAAGCCGCACCGCTGTCGCGCCGGTAATAGAGCGAAAGCCCGTCGCGCGTGGCGATCGATATCTCTTCGAAATCCTGCATCTGCCCCCTATTCCGCGCCCGTAATCTGGTAGATGCCGCCGCGGAGATCAAGCACGAACAGGCGCCCGTCATGGGCCTCGGCGAAGGAGGCGATTTGGAGATCGGTTTTGGCGATCTGCACCGCGCGGCGTCCGCCGGAATCGGTATCGAGCCCCCAGATCCGGCCCGAACAGAAGTCGCCGAACACATAGACTCCCTTGAGCGTCGGCAGCGCTGACCCGCGATAGACGGCGCCTCCGGTCACCGAGCAACCAAGGGCGTGGCTGTACTCGGCGACGGGTTCGATCAGCCCGGTCTCGACGCCCGCGCCGGGGCGGAACGGTTCGGACCCCTCGCGCAGGTTCCAGCCATAGTTGCCGCCACGCTCGATGACGTCGATTTCCTCGACCCGGTTTTGACCGACGTCGCCCGCCCACAACGCGCCGGTAGCGCGGTCGAAACTGAACCGCCACGGGTTGCGCAGGCCATAGGCAAAGATTTCGGACCGGCCGCCGCCCTCAATGAACTGATTATCCGGCGGCACCGCATAGGGCCGCGCAGCATCGACATCGAGGCGTAGAATTGCGCCCAGAAGCGTGTTCCGGTTCTGGCCGTTTCCCTGCGGATCGCCGCCGGACCCGCCATCGCCCAGACCCAGATAAAGATACCCATCGGGACCGAAGGCGATATGGCCGCCGTTGTGGTTGCGGAACGGTTGCGCCACCTCGAGCACCTCCGACCGGGAGACGCGGTCGAGCCGGCCCCCGCCAGTGGTATTGAAACGGGCCACCACCGAGGTCAACGGCTGGCCGGCTCGGGTATAGGAGAGGAACACCTCGCCCGTTTCTGCGAAACGGGGATGGAAGGCCGCGCCCAACAGGCCCGATTCCGAATACCTGTCGTCGACCAGAGAGCGAAGTTCGGCGAACAGCGAAACCGAATCGGCATCCGTCCGGTCGGCGAAACGAATGATCCGCCCGCCCTGTTCCAGAACGTACCAGTCCGAACCGCCCGGCGCCTGAAGCATCAGAACGGGACGCGAAAATGTCAGGTCGGGAAAGGCGCGCGTGACCGCGATCGCAGAGACCGCACCCGCCGGTCCGTACGGCATCGCCATTAATAGAGTCCCGAACAGGGCCGCGCGCAGCGTCGCCCGTGCACGCACCGGGGCGAACGGCAAAATCGCCATGTCAGGGTATCCGCGAGATGAGTCTGAAGTGTATGGCGATCAGGGGAAGATCGAGAGTCAGTTCGACGTGCGGCCAGCCACTTCGGTGATCGGCGCGGAACTCGTCCGCGCTATTGTTGGTTTCGCCGCGCCACAGCCGCTCCGGAATGTCGCCAAATGTGCAATCGTAAACCTCGGTGAGGCGCAACTGGCCATGCGCGGCCCCACCCGCATCGCGCAATTCGACCAGATCGCCGACCTTGAAGCGCGCACTGTCATAATCGTGCAGCGGCACGCCCCAGCTCGATGCCGGGCGCACCGTCGCCGTCTTGGTCCCGGCGAGCGTCTGCCCGATCAGTTCGTTCGCTATCTCGGGGATATCTACCCAGAACGAAAAATTCCTCATGACCTCTCCTTCGCCGCGCGCCGCAAAGTATAGCCCGCCGCGGGCCAGCGGCGCGCCGGTCAGCTGAGCGAACACGAAATCCGCACCGGCAGCGGCATCGCCGCAATCTCGAAGCGGCTCGGCGCCATCGTGAAATCCGCAGGATCGAACCGCCCATTCAGGGTTGCCCCGAAAACCGCGCTTGCTCTAGCCTCGTCCCGTCGCTCACGGCAATGTGAATCGCCGGTTCCCACCGGTCGCTATCGGGCCCATGGGACCCAGCCTATATTGGATCGGTTGCCGTGAATCGGCCGCCAAGGATCGGCGGGCGGGTTTCGCCGGGCAAGTCTTGATCGCCCGGCCGACGGGTTCAGATTCTCATAAACAGCGGCAAATGGCCGCTGCGGCGGCAGCAAGGCGGATACGCGCATGGTCAGTTTCATTCTCAATGGCGCGCCGACGGCGGTCGAGATCGAGGGCGATACGCCGCTGTTGTGGGTATTGCGCGACACGCTCGGATTGACCGGTACCAAGTTCGGCTGTGGCATCGCCGCCTGCGGCGCCTGCACGGTGCATATCGACGGAGTCGCGACCCGCACCTGTGTGCTGCCGGTCGAAGAGGTCGAGGGCAAGACCGTCACCACAATCGAGGGGCTTTCGGCGGGGGATGCGCTGCACAAGGTCCAGCAGGCGTGGATCAAGCTCGACGTGCCGCAGTGCGGCTACTGCCAGTCGGGGCAAATCATGGCCGCCGCCGCACTTCTGGCCGCCAACCCGGACCCGACCGATGCCGACATCGACGAATTCATGACCAACGTCTGCCGCTGCGGCACCTATCAGCGCATTCGCGCCGCCATTCATGCGGCGGCACGGTCGTAGGGGGCGGGCCGTGACCGAAAGATATTCGCTCACCCGGCGCGGGTTTCTTGTCACCGGCGCGGCCGCCGGCGGCGGGTTGTTCCTCGGCCTCTCGGCTAGCGGCGGCAAGGGCCCCATTCCTCAGGCCGGGGCGCATGAAGGCCACGCGCAAGGCCCGATCGATCTGAATGCCCGCATCGCCATCGGCGACGACGGGATCGTCACCGTAACGGTACCGCGCACCGAAATGGGTCAGGGCGTCTACACCAGCCTGCCGATGCTGGCCGCCGAAGAACTCGACATCGACATCGAAACAATCCGCGTCGAGGCCGCCGGCGTGGGTTCGGATTACATCAATTACGCCATGTTGCTGCCCGAGGTCGAGATCGCCGAAGTTCCCGATACCAGCGGTATCGTCAAGACGCTGATGCGAAACCTGGTGGGCCCCCAGATGACGGGCGGGTCAACGAGCGTCCGCGATGCCTGGGTGACGATGCGCCTTGCCGGCGCCACCGCACGCCACATGCTGCGCCAGGCGGGCGCCGAAAAAATGAACGTCGGATTCTCGGAAACCACGACCGAATCCGGCTTCGTGGTGCACGAAGGCTCGGACCGGCAGATCTCATATGGCGACCTTGCCGCCGCCGCGTCACAACTGAAGCCACCGTCGCACCCAGAGTTCCGCGCGCGCAGCCGGTACCGCTATATCGGCACCACGGTGCCGCGATTTGATACGCCCGCCAAGGTGACCGGCACCGCCGAATTCGGCATCGACGTGCGCCTGTCCGGCATGGTCTATGCCGCGGTGCGCAATACACCGGTGTTCGGAGGCTGGGTAAAATCGTTCGATGCCTCGGCTGTACGTTCGATGCCGGGCGTCGAGGACGTGCTTGAGGTGCCAGGCGGGATTGCGGTGGTAGCGGATTCCTATTGGCATGCAAAGACCGCCGTCGACGCGCTGCCGGTGTCGTTCGACCCCGGCCCCTCGGCGAGCTTGAGCAGCGTTGAGATTTTCGATTCGTTGGCCCGGGCGCTTGCCGACGAGGACGGCAAGAACCTTCACGAGGATGGCGATGCCGCGGCGGCAATCGCGCGCGCAACCGACCTGTTCGAGGCCGAGTACCGCCTCCCCTACCTCGCCCATGCGACCATGGAGCCGCAGAACTGCACCGCCCGCGTCACCTCGGAGGCGTGCGATATCTGGATCGGCACCCAGGCTCCCGATCTGGTGCGCGATGCCGCCCGGGATCTGACCGGCCTGCCGGCGGAACGGATCAATGTATATGTCAAGTTTCTCGGCGGCGGATTCGGACGCCGGCTCGAACTCGACGCCGTGCGACAGGCGGTGACGGTCGCCAAGGCGCAGCAGGGCCGCGCCGTAAAGCTGATTTGGTCGCGCGAAGAGGACATCCAGCACGATGTGTACCGCCCCGCGGCGCTGTCGCGTTTCCGCGCAAGCCTGGACGGCCAGGGCCGCCCCAAGGCGGTGTCGCACCGGTTCGCCGCCCAGCCGATGTTCCGCCAGTTCGCCAAACGCAACACGGGCTGGATGGTGCGGACGCTCGCCGGCGTCACCGGCGATGCTCTGGAAATCGGCGAGGCCGTACACTTTCCCTATGCGAGCGAAGATTTGCAGGTGACCTGGGTGCCGGTGAACCAACCGGTGCCGGTCGGCAACTGGCGCAGCGTCAGCAATTCCTATGCCGCATTCTTGAACGAAGTATTCCTCGACGAACTCACCGTCAACGCCGGTGCCGACCCCATCGCCTACCGGATCGCGCTGCTGGATGCCCATCCGCGCTTTCGCGCCGTGCTCGATCTGCTGCGGCGCCTGTCGGATTGGGGCTCGTCTCTGGGCGAAGGGCGCGGTCGCGGTGTCGCCATACACAAATGTTTCGAAACCATCGTCGGCGAGGTGGCCGAGGTCAGCGTAAACGGCGGAAAGTTGATCGTCGATCGCGTGGTGGCGGTGGTCGATTGCGGCCTCGCCATCAACCCCGGCATCGTCGAGCAGCAAACCGAAAGCGGCATTGTCTACGGGCTGACGGCGGCGATCTACGGCGACATCACGATAGAGGGCGGCCGCGTCGATCAGAAAAACTTCCCCGACTACGAGATGGTCCGTATGGCGACCATGCCCAGGATCGAAACCCACATTCTGGAAAGCGGCATCATGCTCGGCGGCATGGGCGAACCCTCGGTTCCACCGATTGCCCCGGCCCTGGTCAACGCAATTTTCGATGCAACCGGCGTGCGCCACCGCACGCTGCCGCTGATGCACGCGGACGGACTGTCAATCTAGCGAACGCGCCGGGTGGTGCGGCTAGCACGATTCGATCGTTCACCTTTCGATTTCTCAGTGTGAGCCCGGACCACAGCGCTCATGGGATTCGAACCCGTTCGACGCTGGAGCCCCGATCAATCGGCGCCCAGTGTCGGAATCGTACGACCGGCCGGACCGGCCGACTCGGCAGCATCGCGTTCCGACTGCAAACGCCGCGCGGCGGTGCGCGCGAAGCGAACCGTGAGCGCCTTGCGTCTGCTGGCATGAAGCGGCGAGGGTTCGGTTTCGCGCAACGTTTCGCCGCCGAAAGCGTCGGCCACGATCAGCCCCGGCGCGCCGGGCAGGATATCGGCGGGAAATCCGGCAGCGACCGCGAAATAGAACCGGTCGCACCAGTCGAGGTACTCGGGCCATTTGCCGTCGCTGCGGAAATCGGCCACCGAAGACTTGATCTCGACGATCACCACATCGCCACCACGGCCCAGTCCGATGAGGTCGGCACGCCGCCCGTTGCCGAGGCTGAATTCGCTCAGACAATCGAACCCGCGGTCCGACAGATGGCGCGCGACGCCGCGGGCGAGCGCCTGCGCAAGCTCCCGCCCGCCGGAGTCGTCACCCGGTCCCGGTGCCGGCGTCAGGTCCCGGCGCTCGTTCCCGGTGCCGTTCAGGGCAGGTCCGCAACGATCTTGCGGTATTCGGCTTCCGTAAATGCCTTCATTGTATTGCCCCGGACGTTGCCGCCGCGCCCGAGCGCCAGCGCGAACCTGGCTGCGGCCTCGTCATCGGGAAACTCGGTTATCGCGACGATGTCGTGAACGCCCATGGTCAGGTAGAACGCGGAAAGCTCACCGCCGAGACCCGCGGCTGCGGCCTTTGCCGCGTCGAGCCGGTCGGGCGACTGCTTGACGTTCTTGATCCCCTGTTCGGTGAAATTGAAGAGTCCAATATAGGTGGGCATGACGCGCCTCCTTCGATTTTCGGCGCCGCACGCGCGGCGGAACACCGGCACGCCGACCCGCAAAGTATAGTGCGCATCGGGCCATACTCGAAGTCTGCCGGCCGGCCCCGCGCAGCGCCGGCACGATGGCCGGGCCGGTCCGTCCGCTGGCGCCGGTTACCAGAATGTTGGTTGCCATCGCCGCCGCCTTGCCGCAGGTTGGTTCCCGGCAGCGCGCAGGCCGCATGACGATAATGACGCGATCCGAAAATACCGCGGAATCGCGATGATTTTTCAGGGAGGCATCAATGGCCAAAGTTCTCGTACTGGTCCCGTTCGCAATGGACAAAGCCGGGATCGACAATCGCCGCGCGCAGGTCAAAGAGGTCCGGCTGGGGCCCGACATTGATTTCGACTTTCGCGGCGTCAAGGCGGGCCCGGCCTTTTACGACAGCTATCATGATTTCGCGCTGGCAGATGTCAGTATGTTTGAGGCCGGTTTAACCGCCCAAGACGACGGCTACGACGCCATCTGCATCGACACGATGAGCGATTCGGGCATGAACGCTCTTCACTCCTCGTTGGACATTCCGGTGATATCGCCGGGTCTGGCTTCGTATCTGATGGGCCTGATGCTGGGCCGGCGTTTTTCGGTGCTGACACAGTGGAAACCCTGGACCCTCATCTACGAGAAAAGCCTCCAAGAATACGGCTTGAAAGACAAATGCGTTTCAATCCGTTCCCCCGACATCCCGCCCGATACCACCAACTTGCTTGGCGGCAAGGAAGATGTGGTGTTTCCCAAATTGCTCGAATCGGGGTTGCAGTGTGTCGAAGACGGGGCGCACGCGATCTGCCTCGGGTCGACGACGATGCACCAGGCGCACAGCTTCCTGGCCGAGAATCTACCGGTGCCGGTGATCAACCCGGGTCCGCTGAGCTACAAGATGGCCGAGGCGGTACTGGACCTCGGGTTGACCCATGCGCGCGCCGCCTTCCCGAATCCAACGGTCTGGAACAAGGATATGACCCACGCGATGATGGACGGCGCCGCTAAAATGGTCGCCAGCTAGCGGCCAGGTCTGCGCAACGAAACGCAACGCGGGACCTGAATACTTACGGCAAGGTTCCGCGCTGGCCGGTCTCGGTTGGAGGCGTATACCGGCGAAAGGATCGACAATGGGCGTGCTGGTGAATGGCATCTGGACCGAAGACGAATCGGCCCTTACCCGTGCGGCCGAAGATGGCCGCTACCGCCGCGCCGGATCGGCGTTCCGAAACTGGGTAACGCCAGACGGCGACGCCGGGCCAAGCGGCGTGGGCGGATTTGCGGCCGCCTCCGGGCGCTACCACCTTTACGTCGCGATCAACTGCCCGTGGGCGCACCGCACCATGATCTTGCGCCGCCTCAAGGGGCTGGAAGAAGTGATCTCGATGTCGGTGGCGCTGCCGAAGCGCGACCCCCGCGGCTGGGTGTTCGGCACCGGCGATCCGGCGTTTGCGGATCATCTGTTCGGCAAGGAAGCGCTCTACGAAATCTATGCCCTCGGGCAGTCCGATTATTCCGGCCGGGTCACGGTGCCGGTCCTGTGGGACAAAGAGCGCGGCGTCATCGTCAACAACGAGTCTTCTGAAATCATCCGAATGCTGAGTACCGCGTTTGTGGAGTTCACCGACGACGCCACCGATTACTACCCCGAAGATTCGCGCGATACGATCGACGCCTGGAACGAACGAATCTACGAGACCGTCAATAACGGGGTCTATCGCACCGGCTTTGCCCGCAGCCAGTAGGCCTACGAGGAGGCGTTCGAAACGTTGTTCGACACCCTCGATGCGCTCGACGCCCACCTCGCCTCGAACCGCTACATTGCGGGGTCCCGTCTGACCGAGGCCGACTGGCGCCTGTTCCCGACCCTGGTGCGGTTCGATGCCGCCTATTACGGCGCCTTCAAGTGCAATAAGCGGCGGATCGTCGATTACCCGAATCTGTGGGGCTATACCCGCGAGCTCTATCAGACGCCAGGCGTGGCGGAGACCGTCGATACCGAGGTCTACAAGCAGGGCTATTACTCGATCAGCGCGGATCGGAATCCGCTCGGCATCGTGCCCAAGGGGTCCGAGATCGACTTCACCGCCCCGCACGGGCGCGAGGGCATCTAGCGCGGTCCGGTTTTGATCGGAACCGCTCTCGTTTTTTTGTCGCTCACGGCAACGGACCTAAGGGTCAACGCCTGCGCGCGCGCCGGTCAAGCGGCGGCCCGCCTGGAGCAATATCCGCAGGGATTGAACCGGCGCGGCTCAAGCCCTTCGGGAAAATTGCTCTACTTTTCAAAAAGTTAGAGCAGCCTTATCCGTACAGGTATCGCCGAAAGCGGTTCCACCTGAACGGATGCTGCTCTTGCGGCCAGAAGCGATTCCAGACGAACTGGAATCGCTTTAGTGCTGCGATTCGATCAGTTCGACCAGCCAGCCTTCCGGGGCGCGGATGGTCAACGCCGCACGCCCGTCATAGGGCGCCGCGGCCGGACGCACCGGCGCAGACAAGGCCATTCGCTCGAACGGTTCGACCGACGGCACCGCGAGGCTCGCCAGCGCAAAGCCGGGCGGCAGCGCCCCCGGAGAGACCGGGCGATCCGCGGCGCGATGCGGATACTCGTCCACCTGAATCAGACTTTGACCGGTCAGTTGAAGTGTCGTCATCGACAACGGATTGGCGCGCACATGGCCGTACCTGTCGCCTTCGTGGTAGACGCCGCGCTCATGCGCCGGCCGCGGGGAAATCGCGAATTTCACCGAGAGCCATTCGAGGGTTTCCTCGAACGAACGGGTCGCCAGCACCGCAATGAAGACCCGGTCCACCAGAGAGGCCGCGGCGGGCAAATCAAACCCCTGCACCGATTCAGGCAACGTCGTCAGGTAAAGGACTTCGCCGGCGGGCCCGATGGCTTGGGTGGCGCGGATCTCGGGAAAATTCTTGAGGCTTTGCGGCGGACCGATGATCTCGAACGGCGAATCGATCAGCCGCGCGGCAACGGCATCGGTATCGCGAACCAGAATCTCGATGGCGGACCAGCCCGGGGTCGCCAGCGGCCGGTAAGCGGGATCGGCGGGTTGCTCGACCAGCCGGATGCCGCCGGGAGCGCCGCTTGCGGGCTGCATCCACACCGTGGCCGCGCCCGCCGCTTGCGGCGCGCCCCACGATTCCGCCAGCTCGACCGGCACCTGTCCGGCGGACGTTTCGACGTAACCGAAGATGCGGGTATAGAGCGCTGCCGCTGCCGCCGCGTCCGGCACAGCGACCGTCGCGGCAACGATCGGCCCCGCCCCGGCAACCGAATTCAAGGGCCGCCCCTTTCAAACGCCGTCATTTCCACTCGTACCCATTGGCGTGGTCCGGCGTCGATCATTTACCATCGCGCCATCAATTTCAATTCACCGTGAAGATTCGTTGGCTTTGGCCGGAATTTTGCTATCTATCGCCAGGATGTTTAAGGGAAAGGTATCGATGAAAGTTCTTGGTCTAGCAATCTCGTTCGGCATGGTTCTGTCGATTCTGAATTTCACCGGAGCAACGGCACAAGACGACGCGGAGCCATCGTTTGGCCAGCCCGGAGACATCGCGTTTGCCACCGAGTTGTGGCGCGAGCTCGAGGCAGCACGCCTGGTCGGGCCGCGGTCGATCATCGCGCAGCCCTACGAAGGCAGCGATCCGCACGGCGTCATTCTGATCACGCTCGATTCGACGGTCACGATGGAGGGTCGCGAAGACACCGTGATCGTGAAGAAGAACTACGCCGGGGAGGATATCTCGATTGAATCGGTCGCCACCAAACCGGATCAGTTTCTCGACGCGATCACGGTCATGTTCCGGCGTGAGCAGTCTGGGCGAAATTCTCCGCCGACGGAACGTTGATGATCAACCCGCGCGGCTTGCAGCTGGCCGGGCGCGTCGCCAAGAATCCTGAAGACGGCTGCATCGCCTGCCACCGCCTCGCCCCGGGCGAGGATCTCGTCTTTTTGCACGACCGGTTCGCGGTCGAGTAGGGTTTCGACAGACGCAGTGGGGGACAGAGAATGTGGGACCAAACGAAGCCGGTCCGGCTCGCACTCATTGCCGCATTTCTGACTGCGGCGCTGGTGCCCGGTGCCTGGGCGGCGGATATGATCGACGGGCTGGCCCCGATCTCGCCCCAACCCCAGGCCGGCCAACTTCAACCCGGTCTCGCCGTCACCTATTATTTTCATATCTTCAATCATGTGAACGAAGTGATCGAGTTCGCCAAGTCGAACCCGGGGCAAAAAGGCGCGCCGATTCTGGCACTCGATTACAAAGTTGGTTCCGGGCCGATCCTGACCAGCGGGCGCACCAACGGGATCGGAGCGGCGATCAGCGGCCTGATCCGCTTTCCCGCGACCGGCCTCTACCGCATGGTGGTGCAGTCGAACGACGGCGTCCGAATCACCATCGACAGCCAGATTGTCCTCTCTGACCCCGACGTCCACGCCGACCGCTTCTCGAAGATCATTCCGGTCCGCATTGACACGCCCGGCTGGTACCCGATCTCCGTCGATTACTTCGAAAGAAGGAACACCGCAACGCTCAGGCTCTATTGGCTGCCGCCCATGACCCGCGGTGGCCTGCGCTATGTGCCGGCCGATAATCTGGCCCATCTACCGGAATGACGCCCCTGATTTAGTCCGCCTGGACGGCGATTCATCAATTCTTAGGCACCCCAGCCGCAAGATTCGCCGCACCCCGCGATTATTGGTATGGACTGTGGTGGCGACTGTTTCCGGCCCCGGCCGGACAGGAGTGTCCGCTTTGGGAGGAGCGAATGCCGAACCCCTTCGATTACATGCAATTTATCAGCACCGATCAAGGCCGCGCCAAAGAATTCTATTCGTCGTTGTTCGACTGGAGGACCGAAGACACTCCGATCGGAAATGACATGGTGCAGACCGTTATCCGCCAGCCCGACGGACCGTGGGGCGGGATCATGCCGTCAACCAATCCCAACGCGCCGTCGATGTGGCACGTCTATGTGCAGGTCGTGAACATGGACGAGACGCTGTTGAAAACAGTGCAACTGGGGGGCCAGATTATCGTTCCCAAGACGCCGGTGGCAGGATCCGGATATATCGCCTTCATCCAGGACCCGACCGGTGCAATGCTTGGCGTGACCCAGCGCGACGAGATCGCAATCCATACCGCCAACCAACTGCTCGGCGCGTCGGACGCCGCCGCGCGCCCGCCACCCGGCAGCGACTAACCGGAACGCGCTCGCAGCGTAAGGCGGCCCCTCAAAACGCCGGTTTGAAAAGACCGATTGCGGTATTCGCCACCACGATCGCCCAGAACGCCCAAATAACGGGTTTTGACCTGTCGATCGTGCCCTTGATAATGGCCTCGACTTCGGGACTCGATCCCTCGCTCAAAAGGCGCGCGAATGCCGGACCGAACGGTGTCAGCATTTTGTTGACGGCGATCAGACCGGCGAACGTGAATCCGTAAAGAAGCACTTTGAGCGCAAGCCAGGGTTCGGAAAATGGCTTGCCCGCCACGAACGAGCCGACCGCCGCCGCCAACACGACGACCAGCAGTACCCAGTTTATCGCCGAATCGAGACCATGCAGTTTCTTTCCCCAGTCGGGCGCCGTGGGACGGTGGATATTCCAGACCAGAAACAGCCACGCCGCCGCAACCACCCACACCAGGATCAGCCAACCCCCCTCGACCGGCGACAACCCGGTGCGCGCGGCCAGCGTCATGCCGGTCGGCAGCACCAGCACCATCGACAGGCGCGGAAATATATCGACTCCCTGCATGACGCGCGCCAGGACGGCGCGGGTCTCGGGCGAATACTCGGTGCGCACGAATAACTTCGCCGAATAGTAGGCGCCCATGTCGCCGCCGAGCCAGAACGCCATCACCAGAACGTGGATAAAGATCCAGAACGTGGTCCAGTCCCAAAAATCCATGCCGCCCCTCCCGCACCGCTTTAGCCCCCGCCACAGAACCTAGCGCAGGACCCTCGGGCGGCGCAAACTTGGCGGAGGCCGATGCGTCCCTGACTTTCGCGCCACGGCGCCGCCGCGATTGCCATTGACGCCCATGCGTGCACCCGCGCACAGTGCGCAACGTGCAAGTCAACGTCGAAAAACCGGAATGGACGCGCCAGACATGCCCACCTTGAAAGGAAAGTGCGCATTGATCACCGGCGGAGGACGCGGCATCGGCCGCGCCATCGCCGAACGCCTCGCTGCCGACGGCGCCGCCGTCGTGATCGTCGATTTCAACGGAACCACGGCCAGCGAGACCGCCCGGGCCCTCAGCGAATCGGGCGCGCGAGCCGCGTCGTTATGCGCCGATGTCGCTAATCCTGAAGCCGCCGCCGAGGCGACGGCCCTTGCGGTAGGCACCTTTGATGGGCTCGACATTCTGGTCAACAACGCCGGCATCGCGCCCAACCGCCGCGTCCTCGACACCACTCTCGAGGAATGGGAACGCGTCCTGCGCGTCAACCTGACCGGAACGTTTCTGTTTTCCAAAGCGGCCGCGCCGGCAATGGCTGATCGCGGCGGCGGAAAGATTGTCAATATTGCGTCCGTTTCGGGGCAGCGCGGCGGCGTCGGGCGCGGCGCCTATGGAACCTCCAAGGCCGGCATCCTGATGCTGACGCGGATCATGGCGGTCGAATTCGCGTCCCTGAACATTGCCGTCAACGCCATCGCGCCCGGGCCGATCCAGACCGGCATCACCGATCACAGTGAAGGCACGGTAGCAGGCTACCTCGACCGGATACCGATGCGGCGCTACGGCACCACGGACGCGGTGGCCGCCGCTGCCGCCTATCTCGTGTCCGAGGATTGCAGCTATACCACCGGGACGACGCTCAACGTGGACGGCGGGTTCGACGCCGCCGGGCTGATTTTTTCGCAAGACGAGCTGCGTGCGGCGGACCCGGCGCCGCGCGGCGCGGAAGGGATTCGATGACCAGCAAGATCACCGACGAAAATGCATTCTGGCGGACGCCACCGGGGGTTCAACGCGGCTACACGCAGGCGCGCTTCGGGCAGATTCATTACCGTTTCGCCCGCCCCGCCGAGGCGACCCAAACGCCGCTGATGTGCTTTCACCTGAGCCCGAGTTCGGGCCGGATCTACGCCCGCTTCCTGGCGGAAATGGGCAAGAACCGCCTGGCGATTGCCCCGGACACGCCGGGCTTCGGCGATTCGGACGTTCCGGCGGAGCCGCCCGAGATTGCCGACTACGCCGCCGCGATGGGCGAGGTTCTGGACGCGCTGGAAATCGAGACGGTCGATCTGATGGGCTATCACACCGGGTCGAAAATCGCGCTCGAACTCGCCCAACAACGCCCGGCACAGGTTCGCCGCGTGGTACTGGTTTCGGCGCCGATCTATTCCGACGAGGAACTCGAAAGCCAGAAATCCCACTACGCCGGGCGCGAGGCCGACGACGCGGGCGATTTTCTCAAAGCGGCATGGGACGGACAGAAGCGCTGGCGCGCCAAGGACGCCCCCGACATTTTCGTTCACCGCGAGGTGGTGGAGGCGCTGCGGGGCGTCGACCATTCGTGGTGGGGCCATCGTGCCGCATTCCGCTATCCTCACGCCGACGCCCTGCCCAAGGTGCGCCAGCCGGTAACAATCCTGTGCCCGAAGGACGATCTGTACGAGCAAACTCTGCGCGCGGCGGATTACATCGACAACGGGCGGCTTCTGGAACTGCCGGACTGGGGCGGCCACGGCATGCTCGACATGCACACGGGCGAGGTCGCGCAAATCGTGCGGACGGTGCTGGACGGCCCCGAAGAGGCGCACCAACCGGCCGCCGCAAAGCTCGCCCCCGATCCCAGGCCGGGTGCCGACACCGGCTTTCGCAAGCGGTTCATCGACGGGCCCTACGGGCAGATTCATTTGCGCTATTCCGGGCCCGGAGCGCCCGCAGCGGCACCGCTTTTCTGTTTCCATTCGAGCCCCAATTCGGGCCTCAAATACAGCGCGATCCTCCGCATGCTGGGGCAGGAACGCACTGTCGTCGCCGTCGATACGCCCGGCTTCGGCGAATCCGAGGCCCCGGCCAAACCGCCCGAGATCGAGGACTATGCCACCACCATGGCCTACGTCATCGAAACCCTGGGCGCCGGGCCGGTCGACATCATGGGCTATCACACCGGATCGGAAACCTGCATCGAGCTCGCGCGCCAGCGCCCCGACCTGGTGCGCAAGATCGTCATGAACTCGGCGCCGATCTTCAGCGATGAAGAACTCCAAGGGTTCCGCGATCTCTACGCGCCCGATCCGATTGCCGCGGACGGGTCGCACCTTGTCAGGTTCTGGCAACGGATGATCCCGTTCTACGGACCGACGGTGCCGCACCCGATTCGGCAACGGAATTTCGCCGAAGGTCTGCGCGGCGGACCGATGTCGCACTGGGGCCACCGGGCCGCATTCAATTATCCGCTGGCGAAGAAGATGGCGGAGGTCGAAAACGAAATCCTCGTTATCAATCTCGACGACGACTTGAGAGAGCAGACCAAGCAAGCCGAAGGCATATTGCGCAACGGCCGCATTCACACCATCGAAAAATACGGTCACGGCTGGTTCGACATCATTCCCGACGAAGCCGCGCGCATCCTGCGCGAATTCCTCGACGCTTGACGGGACAAAGCCGCCCCATGACACGAATTACCCGCCATTTCGTGACCGTGGGTACGCGCCGGGTGCATTACCGGCGCGCGGGATCGGGGCCCCCGGTAGTGATGCTGCACCCGAGCCCAAGCTGTTCAGGCAGCCTGACTGGCACCATCGATGTGTTCGCGAAGGCCTTCACCGCCATTGCGCTCGATACGCCCGGTTATGGGCTCTCCGATCTGTTGCCGATGGAGCAGCCGGAGATCCCCGATTTCGCCGAAGCGCTGGCCGAAACCCTCGATGCGCTGGGCATCGAACGCTGCGGCGTGTTCGGATCGCACACCGGCGCCTCTATCGCCATCGAATTTATCCGGCGCTATCCCGAACGCGCCTCGATCACGGTGTTCGACGGCTACCCCGGCTATACCGACGACTATCGCGCCGACATGCTGGAATCCTACCTGCCGCCCTACGTTCCGAAGTGGGACGGGACTCATCTGTTGACGACGTGGATGAAGTACCGCGAGCAATTCCTCTATTCGCCCCCCTTCCGGCACCACAAGGAAAACCGCTCCAACGCAGTGCCGTGCGATCCGGTCACGACTCAGGCCGCTGTGACGCCCCGGTTGATGACGGGACGGAACTACAACATCGGCTACTCGTCGGTGTTCCGGTACAAGAGCCTTGAGGCGCCGTACGACCTCAAATCTCCCACCTGCTTTGCCGCGCGTGAGGACGATTCGCTGGTCAGGTCGCTCGGCCTGCTGGACGATTTGCCCGAGGGCTGCTGGAAGGAAGTGCTGGGACGCGACGAGGCCGCCGCCGCCGAACGCTATGCGGAGATCTTGGCCGAGCGGCTGGAACCGGGCGATACGCCGGCCCCGCCCGACCCGGAAAACCTGCCCGGCCGGGTGCAATACTCCTACACCGATTTTGGCGCCGGCCAGGTGATGGTGCGCCGCGCCGGCAATGGCGACCGGCCCCTGGTGATGATGCCGCCTCTGCCGGGCACCTCGGACCTTCTCGAGACGCTGATGCTCGCGCTCGCGCCCGCGCGCGCGGTTATCGCGTTCGATCCGCCGGGCAACGGCGATTCGGACGACTTCCTGCCGCACACGATCGAAGCGTGCGCCGGCGCGCTGGGCCAGGTTGCAACCAAGCTGGCGGTGGGCGAATTCGACCTCTATGGCCGCAATGCGGGTGCTTCGGTGGCAGCCGCGTTCGCGCACGCCAACCCGGACCGCGTCGGCAAACTGATTCTCGACGCGCCGCTGGCCCTCGACACTGCCACGGCGGAGGCCTGGCAGGCCGGCTACGCCCCCGCCATCGAACCGAAATGGGACGGATCGCACCTGATCGCGCTCTGGCATCAGCTCCGGGCCGAACAATTGTTCTCGCCGTGGTTCAACGAAACAGCCGCAGGCATTCGCGACGTCGAACCCGAAATCGACCCCGATTTTCTGTCGCAAAAACTGACCGGCATCCTCAAGCATTACGGCACCTATCACGAATTCTGGGATGTGGCGTTCGAGTATCCAGGGCTCGACACGCTGTCTCGTATCGGCCACACGACCCTCGTTTGCGCACGCAAGAACGACCTGTTCGCCGCCTTCGCCGATGACGCCGCCGAAGCCGTTCCGAAGGCATCGCGCGCCACCCTTCCGGCGGAAACACAGGGTGCCGCGCGCGTCATCGCGGAATTCCTGGATTCCTGACCACTCGCCGTCACCACTCCCTTGAACGATCCCGGGCAACAAGAAGTTCTCGTCATCAAGCACGGTGCGCTCGGCGATATGGTGCTGGCGACCGGCCCCTTCGGCGCCATCCGGGCGCATCACGCGCGCGCGCACATCACCTTGCTGACGACCAGCGCCTACGCGGAAATGATGCAGGGCTCGGGTTGGTTCGACGAAATCTGGATCGACAGCAAACCCACGCTCTGGCAACCCGGCGACTGGTTGCGGCTGAGGCGGATGCTGCGCGGCGGGAACTTCGCGCGGGTCTACGACCTGCAGCACAGCGATCGGACTCATATGTACTACCGCCTGCTCGGCCGGCCGCGCCCGGAATGGTCGGGGATCGCCAAAGGTGCCTCGCACCCCCACACCAACCCCGACCGCGATTCGATGCACACCATCGAACGCCAAGCCGAACAACTTGCCCAGGCGGGAATCGCGAAAACCCCGCCGACCGATATTTCTTTTCTTGCCGCCGACCTGACGCGGTTACGGCTCGGGGACCGGTACGCGCTGCTGGTCCCCGGCGGCGCCCGCCACCGGCCCCGCAAGCGCTGGCCCGCGGGCCGTTACGCGGCGCTGGCGGGTTGGCTGGCCAATCGCGACGTGCGGCCGGTGCTGATCGGGACGCTCGAGGAACAGGATGTCCTCGACGAAATCGCCGACCGCGTGCCCGCAACTCTCAACCTGTGCCAGTACACCACCTTCGCCGAGATCGCCGAACTCGCCCGCCACGCCATCGCCGCCGTCGGCAACGACACCGGCCCGATGCACCTGATCGCGGCCGCCGGATGCCCCACGGTGGTGCTGTTTTCGGCGGAATCGGTGCCGGCGCAAACCGCGCCGCGCGGCGAGGCCGTGACGATTCTCGAGGCGAAAACGCTGGAAACGATGGCGGTCGCGCGGGTTCTTGTGGCGCTCAAGGATTTCGATCCGGCCTTTTCGCGCGAAGCCAAACCAGGCGAGACCCTGGGGGAGAGCCCCGAGACCGGCTGACCCGCCGCTGCGGCCTTGCACCCACCGGCTCGCACGGGCCACAATCGGCGCATCAATCGCCGGAGGATTGAACCATGCCGAACCCCGTATTGCCGCGCGTTGCGCGCGAGGACATGCCCGAAGTCTTGCGGCAGGGCTATGACACCGCGAAAGAGGTGCGTGGCGACGCGACCTTCTTCGAGATCGGCGCGCACGCCCCCGAAATCCTGGACTGGTATCACAACAGCTTCTATTCGCGCGTATTCTACGGCGGCAAGGTGGACGTGAAGATCAAGGAACTTCTGCGCTACCGCCTGTCGATGACCCATGGCTGCGCGTTCTGCAACAAAGGCAACCGGCTCGCCGCCATCAAGGCGGGCGTAACCGAGGACCAGTTCCACAACATCATGAACGAATCGAGCGATGTGTTTTCGGACGGCGAGCGTGCGGTGCTGAAACTCGCCGATCAGATCGCCATTCCCAACATGCACGGCAATCTCGACAAGGCGCTCTATGACGCCCTGCGGCCCCACTTTTCCGACGGTGAAATCTTCGAACTCGGCGTGACCGCGGCGGTTCTCACCGGCATGGCGAAGTTCCTGTTCGTGTTCGATCTGGTCGAAAAGGAAGCAAACTGCCCGATCGTGCCGCGCCAGGCGGCGGAATAGACCCGCGCACTCGTAATCCCGCGTACTCGAAAACCCGCGCACGGACACACCCGCGCACAAATAGACCCGCGCATAGGAGGCGCCCCATGAACCGGCATTTCAATCCCGCCACCTCGTTTCCGCCGCAGGGGGCCTATAGCCACGGCGTCGATGTGCCGCCGGGATCGCGCATGGTGTATGTCGCGGGCCAGGTGGGCGTGGACAAAGACGGCAACACGCCCGAGGATTTCGCATCGGAAGCCGACAACGCCTTCGCCAACGTGGTGCGCGTTCTGGCGGACGCGGGCATGGAACCGACCGATATCGTCAAGCTCAACACCTACCTGACGCGCCCGGAAGACATGGCAACGCTACGGCCGATTCGCGAGAAGCACTTCGGCGATCACGCCCCGGCCGCAACGCTGGTGTACGTCGCCGGCCTCGCCGCGCCGATCTGGCATATCGAGATCGAGGCGGTGGCGGCGAAGAAGGATTAGACACCGGGCAGTGCCAGCCGCGAAGAAAGGCCCCGGTGACGGGGCCTTTCTGCTGCGCGCGGAAAACTCGCTTTGATTAGCCGTGGTGGAAGTCGTGCATCTCGGCCATGTCGTTCCAGACCCATTGCTCGGCGAACTTGCCGCCGCGGATCAGGAAGCGGTCGATGTAGCGGATGCCTGAATACGGCGATTCGTCGAGCCATTTCCCTTGCAGGGTGCCGATACTGAAAACAACGGTGCCATCGGGTGTCTCGGCCACCTCGAAGCGTTCGAATGTCTTGCTGGTGCCGGTGTAGCGGCTTTTTGAAAACGCCGCCAGGTCTTCCAGTTTCGTGTAGCGCCGCGCGCCCGGGAAAAGCATCTCGAAGTCCGGCGCCAGCATCGTGCGCGCGGTGTCGAAATCGCGCGCCTCCATGGTCCGCAAATATGTCGCGACCATGCGTTCCGGCGAGCCTTCGGGCAAATCTTCGGGTTCGAGGGATTTCTGTTTCAGCGCGGCTTCGGCCATGGCGGTTCCTCCCAGTGGGTTGTCGCTTCAGGGTAGCGTCCTTCGCCCCAGAGGTTCAATTCCGACTTTGCGGCGCGGTGATATTGGCGCCAAACACCGATAAAAACTAAACATAATCAGATGGTTAGCCGAATTGTGCGGATCGCCATCGAGGTGCCGAAATGCGCGGAATCGAACTGGGGGGTCGCGCCCCAAGAGCGGTTCCGTTCTAATCGGAACCACTCTCGCTTTTTTGTCGCTCACGGCAGCGGACCGATTGGTCCGCGCCTGCGCGGGCGCGCCGCACAAGCGGCGGGCCGCCTCGCGGCCACGGGCGATTCCAGACGAACCGGGATCGCCCTAGTCGTCGAGATCGACGCGCAGAAGCCCCATCGACCAGACGAACAGCCGATACCACACGAACCCCAGTCCAAACAGCGCCGCCAGCACCCCCGGCAACATCACCCAAGCCAGCCCACGCGCCTCGAGCCACGCAAAGCCCTGGACCTGAAACCACCACAGTCCGCCGACCGCCGCCGCGAAAACGACTGCGCCCGCAAATGCGAGCGAAACCAATATCTTGTAGCGTACCGCCATCGCTGCCTACTGGCCTCCCCTCGGCCCACACGTGGCCGATCGCAAAGCGCCGCCTGGGTGGCCCCTCCCGGAACGGCCCCCTTGGCGCCCCCTGATCCGCCCTTGGCAGCATTAGCGCGCGGCAGCGCGCGGTCAAGGCGCGCGTATCGAACGGGCTTGTCGCGGTTGCGGGCAGTCTCTAGGTTTGAAGGCGGTGGCGCCAGTCCGGCGGGCGCCGAACCCGCCACAACCCTAGGGCCCGTTTCATGGGAATGACGCTTTCCGAGAAGATAATCGCCAGGGCCTGCGGGCAGGATTCGGTGCGGCCGGGTGAAATCGTGACCTGCAAGGTCGATCTCGCCATGACCCACGATTCGAGCGGGCCGCGCCGCCAGGCGCCGCGCCTGAAGGAACTTGGCGTCAAGGTGTGGGACCCGGACAAGGTGGTGATCCTTACGGATCACTACGTTCCGGCGGTCGATGCGCTGAGCGCGGAGATCCTCAAACTCACACGCGACTGGGTCAAAGAACAGGGGATAAAGAATTTCTACGACATGCAGGGCATCTGCCATGTCGTGCTGCCCGAGCGCGGCCACCTGCACCCGGGCCAGTTCGCCGTCGGCGGTGATTCCCACTCGCCCACCGGGGGCGCGTTCGGGACCTTCATGATCGGGGTCGGCGCCACCGATATGACCGGCGTTCTGGCGACCGGCGAAATCTGGGTCAACGTACCGCCGACCATCCTGGTGCGCTGGACCGGCGATCTTCCCGAATACGTCACCGCCAAGGACATGATGCTGCGGCTGTGCGGCGAGATCGGCCTTAACGGCGCCAACTACAAGGTCGTTGAGTTCGCCGGCAATGGCGTGAGCGCGCTCTCGATGGACGAACGCATGGTGCTGCCCAACATGACCGCCGAAGTCGGCGCCAAAACCGGCATCATTGCCCCCGACGCGGTGACGGTGGAATGGCTAAAAGCCGCGGGCGCGGAAACAGCGGGCGCGCTGGACTGGTTTTCGGACGAGGACTGCGAGTACGAGAGTGTGTTGGAATTCGATGCCTCCACACTGTCACCACAGGTGGCGGCGCCGCACAGTCCGGCCAATGCCGCGCCGGTAGAGGACTTCAAGGACGTTGCCGTCGATCAGGCCTACATCGGCGCCTGCACCGGCGCGAAACTCGAAGACCTGCACATGGCGGCCGAGATCGTCCGCGGCCAGACCGTCGCCGAGGGAACGCGCTTTCTGGTGGCGCCCGCCTCAACGCGAATTACGGCGCAAGCCGCCGCCGACGGGACGCTGGCGACGCTGACCGCGGCAGGTGCAATCTTGCTGCCGTCCGGTTGCGGCGCGTGTGCGGGCCTCGGCGCGGGCGTGTTGTCGGCAGGCGAGACCTGCATCTCGTCCACCAACCGTAATTTCAAGGGCCGCATGGGCCCCTCGGACGCTTCCGTTTATCTGGGATCGCCCTATGCAGTGGCGGCCGCGGCGGTGGCCGGGCACATCGCCGATCCCCGCGACATCAGCAACCGGAGGGCATCATGAGCGGTACGGACGGCGGCGGCACCGCCTGGGTCTATGGCGACGACATCGACACGGATTCGCTGGCGCCGGGGCTCTATCTCAAAGGGTCGATGGAGGAGATGGCGAAGCATTGCCTCGAAGCGATCGACCCCACCTTCGCCGCCGAATCCAAGGAAGGCGACTTCGTGGTGGCGGACGAGAATTTCGGCATCGGTTCGTCGCGCGAACAGGCGGCGCAGTGCCTGTCGATATTGGGCGTCAATGTGGTGCTGGCCAAGAGTTTCGCGCGTATCTTTTACCGCAACGCTTTCAACGTCGGTGTCGTGCCGCTGGTGTTCAAAGACGCGGACAAAATCAAGAAAGGCGACCGCCTGCGGGTCGATGCGGCTGCGGGCACGATCGAAAATCTTACCAGGAACGAGACCTACACCTGCGAGACCGTACCACCGCACCTGATGGAAATCGTTGCCGACGGCGGCCTGATGCCGCATCTGAAAAAGAAACTGAAAGGAAAAACGACGTGACCGATTATCAATCGCTCAAGAGCCAGCTTGCAGGCGATGACATCATCGTCGCGCCCGGCTGCTATGACGCCTATTCGGCAATGATGATCGCCAAGGCCGGCTTCAGCGTGGCCTACATCTCCGGCGCCGGCGTGTCGTTTACGCGCATCGGACGTCCCGATATCGGCCTGGTCAGCATGCACGAAGTGGCCGAGACCGTGAGCGCGATCGCAGAATTCAACGACATCCCGCTGGTCATCGACGGCGATACCGGATTCGGTAATGCGCTCAACGTAATGCGCACGGTGCGCCTGTTCGAACGCGCGGGCGCGAGCGCGATTCAGCTCGAAGACCAGACCATGCCCAAGCGCTGCGGTCACCTGAGCGGAAAGTCGCTGGTGCCGGATGCGGAAATGGTCGGCAAGATCAAGGCCGCGACCGACGCACGGCGCTCGGACCAAACACTGATCATCGGCCGCACCGACGCGATCGCGGTCGAGGGGTTCGAACGCGCGCTCGAGCGCGCCGAACGCTACGTCGAGGCGGGCGCGGACGTCCTGTTCATCGAGGCGCCGCAGACCGACGATCAGATGAAGGCCCTGACGGCGCAGTTCAAAGGCCGGGTCCCGCTCCTGGCGAACATGGTCGAGGGCGGCAAGACGCCGCTGAAAAGTGCGGCCGAGTTGCAGGCGCTCGGCTATTCGCTGGTGATTTTTCCGGGCGGGCTGATCCGGGCCTATTCGTTCATGGCCGCGGAATACCTGAAGAGTTTACGCGAAAACGGCACCACGGCGCCCTACCGCAACCGGATGCTGGATTTCGATCAGCTCCAGGAGGTGCTGGGAACGGCCTCGGTGCTGGAGGCGGGCGGGCGCTACGACGCCGAGAACTTCGAGGCCTGACAAGCGAGGCATACGAAGCGGACGCGCGATGACCGAACGCTTCACGTTTTCGAGCCCGGACGCCCTGGCGGCACGCATCCCTGACGGCGCGCACCTGGCGATCCCGGCCGACCGGCGCGGCGTGTCGATGGCAACGACGCGCGCCCTTATCCGCCGCAGCGCGCGCGATCTCCGGCTCGTCGCCGTCCCCACCAGCGGGCTTCAGGCTGATCTCCTGATCGGCGCCGGCGCAGTCGCCGAAATCGAAACATCGGCCGTCTCGCTGGGCGAATACGGCCCGGCGCCGCGGTTTGGCGAGGCCGTCGAGCAGGGACGCATCGTCATCTTGGACGCTACCTGCCCCGCCATTCACGCCGGATTGCACGCCGCCGAAAAAGGCATCCCGTTCATGCCGCTCAGGGGAATTCTGGGCTCGGACCTGCTGGTCCACCGCCCCGACTGGACAGTGATCGAAAATCCCCTGGGGCCGGTGCCGGAAGAACGGCCCGGCACCACGGCAGAGGACTTTGCCGATCCCATCGTCATTCTGCCGGCGATCCGGCCCGATTTCGCGCTCTTTCATGTGCCGCTCGCCGACCGGGCCGGCAATATCTGGGTCGGGCGCAACCGCGATCTCATTACCATGGCGCATGCGGCGCGCGAGACCCTGGTGACAGTGGAAGCAATCGCCGATCACGATCTCATGGCCGATCGCGAATGGGCGGCGGGGACGCTTTCGTCGTTCTATGTGAGTGGCATCGCCGTTGCCGAGAAGGGCGCCTGGCCGACGGCGATGCCGGGCACCTACGAAGAAGACGCAGAGCACATGCGCCGCTACGCCGAACAAGCCCGCAGCGGCGAGGGATTCGCGGCCTACCTCGAGGAATTCGTTTTTCAGGACCTTTCCCTCGGGTAGCGCTCATGGATGCCGGGCCCGAAGAGTTCCTGATCTGCGTCATCGCGCGGCTTCTCGCCGGCACGCGCCATATCGCGGTCGGCGCCCTGTCGCCGATACCCGGATCGGCGGCGCTGTTGCACCAGGCTGAGAGCCGCGAGCCGGTTCGCGTCTCGGTTCTCGACAGCCGGCGCAATTTCTGGTCGGACGGCAGCAAGGAACTGTTCGACTGCGCGGCGCAGGGACGCATCGACGCCTTTTTCCTCGGCGGCGCCCAGATCGACGGCCAGGGCAACGTCAACCTCGTCGGCGTCGGTGGTTATCCCCGGCCGAAGACGCGCTTTTCGGGATCGTTCGGATCGGCCTATCTCTATTTTCTCGTGCCGAGGGTGATTCTGTTCCGAGAGGAGCACACGCCGCGGACGCTGGTCGATAAAGTCGATTTCATATCGAGCCCCGGAACGAGCCCGGACAACGTCTATCGCCGCGGCGGGCCCTCGGCGCTGGTGACGGGAAAAGCGCTGTTCACCTTCGATGAGGCGGGGCGCCGCTTTCGCCTCGCCAGCAGCCATCCGGGATACACCGCGCCGGACATCGAGGCGGCGACAGGATTTGCCTTCGAGACGCCTGCCTCGGTCCCGGCAACAGCGGCCCCCGATGCGGCCACGCTCAATCTGTTGCGGGGACCCGTGGCCCGCGAGATCGCCGAGACCTACCCCCGCTTCGCCGCCCGGGTTTTCGGCGACTAACCGGCGATTGAGGCAAAAAGTCCCCATTAATTGAGGGTTTTGGCGGCGGGGTACGCGTTCGTCCGGATCGGTCATAATGATTCTAATTCTCGTCCCGCGAAAGGAACGTGCGCCATGAGTGAAGCAACCTAGTCCGGATTCGGCGAACACGGCATGCGCGCCGATATGACCCACGACGGGACCGCGCAGATGGATTTTATCATGAGCCTCTACCGGCACCTCGGGCGCAACATCGTGCCCGGGCACCGCGAGGTTTATGACGGGCGCGTCAAACCCGCGTTCGAACGCAAGAACGGCCGGGCGCCGAAAACCCGCCACGAAGTTCGCAAGGCAATGCTGGACGACCCCTACTTTCAGTTCTGGAGCCATCTGCGCCTTTACAGCCAGGCCAAGAGCTATGACCTGAGGCGCGAGATCGTCGACCGGCAATTGGACGACCTGATCGAGCGCGCCAAACCACGCGCGTCCGACAAGGGCACGGTGGAACTCGATGCCGATTTCGAGATTCCGAAATATCAGGCGGCGTTCGACATGCACTGGATGCCGGGCAGCTTCTACACCGAATTCGCCGAGGACGACGTCGCCGCGGGCGTCATGTATGACACCGGCGGGCTCTATATCGCGCTGTCAGGTTCGATCGGCGCCTACAACGACGGCGCCGGCCATGCGATGGTGCACTGGCTCAACGAAAATCACCCGGATTTCAAACCGAAGCGCGTGCTCGACGAGGGCTGCACCGCAGGCGGCAATACATTGCCCTTCAAGTATGCCTAGCCCGATGCGGAGATAACCGCCATCGACATCGGCGCACCGGTACTGCGCTATGCCCACCGCCGGGCCGAGAGCCTCGGCTATGAAGTCCATTTCTCGCAGCAGAATGCCGAAGAAACGAGATATGAAGACGAGAGCTTCGATCTTGTGGTTTCGACCATGTTTTTGCACGAAACCTCGGACAAGGCGGTGCACAACATCGTTGCCGAATGCCACCGGCTGTTGAAACCGGGCGGGCTGATGGTGCATGTCGAGCAACCGCCGTTCGCGCGCTTCGACGATCCCTTCGATCAGTTCGTGCGCGACTGGGACACGCACAACAACAACGAGCCGTTCTGGGGCCCGATGCACGACATGGACCTGCCCCAGGTAGCGGTGAAGGCGGGCTTCGCGCGCGATGACGTCATCATGGAAATGGCGAAATATTGCGCCCCCACCAAAGAGAACCCCTACCGCGAGGCGCCGGGCGGCTGGTTCATCTTCGGTGCCTGGAAACGGTAAGGGCTGCCACAGGATTGAACCAAGGCGGGCGCCTCAAGGGGCGCCCGTTTTTGTCTGGCCCGCCCCGTTCCGACCGGCGTGCCCGACCGCTTGCGCTCAGTAGTCCTCGGCGTCGTAGACCCGGCCCTTGGCGTCGCCGGGGCTGCGGATCAGGCGCATGCGCGCTTCACCGCGCGGCTTTTCCGACCACGTCGAATAGCCGGGAACGTATTCGGTGCGGCTCTCGCTGGTCAGGTTCCCTTCCTTGGCACTGCCGGAATAGGTCGTCGTGGTGCGCTCGTAGCCCGGGTGGTAGTCCTCGACGGTTTCCGACCATGCGTTGAAGAATTCGAACGCGAAATAATCGTAGCCTTCGCCGCGGGCGATCTCGGCGGCGCGGCGGTACAGGTAGCTTTCGATGGTCGCGACGCTGGTATAGGCGTTGCCATAGGCCTCGATGTAGAAAGTCTGCGGCCCGGTTTGCGAGTGACTGACGCCGCCGAATATCCCCGGCGGCCCGTAGGGCGTCGCGCAGGCGGCGAGCAACAGAAGAAGCGCGAGGACCGGGGCGGAACGGAAATGCAGCCGGGCAGATGCCATAGCTATGGGGCCTCGCTGGCGCCGGGTGCGGCGTCGGCCGGATCGACCGGCCGCGGCGTCTGCCGGATCGGCCGGGTTCCGCCTCGCGAGGGCGCGCCCCCGCAACCCCGAAGCCTCGATTCGAAGACTGGGGCGGCCGCCGGTGCCGTGGTTCTAGGGCCGATGCGAAGACAATAGCGATCCGCCCGCCGGGCCGTTACGCGGCAAATTGCCGCCCGGCGGCGGGGCGGCGGCGCCGGCGACGGTCCGATCTCTACGGTTTAGGCGGCGCGCCAAGCGCGCATCAAGTTCGACCGGTTTACGCGGCGCGCCCAGCGCGAATCATGTTCGACCGGCTTACGCGGCGCCACAGGCGCCACGGTCCGGTCTCTCGGCTTACGCGGCGCCTCGGGGCGCCACGGTCCGGTCGCTATTGCTGGCTCTTCCAGCTATCGAGGATTTCCGATGCGGTAGCGGTCCACACGCCCGACTTGCTGGTCAAATAGTCGAGCACCTGCTCCAGGAACCGGATGCGGTGCGGCTGGCCCGACATCCACGGATGAATGGTAAGCGCCATGATGCGCCCGCCCTGGGTCCCGGCCTCGGCATGCAGGGTGTCCAGCTGGTCCTTCACCTGCTGGACGAATTCATCGCCCGTCTGCTTGTAGAAGAACAGGATCGTCTCATCCGAAATCCAGTGCTGGTGCGGCATCGCCGTCACCTCGCCCGATTTGGTGCGGAACGGGTAGGGCATGTCGTCGTTGATCCAGTCGCACAGGTAGTCCACGCCCTCGGCCGCCACCAGGTCCGGTGTCGCCCAGGATTCCGAACGCGCCGGCGAAAGCCAGCCGCGCACGGGCTGGCCCGACATTTCGCGCAACGTCGATAGCGATTCCTGCACCTGCACCTTTTCTTCCGATTCGTCGAGGCCGGTGTAATGCAGTTTCGCCATGTTGACACCGTGGGCCATGATTTCCCAGCAGCGCCGGGTCACCTCGTCGACCAGGAACGGGTTGCGTTTGGCAACGTCGGAATTCATCGCCACCGTCGCCTTGATGCCGCTATCGTCCAAGGCCTTGGCGACGCGGTAGAACCCGACCCGGTTGCCGTAATCGCGCAGCGTATAGTGGCGCAGGTCCGGGTAGGGCGTCACCATGCTGCCCTGGGCCTTGAACGGTTTTACCGGCGTATCGAGCGGGAAGAATTCCAGCACCGGCGTCACCCACAACGCGATGCGGGCGCCATTCGGCCAAACGACGGGCTTGCGCCGCGGCAGGATCGACCAGTCGTAACGGTCGTGATCCATGCCGTAACTGCGGTGATCGTAAACGAGATAGCTGTCCGGCAGCGAATGAGTGTGCTGGTCGTCGCTGGTGGCATCAATCGGCGGGCGCATGGTCAGGTCCTCGGCGGGTGTTTCTTGTTGAATTCGCTGGTCGCGTTGACCCATTCGTCGTAGCCGTGCTCGAAGAAGTGTTCGGCGATCTGGGTGCCGGTAGTGACCCACACCTTGTCGTGGCCGGTAATGTATTTGAGCGCCTCGTCAAGGGCGCCGATGCGGTGTGCCTGACCGACCGCATAGGCGTGCAGCGGAATGCACATGATGGTGCCCGAATTCTCACCCTCGGCGTAGAGGCGGTCGAAGTTGCCCTTGAGCCAGTCGAAATAGACCCGCGGCGGCACGAAGTGCTGGTTGTAAACGATGATGTCGTTCATCTCGAGGGAATAGGGAATCGAGATCAGGCGGCCTTCCTTGACGTTGACCGGACACGGCTGGTCGTCGTGGAACAGATCGCAGGTGTAAAAAAAATCGTTCTTCGCCAGCAGATCCATCGTGCGCTCGGTGTGCGTTAGCGCGGGCGCGAGATAGCCGCGGATACGCTGGCCGGTGTGCTGCTGCACCGACTTGATCGAGTCATCGAGGATCGCCTGCTCCTGCGCCTCGTTCATGTTGTAGGAATAGCGCGTGTTGTAGATGCCGTGGGAATAGAACTCCCACTCGCGCTTGACGCATTCCTCGACGATTTCGGGGTGGTGGTCCAAAAGCGCCACCGACAGCGAGATCGACCCCCTGACACCGTACCGGTCCAACACCTCCATCAGGCGCCAGTGGCCGACGCGGTTGCCGAAATCGCGTTCGGAATAGGGCACCAGATCGGGCCGCGGCTTGGGCCACGGCTGTCGTGCCGGGTTGGAGGGCCCGTCGAGTTCGTAATACTCGATGTTGGGCGCTACCCAGAAAGCGATGCGCGCACCGTCCGGCCATTCGATCTTGGGACGGTTGATATATGGCAGATAATCGTAAAGCCCGAGGTCGCTTTTCACGGACCGACTCCCCAATAATTGATGACTCGCCCGGTCAGTTGACCGGCTGATAGTTGTTCAGATAGTCGCGCACAGTTTCGAACGATTCTATATCGCCGTACTTGAGCTGCATGTCGGCAAGGTTGGCAAAGTGCGGGATTTCGTGTTTGTCGGCGACGCCTTCTTCGCAGACGATGGTGCGATAGCCGTGCGACAGCCCGTCCACGCAGGTGGCGCGCACGCAGCCCGAAGTCGAGCCGCCGTTCAGGATCAACGTATCGATACCGTGGTACACCAGCAGCGAGGCCAGCGGCGTTTCATAAAACGCGCTCGCCATACGTTTGAGGTAGATCAGGTCGCGGCCGCGGTCGATCTTGAGGCGGTCGTCGAATTCGTTCCGCTCCGAGCCGATCTTGATGTTCTGGAGCGAATCCGGGGTATCGGTGCGCGTGCCCCAGACACCGCAGTCCTCGCCCGAATCGGCATAGCCGACGTGGGTCCACACCACCGGCAGGCCCTTGGATCGGCAGATTTCAGCCAGTTCGTTGACGTAATCGAGCTGTTTGGGGTCGGTTTCGTAAGCGGTCTTGAACAGGTCGGTGCGGGTGTAGGCCTTTTGCAGGTCGATGTTCACCAAGGCCGCCTTGCGACCGAATCCGAATCTAGCCCGGTCCGGATTGGCTTTGATGCTGGCGAAATACTCTCGTGGCGTGAGATCCGACGCTTCCATGGGTTTCCTGCCTGATTGATCTTTTTGAAAGGACTTTGAGCTAGATTCGGGGAGCGTTCCGGGATTGTCAAGCGGGGTTCGAATCCGGTCGGCGCTGCATTGCAACCCGCGCGCCCTCTACGAACCGGCGGACCGCCCGGCGGGCGTGACATTCAGTCAAGATTCTGATTGCGCCGGCCCGACCCAAACGGCAGGCTGCGGGAAAATTGGGGAGCAGCCCGGTTTGGCGACAGCAGAGAAACCCGATGCACACACCCGCCCCGATGGCGATTCAAGAACTCCGGCGCATTCTTTTTGTCGAGGACGAACCCGACATTCAAGAGGTGACGCGCCTGTCGCTCGAGGGGATACGGCTGTCCGGTCTCCGGGTCGCGGAACAGCGTGAACTCGGTCTCCGGGTGGCCCGGGTCGAGGC
>PVBE010858259.1_pt1 | contig 33480 bp, 27 predicted proteins | sample 1631181 | NCBI WGS metagenome assembly PVBE01 (sample SAMN08397723, study PRJNA350692) | Marine metagenome, whole genome shotgun sequencing project. | isolation source: water | place: Pacific Ocean | collected 2012-04
GAACGTACTTTTCCGGTTGCAGAGTTTCAGATGCCTGAGAAACTTGAACCGGGCAACCCTGCGATGGCGATCATCATGTTTCTGGAGGAGTCACTCGGTCTGCTGCTGGACGTGGGCATTGAGCGGATCGAAAGACACGCGCTGGATCTCTCGCAGATGATCGACCAGGGGTTGGACGATCTGGGACTCAAGGTGATCACACCGTCTGAGCGCCAGCAACGTTCAGGTAACACCTGTTTCCTGGACTCCAATGCTGAGGCAACACGCAAACGACTGGAAAAGGAGAATGTCCTGATCTGGGGTGAATATGGGCGTATGCGAGTATCCGGACACCTGTACAACAGCAGTGGCGATGTCACGCGCCTGCTGGATGCACTTGGGACCGTTCACCGTCAGAACTGATTGGTCTAATACAATATCTTTGTCGACCCCATTTCTTTGGTCTGGCCCATCTATGAGCGAGGCCTTCAAGAGCGCCCTGATCTGGCTGCTGGATAGCACCGCGGGCTTGACCGTAGTCATCTACCATATTCCAGGTGTACTCGTGGACGGCGCGTTCATTCCCTTCGCGGCCGATTCTTTCGATCAAGTACGGCAGGCTCTGGAGACCGACTGAGCGTTATTTATACGTTAACAGAGACTCATACTAGTTTGATTAGGAGGATTGCGTCCCGTGCGGACTGAAAGCAGACTCGACGCATCACGATGACAATCGTGTACAGCGCCTTATGACACAACATATTGTCTGCCTGACTTTCGATTTCGATGTGATGTCGGGACACATCGCCCGGGGCATGACCACACCAACACCGATCTCGCGAGGCGAATTCGGGATTGTGGGAGCGGGTCGAATCCTGTCCTTGCTGAAAGCACAAGAAATCCCGACGACCTGGTTCGTTCCCGGCTTTACCATCGAGACCTATCCCGAGACCTGTGCCAAGGTTGTAGAAGGCGGTCACGAGATCGGCCATCACGGCTGGACCCATGTGCAACCCGCCTTGCTGGACCGGGGACAAGAAGAAGAGGAGATGATCCGTGCCAACCGGGCCATAGAGCAGTTGTGTGGCCGGCGGGCCCTGGGTTATCGCTCCCCGGCCTGGGATTTAAGCCCGCATACCGTGGATCTGCTGATCAAGCATGGTTTTTACTACGAGAGTTCCATGATGGGGCATGATTATTCCCCGTATCGCGTGCGCCAGGGAGACATAATTGATCTACAGAAACCCATGGTTTTTGGCGACAAAACCGCGTTGATCGAAATGCCCGTTAGCTGGTCCCAGGACGATCATCCCCATTTCGAGATGACGAGTAACCGCTCTGGCCACCGCAACGCCAATAGCGTGATGGAAAACTGGGTCGACGACTTCATCTATATGACCCGCTGCACCGACTGGGGCATCATCACCTATACCTGCCATCCCTACGTGATCGGTCGCGGCCACCGGATGATGATGCTGGAACGCTTTATCGCCAAGCTGCGGGAGCTGGGCGCGGAATTTATGCGCATGGAAGATGCCGCCCGCCTTTATGATGAGCGGGAGCCATTCAAATAGAGTTATTCAAGCAGTCCCTTAGCACCCAGGAACTTGAGCAAGTGTAAGTCCCAAAAGGAGGCCACTTTTCTCTATGAGCGAACGAAACTCCCGGGAGTGGGACGCCGTTGACCGCACCGAAATTCAGAACGTGATCACACTTAGCTAACGACGGAGAGTTGGTTCTCTCTTAACGATTTCAACGTTGTCATTTTTTATCTGTCGCTACCATCTTTTTCATATCGGGGCCAAGAGGTAAGACAAAATCTTCTGAGGCCAAAACGACACTGTCGCTTGCGCGGATAACCTTGGCGGTTACATAAACATTATTTACCCCAACGGCGTACGTTCCTACGATGGCAGCTTGGGCATCATGTTCAACACTGAGGTCTCTCAATGCCCTGGACAACAGAAATTCTCCCTCTTTTACGCCGATGTATACGGTATCTCTGAGCAACAGTTCAATCACATGATGGCCCTGACTGGAAAAACCAGAGCCTACCTGCTGCGCAACAATTCGCCCAAAAGTTGAGGATTTCGTTAGGTCGTCAATATTGGCAAAACTGGTAAGAATCATCTGCCCAGCCTCTAGACGATTCTTACTCTGCGTCATCAGATTCTTCGCCGCTTCATGACTGATCGAAATCATATCTGAATCTTTTGTATCTTTCGGTCCCATAAACTGGCAACCAACTAACGACAAAACTGTAATAGCCTGCACAACAAAGACTGATACCAAGCGTAGATGGGAAGTGATGATCATAATTAGAAACTCTTTTCGTAGTTAACTCTGATCGGTTACCTTAAATAATCTGTCTGGATTTGGATCCGGTCTTTTAGGGGCAGGCTCGTACATCAATTCGTTACCTTCATTGAAGTAATAGATCCGAGTACTTGATTCAACTATCTCACCCAGGTGGTACAACTCGGTGGTTACTAAAACCTCGGTATCCGAGTTTGCTTGTTGATCAAGGAGACTGGTCAGGCCAAGGGGATCTCGATTGACATGACTGACCACCTGAACCTGAAACTTGATGAGATGAATTCCACCCGAATTAAGCACCTCGATTTTCTTATCTAGAAGGTGACCGGTAAGCATCTTTTTGTAGGCTTTACCAAAGTCAGTGTCGGATTTATCCACGTCAAAAGAGATCGAGGTCGTTCCTAGTGTATGCGATATCTCGTCGGCCTCATTAGCAGCAAGTGCGTCCCAATGTGCCGCCGCCTGTAATTTTTTCTGATAAGCCAAGGGTCGATCCTGGGGCACAGGATAAGGGAAATATTTATCAACTGCCTGATCATAGCTGCAACCACCTAGGAATATCGTCAGGAAAACAGCCCCAATACTTGACTTCGTCATACTATTCCTCCGCGTTGATTACCGAGAAAACACCCCTTCATTACTATCCTGCCATACTAACACTTGATATCCTGTCTATCTATTCCCAACACTCACAAATTAACGTTAGCGTAAGGGAAAGAGTCCGGGCAGGACTTATTTTAATGCTTGGCAGATTTTAGGGGATTCTAGACTCCCCGCAGCGACACACCAATGCCAACAGCGCAGCCCATATTGTCCTACCTACCAAGGGCAACACCCCAGCGGTCATTTTCATGTTACCGCTCGACCAATGGTTATTCATTCTGATAGAGGAGAGTAATGATCGCGCAGAACCTGTAAGTCATTGTTTTATTACCGTACTTGGAGAGATTCGAACTTCCGAGCTCGTGGTTCGCAACCATGCCTCCGCCTTTGCATTTACCCCAGAAACAATATCCCGAGCTTGATACCGCCTCTCCCGTGAAACTGGAGGAATCAGCGAGACTCACCCTTATATTTCATGAGATTGCTGGCTTTCAGTGGTAGGTCAGCTTTGACTTGATTGCCAGAACGCGATTGCGTTATAGAAATGCACAACTGACCCGGTCGGTCAAACAATTCCCGTTATTGACTACACAATCGTTCGTGTGTTCCCAAAAGGCTATTCACTCATCAACAACTACGAGATCCATATCTCTGATAACTTCCAACTGCATCGCTTGACTGATGCCCTTGTACTTGACTCGCCCTCGGTTTTCTCGAAATGCCTCCTTGACCGATAGTGTCTCAATTGCCGCCGAGCAAAGATCGTCTCTTAAGAAAAACGCATTCACTCCGGTCGCGTCACAAGCCACTAACCGGTAGCCTTTTTGCTTTCCCAGATACTCCAGGGCTCGCAGCGATGCCCCATGATAGAACCCGCTACTGTGTTTTTCATACCGTATGAACTCAGGATCGTAGGGCACGGTTACGCACAACTGGCTGCCGAAACTCGCGTTGTATTCGATCACAACGATTTTTGCGGATATAGCTTCCAATCCCGACCAGAACCAGAAGTCGTTTCCATCAACGTCTATAGAAAGCACGTCCACATCGTGAGGTATTCCGCTACCCATTATTACTGAATTGAGGTTTTCAGTAGTCAGGAATGAGTGAAGCACTTGGACGTTCTTTAGCCTCAACCAGCGATAAGCCCTCTTCGCAGCCGCACATTTCTTGGGTGAACCATCAACAAAAACGCCCGTGAACTTTCTGTTGACTGCCAGGTTCAGGCAATTGCATTGCTCCGCAGAAAATCCAAACTCAACAAACGTGCCCGAATCAACACCTATGCTCTCCAGGAGATGATCGATGATCCCGTCCTCCCGATGTTGCGAGAAAACACGATACTCCCTACGGTTGATCGGTAATGCTTCGAATCGGCGTCTGATTTTGAGACGCCCGATCATCTGCTTGATTCGTATTCGTAAAGCTACGAAGAACGCTACTAGTGTGTAAGCTGGCGGCATGAGCGTTTAAACAGTACTTTACGGCTCTTCAGCCACGCCAAAACGTATTCCACACTGCGCTGTTCATCAGTGGTCGTCCACACCCTAAGATGACTGCCGTTAAATCGTTTTGCCACCTGCGATTCGTCACCAACGGGAGGATTCGATTTGAAACGGGAGGTCATGGAGGGTTAACACGGTAAAGTGTTCGATTGATTGGCAGGCCCGGAGGGATTCGAACTCCCGACCTCGTGGTTCGTAGCCACGCACTCGAAAGCGCACTTCAGCCTATTCATACAGGAATTATTCTACTACGTACCTTCCAATCAATTTTGAATTTCTAAGAGTTTCCCACCTATAACGGTGGGATTCTCTCGTTTTATTGGGAGGACAATGGAGTTACTACTGTTGGCTTCACTGTTCAGTACTCATGAGTGGTTGTTCTCGTTCGATGATGCTCAGGGTACCAGCCTGAATAACTTCCAGTCACATCGTTAAGTTCGTGAACTTTGTCTTAGTCTGATAGGACAGGTGACCGGATCGTTGACATCGCTGGCTGGTCGTTGGTATGGCAATGCACACCGCCCCCCGCAACCCACGAATCGAGGGCCTCGATCATATAAATGTCCCGGCCCGGAAAATACTGCTCCAGGCGAACCTTAGCAGCCTCGTCGGTCTCCGGATTATCGAAGCCGACCGTAATGACGAAGCCGTTGCCAACTAGCCAGTTCATATAGTTTGTATCGAAAATGTGGCCCTTGTAGTTTCGTGTACCCTCAATCGGTTCCCGAATCACGGTAAAACCGGCAGCCTCAATAGTCTCGGCGGCAGTATCGAATATGGCGTGAGTCGGGTCGGTTGGGGCACGGCACTGGGAGTTACCTGCGCAGTCAGCCACGACAACAGTAGTCGGATTGATAAAGCGTGCAATACCATCGATATGACCATTGGTCAGGTCGCCTTCAGGTACACCATCGATAAACACTACCTTCGAAACACCGAAGTGTCTTTTCAGGTCAGTAGTCGCACGTTCCTTTGTGTACCCTTGATTACGGCGCGAATCTCCAATTACGCTCCAGTTCAACATCACGGCATCGACGCCGTTGAACTCTAGATTACCTCTCTCGTGAACTATGTCGATCACCTCGATTGGCAAACCTAAAATTCTTGCCACCTTATCCGGCACCTGGTTGTCGAGATAAAAAGGAATGTTGGCACCAAAGGCGCCTCCCCAAGCGTTGAAAGCCCAGTTCTGCACTCGCATTGTGCTGTCCTCAATAACATAGACCGGACCATTGTCACGCATCCAGGCACTGTTGCTCTCGACCCAATGCCACTGAATATTGGGGTGATCGGGATCACCACCTTCCCGCTTGATGGACGACTGCGCTTCGGATAGAACCAACGGAGAGTCATAAAGGATGTGAAGCGTTTCATATTGAACGATTACATTAGACAATCGAGCAAAGCTCGTTTCGAAGGATTTCTCCCAGCTTCCTGGCCATTGCAGCCAGATAGCCTCCTGCGGCTCCCATTCGGCAGGGACCCGTTTAACCGGAATGGCCTCTCCGGCGGATACTATCGAGGCGATACTCATAAAGACACAAGACAGTAAGGCGACAACAGATCCACTCGAAATATGAGGCATGACACGGGATCGTTAATCAGAACACAGTAATCCATCAGTCATCTACAAGCTTTACTCCGATTCTGGCCATTGTTTTAATTTTCATATTTCAGTGGGAGGATTGAGATTCATTGGGAGGATGGAAATTTTCAAATGGCTGTAAGTGGTTGTTTTTATGGCGCGCCCGGAGAGATTCGAACTCCCGACCTCGTGGTTCGTAGCCACGCACTCTATCCAACTGAGCTACGGGCGCCGGTGGGTACAACTGAAGATTCACATTTTACCACGCAGCTATCGAGAGTCCTGGTCACGATAGACGGCCTGGTGTGTGGCGCGATCCACCTCCCTCTATCAGAGCTCGATGCGCCTGGGAAGTGGCGGAGAGGGTGGGATTCGAACCCACGATGGAGCTATCAACCCCATACTCCCTTAGCAGGGGAGCGCCTTCAGCCGCTCGGCCACCTCTCCGTTGGGAATGATGGGTTAATTATAGGTCACGCCCAGTCTCGTTGGTTGGTCAGCACAGCCGGATACATGAGTCAGTCTTTATCCTCAGGACCTGGAATGGTTGCGCATTCGCGAAAAATTCTGCGTTCGCATATCTTGCAGAACGAATGATTCAGTTTTGGAAAGATAGTGGCAATGGCATGGTGCTTCTTCTGGAATTGATGATCCTCACCGATATCCTGCATGTAACTGCCACGGCGCAGAATTACCAGAGCGTCGGCTTTGATACGATACAAATACAAACCACCCCCTTCAGCCGTCCGCCGTTGCGCCTCCAGAGCAAGAAACTCCGCGCCAGACACATCGATCTCGTTGACCCCCGAACAGATCAACAATAAATGCGTCTGCCTCGGCTCACGTTGCCGGTAGATACGCAGCATTCTCTCCACATAATGTGTCGACCCGAAATAAAGCGAACCATCCACCCGGAGTATCTTGAGTTGCGGGCACTCGTCCAGGTTAGGGTCAGTGACGAATCCCCGGTCCGGCTGATTGACATCCGGCACCCGCGAAAACATCCGAGGTCGAGAGGTATCCATAACATATAGCAACAACCCGAATACAACTCCCAACAAAATCGCAAACTCAAGGCCGACGAACAACGCAGTACTAATTGTCAACACCAGGACAACCGCTTCCATCCGGCTTGCACGAATAATTCTCGCGATGCGAGGTACGTCAATTAACTTCCAGGCAACCAGGAACAACACGCTCGCCATCACGGCATTTGGCAGGTAAGCTGTCAGCGGTGCGACTAAAACAACGCACACCATCAGAAATAGACCTGCAAAAACAGCAGCAAGCGGAGTACGGGCTCCAGCTTCGTAATTGACAGCGCTGCGATTAAACGAACCAGTCGCGACGTAGCCCGAGAAGAATCCGGCTGCCACATTCGATAAGCCTTGGCCGACAAATTCTTGGTTGCTATCCAGATTCTGGCCTGAGCGTAACGCAAGAGAGCGCCCGATTGTAACGGCTTCGGTCAGTGCCAAAAGGGTGATCGCGGCAGCTGCTGGAGCCAACTTCTGAATGACTTCAAACGAGATTCCCGGTCTGGACAATGGCGGCAGACCCGCTGGCAACGCACCGACTGTCTCAATTCCCGTAGAACCCTGGCCAAGAATCAGATTCAACAGATAGGCAAGTATTCCCCCAGCAATCATCGAGACAAGCATATAGGGTATGCGTGGGAACCAGCGTAGCGAGGCAATTCCGGCCAGTAATGCAGTGAGCCCTACGGTCAAATCGTAAGGGTTAACCTTTCCAATGTTCTGAGCAAGGCGCACAAGAATCTGGTAGAGATGCCCCCCACCGGAGATATCCAGGCCGAGAAAGTGCTGAACCTGACTCAACATGATCAGGATCGCAGCGCCGGAAATAAAACCAACGACCACCGTGTGAGAAATAAAGTCAACGACGGCACCCAGTCGCAACATCCCCAGTACCAACTGAAAAATGCCAACCATCAAGGTCAGTGTCAAAGCAAGCTTGACGTACTCTTCACTACCAGGCAGTGCGTAGGGGCTAAGGGTCGAAAACAACACCACTGATGCGGCAGTCGTGGGACCTGATACCAGGTGCCAGGAAGAACCGAACAACGCAGCCACAATAGCCGGCACTATTCCTGCATATAAACCGTACTCCGGTGGCATTCCAGCGATCGTTGCGAAAGCAACTCCCTGGGGTAAAACGACGATCGCACCGGTAAGCCCGGCAATCAGATCATGTTGAAATGACTCTCGGTTGATGCGCGAGCGCCAGCGCAGGAAGGGGAAAAGACTTCTCAGCAATGCCCTAGTGCAACCATTGACGTGTGTAGTGTGAAATCGGTGGGATGAGTATTCCCGATGCCAAAATCTCTTTGGGGATTCTGGGCGCCTTGCTGGCCCGGATTGGATTCGCCACGACCGCGATCATCTTACCGGTGCGCGATAATGGCTCTGTCAAAAACGGCCTCGCTGTCAAAGAATTGGGGCAGGATTTCCTGCCAACGGGACGACTGAACTCAACCGTGTAAATATATCACAGCTCTGATATTGCGCTGCCGAGGCAATGATCAGGGCTCACCGTTCTCTTCATCGTGCGCACCCGGATCATCCGCAGCTTGGATTCGGTCGTAAACTTCCTCCCGGTGAATTGCAATGTCACGGGGGGCTTCTATTCCAATTCGAATCTGATTACCCCGAACACCGAGAACGGTCACTGTGATTTCGTCACCAATGTTCAGCGCCTCTCCGATTCTGCGTGTCAATATCAGCATCCAGCCCTCCTTGGGCTATGGGACCTCTTCCGGCCGCTGAGGTTTCCCCTTGACCAGGCCCACAACGTAACCGGGTTCCAGGTGAGAGATACAATCCTAATGAATATTTTGATTCACCTGTCAGTCTGCGCGGCCTGAACTGCTATCGCCGAATCAAGGCTCTCTTCGGTGGTGTTAACTTCCAGGCCGAAAGCCTTGTGCAGCGCCCGTACGGCGAGTTCCACGTAGCGGTCCGCAACGCCAATAGAGATCTTAATCTCAGACGTCGAGATCAGCTCGATGTTGATACCTTCAGTGGCCATAGCCTCGAACATGGTCGTCGCGATACCAGCGTGGGAGCGCATGCCGACGCCGACAACTGAAATCTTTGCCAGCTGGTCATCTCCTGCAACCTCCCGCGCACCCAGATCGACGGCGACTGAATCCAGGATCTTCCGGGCATCCGCGTATTCGCTCCGATTAACGGTGAATGTCAGGTCCGTCGTGTCATCCTGGGCGACGTTCTGGATAATCATGTCAACATTGAGATGGGCTTGAGAGATACGACTGAAGATTTTGGACGCCACCCCGGGTTGGTCCGGAATCCCGCGAATGGTCAGTTTCGCTTCGTTACGGTTATAGGCAATTCCTGCAATCAGTGGCTGTTCCATGTCTTTTACCTCGTGAGTAATCAGGGTACCTGGCCCGTCCTCAAAGGACGACACCACCCGCAGCGGAACCTTGTACTTCCCCGCAAATTCCACCGACCGTGTCTGCAGAACCTTGGCACCAAGGCTTGAGAGCTCGAGCATTTCCTCGACAGTGATGTGGTCGAGGCGGCGTGCCTCCGGAACGATAGCCGGATCGGCCGTATAGACACCGTCAACGTCGGTGTAGATCCGGCACTCATCGGCCTGTAAGGCAGCGGCCATGGCCACAGCCGTCGTGTCGGACCCGCCACGCCCCAGGGTCGTGATGTTCCCGGACTCATCCACACCCTGAAAACCTGCAATGACCACCACGTTGCGCTGCGCAATATCGGCTCGAACAGAGTCCGCGTCAATATCCAGGATCCGGGCTTTTCCGTGAACATTGTCGGTCAGGATTCTGACCTGTCCACCGGTATAGGAACGCGCTTCGATCTGCCGGTTATGCAGCGCCATCGTCAACAGGGCGATCGTAACTTGTTCCCCGGTCGATACGAGCACGTCGATCTCCCGTGCATCTGCTTTGGGGTCAATCGCCCGGGCGAGATCAAGCAGGCGGTTGGTTTCACCTGCCATTGCGGAGACCACCACCACCAGGTCCTCACCGGCCTGGTGTGCCCGCGTGACCCGATCTGCAACCGCGTGAATGCGCTCGGTAGTCCCGACAGACGTACCACCGTATTTTTCAACGATCAACGGCATAAGCTGACACTGGTCCAGAGATTGTAGTGGGGCGCGAATTAAAGCCCTTTTGCGGCACAAGGTAAAGCCCTGAGCGTATCCACGGATGTTCCGATTGCACCTCGGCAAACAGGGTGCTCGATGTGCCTGGAATTAACGAATGGTTCTAAAGTGCACTTTCCCTGACCGTGCGCTCTTCAAGTACGAAGCTCGGGGAATAGCGTCGGCTAGCGGGCGTCGGTTAATTTTTCAGCGACCGCTGCCAGCGCTTGGTCAAGCGAATTGATATCCGTTCCACCGCCCTGCGCCATATCTGCTTTACCACCGCCTTTCCCGCCGACTATTGGCGCCAGTGCCGCAACGAGCTTACCCGCGTGGCAGGTCTCTACCAGATCCGAAGTGACCCCGGCAAGTATGCTGGCCTTGCCTTTATGCACGCCTCCAACCACAACAACACCAGAGCCAAGCTTATCGCGCAAGCGATCGAGCATCACCCGCAAGCCTTTGACCTCCACGCCGTCATGCCGGGTTGTCAGCAGTCGAACATCCCCGACCAGCTGAATCTTCTGCTCAGGGCCCTCGCCATTGCCCCCGGAAGCAAGTTCCCCCTGAAGCTGTTCGATCTTGTTCTCCAGAGCTTTAAGCCGGGACCGCATACTCCCAGCTTTGCTTTCCAGGTCACCGACACCGGTGCGAAAGAGCCCCGCGAGCCGGTCCAGCATCGCGCCTTGCTGCATGGCGTGCCTGCGCGCGGTATCCCCGGTCAACGCCTCGATGCGCCTTACCCCGGCTGCAATACCGGATTCCGATACGATCCGGAAAAATCCGATATCACCAGTGCGTTGAACGTGCGTGCCTCCACAAAGTTCCAGGGAAAACTCACCCATGCCAACTACTCTTACCTGGTCGTCATATTTCTCACCAAAAAGAGCCGCAGCACCCTGCTCCCGCGCCTCCTCCAACGCCATGACTTCGGTCGCTACGGAGTCGTTGGCACGGACCTGGTCATTGACGATCGCTTCGATCTTGTCCAGCTGATGAGCGCCGACTGCTTCCGAATGTGAGAAGTCGAACCGTAGCCGCTGCGGTTCGACCAGCGAACCCTTCTGCTGAACATGTTCACCCAGGACCTGGCGCAAAGCCGCGTGCAGCAGATGTGTCGCCGAGTGGTTAGCAGCCGTCTCCAGCCGCTGATCAGTATCCACCAACACCGAGACACGCTGCCCGACCTTCAGCCGGCCACTGGTCAGTTGCCCGTGGTGAGCAATGACACGCTGTGCCAGGTATTGGGCACCAGTGACTTCGAACAACTCATCGTCTCCACCGACAATGCGAGCGGTATCGCCGACCTGCCCGCCGCTTTCAGCATAGACGGGCGTGCGGTCGAGTATGACCAGAGCCGCCTGGCCGTTCTCAATCGAGCCGACCTCCTCGCCGTCATAAACAATGGAAAGGACCGTGGCTGAATCAGCCAGCGACTGGTAGCCCGTGAACACGGTACTCTCCTCGATGCTGACTTTGGTCGCGTCGACCATCTGGAACTGGCTGGCCGCACGCGCCCGTTCACGCTGTTCGGACATGGCGTGCTCAAACCCGTCCATATCCACCGTCAGACCCTGCTCCCTGGCGTAATCTGCGGTTAGATCCGCGGGGAAACCATAGGTGTCGTAGAGCCGGAAGGTAAGCTCCCCGGGGATCACCCGGCCGGAGAGGTTGCCGATCTCCTGCTCGAGGATGCGAATTCCCTGCTCAAGGGTGTCAGCGAACCGCTCCCCTTCCAGTTTCAGTGTCTGTTCGACCCGGGCCTGATCGGCTGCCAGTTCCGGGCAGGCCTCGCCCATCTGCTCTACCAGGGGTTCCACCAGTTCGTGCAGAAACGGTTCGGTCGCCCCGAGTTGATGACCATGCCGGATCGCCCGCCGGATGATCCGGCGAAGCACATAGCCTCTGCCCTCGTTGGAAGGCGTGACACCATCGGTAATGAGAAAAGACGTCGATCGGATGTGATCAGCAATGACCTTCAGTGAATTGTTCTTGAGATCATCACAGCCCACCACACGCGATGCAGCAGCAATCAGCGCCTGAAACAGGTCCGTATCGTAGTTACTGTGAACACCCTGCAACACCGCCGCCAGCCGTTCCAGGCCCAGGCCCGTGTCGACCGACGGTTTCGGCAGGGGAACGTCTGTGCCATCCGATCCACGATTGAACTGCATAAAGACGAGGTTCCAGATCTCAACGTATCGATCACCGTCCGCATCCGGCGAGCCCGGCGGACCGCCGGCCACCGCAGGCCCGTGATCGAAAAAGATCTCACTACAGGGGCCGCAGGGGCCCGTGTCACCCATGGCCCAGAAATTATCGCTGACGCCGATTCTCGCAAACCGCTCGCCGGGCACGCCGATCTCGCGCAACCAGATATCCTCCGCCTCATCGTCCTTCTCATAGACTGTGACCCAGAGTTTTTCCTCGGGTAACCCATAACCGGTGGTCAGCAACTCCCAGGCGAAACCGATCGCTTCGCGCTTGAAGTAGTCGCCAAAAGAAAAATTACCCAGCATTTCAAAGAACGTGTGATGCCGGGCCGTGTAACCCACGTTCTCGAGGTCGTTGTGCTTGCCACCGGCACGGACACAGCGTTGCGCGGTCACCGCGCGGTTGTAGGGCCTCTTGTCCTGACCCAGGAAAACATCCTTGAACTGGACCATGCCGGCATTGGTGAACAATAGTGTCGGGTCATTGTGTGGCACGAGCGGACTGCTGGCGACTGTTTGATGGCCGCTCTGGTTGAAGTAATCCAGGAATTTCTGCCGAATGGCCGTGGTCTTCATGTGCTCGCCCCCGGCTCGGGATGGTCTTCGGACTGCGCATCGAGCGCTGCTGAGCCCCATGAGCCCATAACTCGCTTAATGGCATCGGCACCAAAACCACGCCGCTGCAGGTGTTGTGCACGACGAGCCCACTCTTTGAAACTCTTGATGGGCGAACAGCCGAATTTTCGGTCATACACCATCGTCAGAACCCGGTCCCATTCCGTTTCAGCACTCGCCAGGGCCTGGTCGACGAGTTCGCTGTCGACACCTTTCTCCTTGAGTTCCATCCTGATACGAAGCGGCCCATAACCCGCACGGAGACGGCTGGACAATAAGGATTCGGCAAAACGCTGGTCTGATTGGGCGCGTTCGTCCTGCAGGCTCTCAAGCAGTGTCTCGATGAGCTCCTCCGCGAAACCTCGAGCGGACAGCTTGGAGCGCAACTCGACCCGGCTATGCTCCCGCCGGGCCAGCATCCGAAACGCAGATTCCCGGGCGCGGCTTGCCGGGTCCGCTTTCAGAGGCGTCATCAGGCTTCGGCGGTTTCCGCCTGGGCCTGTTCGACCGGCTCGAAGGGCGTGGCATCGGCCGGCAGAAGCCCCATGTTGGTTCGGACCGTATTTTCGATCGCGTCGGCGATATCCGGGTTTTGCCGAAGGAACTCGCGAACGTTGTCCCGCCCCTGGCCTATTCGATCTCCGCCATGGGAGTACCAGGCGCCTGACTTCTCGACCACGCCATGATCGACACCCATGTCGATCAACTCACCCTCCTTGGAGATGCCTTCGTTGTAAAGGATATCGAACTCACACTGCCTGAACGGCGGCGCAACCTTGTTCTTAACGACCTTGACCCGGGTCTGGTTGCCCAGGACCTCGTCGCCTTTCTTGACCGCACCAATTCGCCGGATATCCAGCCGCACCGAGGAATAGAATTTGAGCGCATTGCCGCCGGTCGTGGTTTCGGGATTACCGAACATCACGCCGATCTTCATACGGATCTGGTTGATAAACACAACCATTGTGTTGGAGCGTTTGATGTTGGCAGTCAGCTTGCGCAGCGCCTGTGACATCAGCCGGGCTTGCAGTCCGACGTGATGGTCACCCATCTCACCTTCGATTTCAGCTTTGGGAGTCAGCGCCGCTACTGAATCGACCACGATGACATCGACGGCCGCGGACCGGACCAGCATGTCGGCGATCTCCAACGCCTGTTCACCAGTGTCGGGCTGAGAGATCAACAGATCGTTCACGTTGACTCCGAGCCGCCCTGCATAGGCGGGATCGAGCGCGTGTTCTGCATCGATAAACGCACAGGTCCCGCCGAGCTTCTGAGCCTGTGCAACCACTGAAAGTGTCAGCGTGGTCTTGCCGGACGATTCTGGGCCGTAAATCTCGACGACGCGGCCCCTGGGCAAACCGCCGATACCGAGCGCAATGTCCAGGCCCAGCGAACCGGTAGAGACCGCCTGAATGTCCTTTCCAATCTCAGCATCTCCGAGCCGCATGACAGATCCCTTGCCGAACTGCCGCTCTATCTGCCCCAGCGCAGCCGCCAGGGCTTTCTCTTTGTTTTCGTCCATTGTTGGAACGCTCCTTGAGTTGAGTTCACCTCGGTTTCACCACAGCTCTCTGCCTTCCTGGCTGAGGCCCTGGCGCTCCCGGCATAACGGATTCGATGGACCGATTCCGGTGCACAAAACGCCGATCCGGGAATCAAACTGATTATTTCACAATCGCCTCGACGGGCCTAGCGAAACCCGTCACAAAATAGTCCCAAAGTGCCCGTGTACAGCGGGACCCAATTGAGGATCCCGGGCCGAGGAGCATTTCAGGACAAGACATGATGTTCAGCCCGTCTCTTCCCTGAGGAAACGTGCCAGGCCACCGAGTGCCTCGAGGACACTCTGACGACGCACCGCTTCACGATCGCCATCGAACAGGAACTGTTCGGTACGCACACGATCCGGCCTCGCTGCCCAGCAGATAAACACCGTACCAACGGGCTTCTCCTCGCTGCCACCACCTGGACCAGCAATTCCAGTGACCGACAGCGCTACATCGGCCAGACTGCGATCGAGCCCACCACGAGCCATAGCGCGAGCGACCGGTGCGCTGACCGCGCCGCGCTCGGCGATCAGAGCCTCGGGTACACCCACCTGCTCATGCTTGGCTTCATTACTGTAAGTGACAAGACCGCACTCGAACCATTCCGAACTCCCTGAAACTGATGTGATGCTTTGAGCGATCCAGCCACCAGTGCACGACTCGACGGTCACCAGTTTCAAGCCGTGGCTGCGTAGAATCGATCCGACGTTCTGGGCGACCCCAGTCAGATCATCCTGGCGGGTCATTGTTCTATCTTTTGGTCGTCTGGAAAAGGGCCGGCACTTCTCTGGTGGCCCTGTCCTTCCCCGCATAGTCGAATACTCATCAGTTTCTCCCCGCACTTCGATATCGCAGGGCCTATTGTGCCTGCTGTGAAGGCTCACTGCGTGAGCCTGGGAAAACAGCCCTCGCCCGGCCCTAAAACACCGGGGTGGCTGCCTGTGATTATGATATCTTGAAGACCCAGATGGCCGCCCCTGAGGACAACGGCACCAATGGTATCTACCCGCATCCGCTCTGCCAGCATCATCCTGCTGCTCCTTTTAACCACCGGGGAGAGTGCGCATGCCACCGATGCTGAACGGGAGCGGCGTCTTGTGGAAGAGATCGACGCTAATCTCTTTGACGGCGAATTGATCCGACTCGAATCCGGCGACCTGAGATTTGCCGCGGTCGAACTTCGACCGGAGACAGAGAATCCGCGGGGCGCCGTCATCCTGCTGCACGGCCGCGGCTTTCACGCCGACTGGCCGGACACCATCAACCCCCTGCGGACTGCGCTTTCCGAACAGGGTTGGCACACCCTGTCGCTGCAGATGCCGGTCCTTGAGAAAGATGCCAAGTATTTCGATTACCTGCCCGTGCTGCCGGAGGCGTTTCCCAGAATCGAGGCCGCCATCCATCGCCTGGTAGAGAGCAACCTGCAGCCCATTGTGCTGGTGGCGCACAGCTGTGGCGCACACATGGCCATGGCCTGGCTCGAAGTAACCGGGGATGACCGGATTGACGCCTTCGTCGGGATCGGAATGGGCGCCACCGACTACAAACAGCCGATGCAGCGACCGTTGCCGTTCGCTGCAATGACTGTGCCGATCCTGGATGTTTATGGCGGCGACGACTATCCAGCGGTTCTGCGGATGGCCCCTGATCGCCTGGCGCTGATTCGGCAAGGGGGCCACTCACGATCGAGCCAAATCGAGGTGCCCGAGGCGGACCATTATTTCAAGGGTGCGGCTGAGACTCTGATCTCAAGTATCACTACCTGGATCGACGCGCTGTCCTTCTGAGCCGCTCAGTCAAACCACTGCCGGTTGTCCCTGAACGACGCCGCTGAGGTGATCTCCTTGATTTTTGGCCCTGTGCTCTGCTCGCCACTACCCGGCCGATTCTTATCTGTCCCGAACGTCCGGACGACCATCATCCGCCGCGCACTCGATAACACGTTGTCGGTGAAAAACTGACGCAGCGTTTTCAACGTCTGCGCCAGTATCGCCGCTGACAGCCTCTCCCGACTGTCAAAGGCATAGGCCTTGCGGTCTATCTCATGCCAGTATCGTGCCGAACGCTCGCCCAGACGCTGGTCCGGGATGTTTATCCGCATCAGTATGCTCTGACGGTGCTGCTCGAAGACGTCCGAGGGCATATGCTCGAGCGTTTCCGAGAAGCCTCTCAGAAAAATCTCGATCGCCGATCGGATCTCATCCGGCGTTCTGTCGGGGGACTGAACCAGAAAGACCAGCCCCGGGACGCGCCGCAGCGGCATGAGGCCCGCGACCACCACATAGCCCATCTTCTGCCGCGTGCGCAGAGCCTTGTAGAATGGTGATTCCAGGAGCTGGCCGATGAGAAGGTACGCTGCCCGCTCCTCGAGTTGCCGGCTCTGCCCCTGGAAATAGCCTACAAACGCAGAATCCAGATGGTCGGCATCGCTGGTCAGACGGGCGACAGTTCCTTTATCGAGCTTCAATACCCGGCTGCTGTCAACGATCTCAACCTGCCTGTGTTCGAGCAGCTCACGCCTCACGGTCTTGGCCAGATCGGTGGCGTCATCCTGCAGATAATTGCCATGCGCCAGGGCCACGGCGACCCCCTGCCCCAGAAAACGAGGAACGAATGCCTCCAGATCCTCTGGGTCCAAGTCCTCCACAGCTGCGGCCAACTCATCCGGCCACCAGGCCGGGGCCACCAAAAGTCTGTTGAGATCCGACATGATTCGTCCGGCCGGGTCCTGGTGCGCATCGTTTTTCAGCGCTCTCAGCAACTGCGTACGCACCCGGGCGAATCGCTCAGGACTGACCTCCGGCGCTTTAAGCGCCGCAAGAACGATAGACAGCAGTTCGCCCTGGCGGGCACTGTAACCCCTTAGTTTGAGCGAGATGCCACGGCCATGGTCGTACACCTCGAAACCCAGACCCGCCAGCAAAGCCGAATAGGTCACGTCGTTGAGCTGGTCAAGCACCGTGGCCACATACAATTGCGTGAGTCCTGCGTTGCGTGGGCTATCGTTGGCGAACGGCGAGCGGATACTGACAAAGAAATTACCTTTCGGGAACCCGAACGAGGTGTCGTTCTGGAACCAAAGGCTAAATCCCGGGCCGATCTCGATCCGTTCCGGCACTTTGCTGACAGCGCTTGCCATGCGCAGCTCGAGGTCGGTTGAGATGAACGGATTGGGCAACGGCAGACGCAATGAGGGGCTCTGCGGTGGGTCAGTCCATGCCGTTAAGATCGATAGTGGTAGCGGCCCGAGAGAATAATCCACCTGGTAATGTTCTTCTGTCGCGTCGGTTTCCAGCTCGGGCCCGACCAACAGCAGATGAAGGTTCTGTGGTACCAACCGGCCCAGAAAGTCCCGTATGAGTCCTGGATCAAATCGGTCATAACGGTAAGGCCCGTAAAGAAGGTCGGCGACCGGATAATCGTGCATCCGCCGTGCCAGGGCACGGACCAGGTCCATCGGTTCGGTGCGTTCCTGGAACCGAAAATCTATCTCGGCGAGGGTCTTCTGTTCCTGATAAACCCATGGCTTAAGCCCCTCATTCCGGATCTGCTGAATCGCCTGAAACAGCAACCGGCCAACCTCGTCGTAAGCGCCAAGACCCGCTTCGGTCAGGCTGATGGAGATCTCGAAGGTACTCTCGTTGTCATTGCTCATACCCGTACCGGCTGACAGCGCTTCTGCCCAGCCTTGTGCTTTGAGGACCGACAGCAGTGACCCCGGCCCTTCGTGTCCGAGTAGATGTCCAAGGTAGGCCAAGGGTTTTTCCCGGTAGTGGGCAATCCGTGCAGGCAAGGGAAAGGTAAACAGGCCGTAGCGCATCTCCGCGATCGGCACGACTTTCTGCTGCAGGGGCAGTTTGTTCTCGCCGTAGAGGCCAGGGACTTCGTCACCGGGTGACTCTCCGCCTGCTGGCAGATCAGCGAATCGGGTCACAACCCAGTTCTCAAGGACCTCCAGATCCTCACGCCCCAGCACAACCAGCGTCATGTTGGGTGCTGTGTAGAAACGGCGGTAGAACCCAAGCAGATCCTGTCGAACCAGATCGCCTGGTCGGTCGGCGAGAGTCTGGAGACTGCCAACCGCAAATCCAGATCGTGGGTGCCTGCGATCGAAGGCCAACTGCCTGACCGCCCGAATCCGTCGCCCGTCTTTCTTCAGGCCGGAGGTGTACTCCGAGTGGACGACTGCCCGTTCGCGCTCAACGAATTCTGGATTGAACAAGGGACTGGTGAAGAACCCCGCAAACCGATCCAGCGCGCCTTCCAGGTAGTCGGCATCGATATCGAAATAATAGTTGGTGTGTGCGTAAGAGGTGTACGCATTCTCGGAGCCGCCATGCCGGGTGATAAAACCCTGATATTCACCCGCCTCGGGATATGCCTCGGTGCCCAGAAACAGCATGTGCTCGAGGAAATGAGCCAACCCGGCCCGGTCTTCCGGATCGCTGCCACTACCGACCTGTACATCCAGAGAGACGGCTGCTTTGTCTGTCTCGCTGTCGGAGATCAAGACGACACGCAGGCCATTGGGCAGGGCCATATCCTGGAACTGCCGCTGATCCATCGGGCTGGCGATCATCGTAGCCGACGAAGCCAACGGCAATAAAAGCCCGGCAACGCCCAGCACTCTTTTCAGAGTCCGTTTAAGAGCTGGGATCGTCCGAGGCGTTTTTGTCCGACCGAGTTTCAGAGGGGGCCACACAACGAAGGGTAAGCCTTTGCCCTGGTCAGGCACACACATCGGCGACGATCACCCGTTCTGCCGATCGTCGGCTGAGCCGCAAAGCGATGCCAGCGCTCATGACACCGGCTCCAATGACGACGACATCCACAGTTGCGATGGGAGGATCAGCAGACACTGGAGACCGTCCGGGTCAGGCGTACGCAGAAAGGGCCAGTCCTATACAGAGAGCCTTGGAGCAGGTGGTCTGGAGCGACTATCACGGCACAGACTACTGATGCCAGCGATCGAACGGGCCAAGAGCAAGCGCCCCGCCATCGACGCGAAACGACGCCCCATTGGCAAACCGACCGACCGGCGCCACCAGATAGTGCACCAAACCGGCGACCTCGTCAGGCAATCCCGCCCGACCGGCGATATTGATGGACTCCCCCGACTCATCGAGCGACTCTACGATCGCCGAGGTCAGCGGCGTGTCGACCAGCCCAGGGTTCACCTGGTTAACCCGAATCCCCTCCGCCATCCACTCCTTTGACAAGGCAACGGTCGCGGCAGATAGTGCCGCTTTGGTGGCGCCGTAAACCACACTGCCCGGTGACGGCCTTTCTGCATCGACTGAACCCATCATGACGACCGAAGGATTGTCACTTGCAGCCAGGTGCAGATGCGCATGCTGACACAGTCGAAGCGGTGCCCACAAATTGAGCGCAACGTAACCGTCGAAGTAGTCCCGCTCCAGATTCGCAAAAGGGAGCCAGTCACCGCGCCCGGCGTTGTTGACGAGAACATCCAGGCCACCCAGAAGAGCCACCGCTTTGTCGATCACCGAATCGGTCTGCTGGGGTTCGCTCAGGTCCGCGACCAGTGGAACTATGCTCTCCGCTGACTGAGGAACGTCGCCAGAACGCGAGACACCGACGACCCTGGCACCGGCCCCGGCCAGGCGCGAGGCTATAGCAGCCCCGATGCCGGATGATGCACCGGTCACAATGACGCGATAACCCGCCAGGTTAAATCCAGAATCAGTCATGAAATACCCTAAGATCCGTGTCGTAGAGACACCTGGTACTGACTCATTCAAATATCAGCAACAAGTCTTTCACATCGACCTGCTGGCCCGGCTGCACTTTAACTTCTTTGACTCTACCGTCACGCTCTGCACGAACACTGGTCTGCATTTTCATCGCCTCGATGGTCACCAGCCCATCGCCCCGCTTGACTTCTTCGGTTGCCCGCACACTGATCTGCGCGATGAGACCCGGCATTGGCGCGCCAACGTGGCAGGGGTTGCCCGAATCGGCCTTGGGCTGAACTACCCGGGTGACCTGGTGGGTTCGGTCGCTTACTTTGATCTGCCGTGGCTGGCCGTTCACCTCAAAGAACACCGTTCGCATACCGTCATCATGGTGATCGCTGACTCCAAGATAGCGAATGATCTGGGTATGTCCGGAATCCAACTTGACGCTGATCTCCTGACCGGATTCCATACCATAGAAAAAGACCGCCGTCGGCACCATCGTCAGGTCACCGAACTGTTGTCGTGCCTTCGCATATTTGACGAACACATCCGGGTACATCAAGTATGATGCCAGCTCCTGGTCAGAGACACGTCGCTCTACCCGGCGTTCAACCTCTTCGCGGGCAGTATCAAGGTCTGTTGGCGGCAGTATTGCCCCGGGCCGTTCAGTCAGTGGTGCATTACCACCCAGTATCTTTTTCTGCAGGCCAGCAGGAAAACCGCCGTACGGCTGACCCATGTCCCCCCGGAATAGAGAGATCACTGATTCGGGAAAGGCCACGTCAAATTCCGGGTCTTCAACTTTTTCACGGGTCAGGCTGCTTGTCACCATCATCAGGGCCATATCACCCACTACTTTGGAACTTGGGGTGACCTTGATCAGATCACCGAACATATCGTTGACCTCGGCGTAGGCAGTGGCGACCTCCGACCAGCTGTCTCCTAGGCCGAGCGAGCGCGCCTGCTCCCGTAAATTGGTAAATTGCCCACCAGGCATTCCGTGCAGGTATACCTCGGAAGCCCCCGAGCGCTCTTCACTTTCAAAAGCGGCATAACCCTCCCGAACGGTCTCCCAATAGCGGGATAGTGTTCGGATCGCGCTGCCTTCGAGCCCCGTCTCTCGAGGACCATGACGAAGCGCTTCTACAATCGAACCGAGATTGGGCTGCGAGGTCATCCCGCTCATAGAATCTATCGCACAGTCAACAGCATCGACACCAGCCTCGCAGGCACTCATGATGCTCGCTGCAGCAATACCACTGGTGTCATGGGTGTGAAAATGAATAGGAAGGCCGATCTCGTTTTTCAGTGCCGTCACCAGTTCACGTGCCGCCTGTGGACGACACAGGCCGCCCATGTCCTTGATTCCCAGAATGTGTACGCCGGCGGACTCCAGTTGACGGCCAAGATCGAGGTAGTATTTCAGATCGTACTTGGTACACCCCGGATCACTCAGGTTACCGGTAAAACAGATGGCACCTTCCACAAGCTTGCCTGCTTCTCGCACGGCATCGATAGAGACACGCATGTTCTCGACCCAGTTCAATGAATCAAATATGCGAAAAATGTCGATATCTACCGCGGCTTGCTGCACAAAATATCTCACCACATTGTCTGGGTAATTGGTGTAGCCAACCGCATTGGATGCGCGCAGCAGCATCTGGGTCAGTATATTGGGCATACCCTGCCGGATCGCGCTCAACCGCTGCCAGGGGCATTCGTTCAAGAAACGCATCGCAACGTCGAAAGTCGCCCCACCCCAGCACTCCACGGAAAGCAGTTCCGGCAGCAACCGCGCATAGGCATCACTCACCCTGACAATGTCGTAACTTCGAACTCTGGTCGCAAGTAACGACTGGTGGGCATCACGAAAGGTCGTATCTGTAACCAGCACCCGAGGCTGATCCAGCATCCACTGAGAAAACCTATCTGGGCCGAGCTCCACTAAACGATCCCGCGTCCCGACTGGCATCGGCAGATCGCCCACCTCCGGCACCTCGGCCGTCTTCATCACATTCGGTCGACGACGTCCGGCAACCCCCTCATTGCCATTGACTGTCACGTCTCCGATAAAGCGAAGCAGACGAGTGACCCGGTCGCGCCGGCGGGGGAAGAGCAACAACTCTGGAGTCTCATCAATAAACCGTGTGGTGTACTCTGCCTGCTGGAATTGGTCGTTTTGTAACAGGCCGACAAGAAACGGCATATTCGTGTTAACGCCACGGACACGAAACTCACGTAACGCTCGAAGCATGCGCTGGGTTACTTCCCCGGTTGTATTGCCCCAGGCCGTTACTTTCACCAGCAATGAGTCGTAATAACGGGTTACACGTGCGCCAGCATAGGCAGTGCCTGCATCGAGCCGGATACCGAATCCTGCCGGACTGCGGTATGTGTCCACCTCACCGTAATCGGGTATGAAGTTGTTCTCCGGATCCTCGGTCGTAATACGACACTGCATGGCATAGCCGCGCATTGTTATTCCCGACTGCTCCGGCACCCCGGAAGAATCGCTGCCGATCGCACATCCTTCGGCAATTCGGATCTGGGCTTTGACGATATCTATTCCGGTGATGGCCTCGGTCACCGTGTGTTCAACCTGGATTCGCGGGTTGACCTCTATAAAATAGAACTCACCATTGACTGCATCCTGGAGAAACTCAACGGTGCCGGCGTTGCGGTAGCCAGCGGCCCGGCACACGGTGAGCGCGGACTCGCACAATGACTGGCGCTGTTCACTGGAAAGATATTGTGCAGGTGCTCGTTCAACGATTTTCTGGTTACGCCTTTGTACGGTGCAATCTCGTTCGAACAGGTGCACCAGATTGTTGTGGGCGTCACCCAGCACCTGTACCTCAACATGCCGGGCCTGGCGCACCAGCTTTTCAAGATAGACCTCGTCATTACCGAAGGCAGTCTTGGCTTCCCTGCGGCCGCTGGTCACCATCTCGGAGAGCACACCGGGCTCGTCAATAACACGCATACCTCTACCACCACCACCCCAGGATGCCTTCAACATCAGTGGGTAGCCAATCTGGTCGGCAAGCTCAGCGACCTTAGTCGGATCGTCTGGCAAAGCACCGGTTGCCGGCATCACTGACACATCGTTAGCCAGAGCCAATGCACGGGCCGCAACTTTGTTGCCCAGGCGGTGCATGACCTCGGGCGGTGGCCCAATAAAGATCAGGCCCGCATCCAGACAGGCCTGGGCAAATTCGGGGCTCTCAGACAAGAACCCATAACCAGGATGTACTGCGTCAACTCCGGCATCAATTGCAGTGCGTACAATTTCATCGATCTGCAGGTAAGCCTGTATCGGGCTGCAACCCTGCCCGATCAGGTATGCCTCAGGAACCTTGGACCGAAGCAGGGAAAATCTATCCACATTCGAGTAAACCGGGACACTGGCGATACCAAGCTCAGAAGCAGCACGAATCACGCGAATTGCGATCTCGCTGCGATTAGCGACCAGAAGTTTGCGGATCTTTTTCATAAGAAAGACGTGTTCCTGAGAATAACCAGGCAAACGGGCAGCGCTCATCGATAAAAGGTACCGTGCAGGTTCACACCTGCGAATCGACAAGCATAGCTCAACAGCGTATTAAAACAGCAATACCCCCTCGAATACAGTTAATGCTGGCACTAAGGGCACCAGACCGATGACAGAAGCTGGGAAGAGGCCAACTTGCGACACGACATGACGCCACGAGTTTTGAGCACCTTTCACCGGGCGGCATTTCTTGAGGCTTATCAAAACCGATCAGGGTAGTACCCGGGAGGTTATCTTGTCGGAGACGGGATAATCAGAGGGTGGTCGCCCCGTTGCGAACAGACATCATTCAGCATCTGTGCCAGGCTAAAGTAGTCAACTTGTCCAGCGTCGAGCTGACGCTTGTCATCGCTGGTTGAAAAAACCAGTTCGCCCAGCATTTCCAGACCCCCAATCAGTCGCTTGCGAATGGCGCTTTGGCCCGTGTTATTCGATCGCGAACGTGGCACGAAGTACAGTCGAACCTCTCCTGTTTCCACATCCGCTGCTGCCATGATGTTTGCAGTCAGCTCCATCTTTCGGGTGTCGTTCTTCTCGACCCAGGTGCTAGCCCATTGACCCACACGGAACCCGACCTCCATTCCCTCGCCACGCCAGAAAACGAAATGAACCGGGTAGCCATGGGTCACCAGCTTCGCAGCCACACCAGAACCCTCTGCCAGGCGTTCTATCGGGAAACGTGCAAGACGGGCCGGACGACGAAAGGCATGGTAGTGCAGATGACCTGGAATCGAAGCCCCGGCATCGATGCCATTGTAGAAGGTCAGGTACCCCGGAAGCCGTCGGGCAAGGGTAACCAGGTCCATGATCAGATCGGCGATAAAAAACTTCTTGTCGCCAACGCCGTCGACCGCCCATGCCTGGGACAGGTGCTCGCGACTGGCGATGACAGAATGCACGGGGGCCAGCGGATAAGGGTTTATCCAGGCGATGTAGTCGCGCCCATTCAGCTCGACGTCATAACCCAGTTGCAAGCCACCCTGCTGCCAGTGGATATTAGCGGGGCACAGGAAACAACCGTCATGCTCGGCAACTTGCCCAGGGCCAGGTGACGAGTGCCCCCTCCCGTCAAAGCGCTCAGCGCGTCGCGGGTTGAACTGCACTACGAAGGTCTGGTCCTGATCAGCAGGATGGGCAACCGAATAGCGCTCGACCCGGGACAGGTCATCGCAGACAAAACCGCTTGTAAACTGATGACTATAAAGTGCTTCCAGTGCACCGCCCAGGTCGCCTTGTTTGTGTTCAAGGCCTTGCAGGTCCTGGTTGAGCATTTGCCAGGCGCGTTGATACTGATTCTGGTCAGGCATGGTTGGGGGTATTGCACCGCTTAAATGGCGCGCGATTATACTGCAAGGTCAGATCCGGCAAATTTTCCATTTACCGTTAAAAGAGCCCACGTAACCAGCGGCTAATGAGACGGATAACACACTGGGAGAGAATCTGTGCGCGGCGACGCCATCATTGTAGAACAGCACCACCGCCGAGCCGGCCGAGGTGTAACCGACCATCTTCTACCCACATTGCAAAAGACCAGTGGGCGCTACACCCTATCAGTGGCGGGCGAGTCGGGCAGTGGCAAGTCCGAGACAGCCCAGGCCTTAGCTGAGCAACTGGGGAAAGCGGGCATAAATTGCACTATCCTGCAGCAAGACGATTATTTTGTTTATCCACCGCGTTCCAACGACCGGGCCAGACGCGAGGACATTGGCTGGGTGGGGCCTCAGGAAGTTCACCTGGACGTACTCGACACCAACCTGCAGGCGTTCCACAACGGTGCAACCAGCCTTGTCAAACCATTGGTTCTCTACGACCAGGACCAGATCACTGAAGAGACGCTCGATGTCGCTGGATCACGGGTGCTGATCGCTGAGGGAACCTACACCACACTGCTGGAGAACGTGGACACCCGAACTTTCATCGATCGCAGCTACATCGATACCCGCGCCCATCGGGAAAAGCGTGCCAGACACGAGTCTGAACTTGACCCGTTCATTGACCAGGTGCTGACCATAGAACACGGAATCATCTCTGCTCACAAGGCCAAAGCTGATCTCGTGATTGCAGCGGACTACACGGTGAGCATTCCTGTCTGATGCGTATTGGCTTTCTGAACCCCCAGGGTAATTTCGACCCGACAGATTCACACTGGACCGAGCATCCGGATTTCGGGGGCCAGCTGGTGTACGTCAAAGAAGTCGGCCTGGCACTGGCACGCCTGGGGATCGAGGTCGATATCCTAACCCGGCGCATTAAGGATCCAGACTGGCCGGAATTTTCTGAGCCAATCACGCATTACGACAGCGAACGCGAACGCTTGCGCATTGTCCGCATCCCGTGTGGTGGTGACGATTTTCTGGCCAAGGAAGCCCTCTGGCCACACCTGGGGGAATGGGTGGCTGGAATCGTGAGGTTCTATGACAACCGGCTCCCGGATTTTTTTACCGGCCATTATGCCGATGGCGGCTATGCTGGGGTGATGCTCAAACAGCAGTACTCTTCCGGCTTTACCTTCACCGGGCATTCGCTCGGCGCCCAGAAGCTGGACAAGCTGGATATGAATCTGGCCAATTTAAAAGCGCTGGATACACGTTTTCATTTCTCGCGACGGATAGCGGCAGAACGGCTCAGCATGTGTGAGGCCTCGCGAATCATCACCTCTACTGGTCAGGAGCGCATGGAGCAGTACGCTCATCCCCTGTATACCTCCGCCGTAGACAGCGCGGACGATCAACGATTTGCGGTCATCCCTCCTGGGGTTAATACCCGGATCTTCTGTCCCGAACGAGATCCAGCTGACGAGGCCGTCACAGTCTCTCTCGCCGAGCGCCTGCCTGACCTCGAACGGCCACGTATCGTGATATCGAGCCGGCTGGACGAGAAGAAAAACATCCTCGGCGCGGTGCGCGCCTACTGCGACTCACCGGTACTGCGCCAACGGGCCCGGCTGGCCTTGTACCTGCGGGATGTGGATGACCCGTTTGAGCAGATCAAGAACTTGCCACCGGATGAACGGTCGGTACTCGAACCGATCCTGCGCCTGATCGATAGTTCCGGCGCCCGTGGTCATGTCGACTTTGTCAATGCCACATCACAGCAGGTACTGGCAGCAAGTTACCGTTTTTTCGCCCAACGGGGTTCAGTGTTTGTCCTCAGCTCACTCTACGAGCCCTTCGGCCTTGCCCCGATCGAGGCAGGGGCATGTGGGCTGGCGGTAGTGGCGACCCGGAATGGTGGGCCGAGCGAGATATTCGCCGACGGCTCCGGGGTGCTGGTTGACCCGGCCAACCCTGCCGATATTGCCGAGGGCATCGCCCGAGCGCTGAAGGATCACGGTCGCTATGCCGAACGCATCCGCCACCGTGTGCACTCAACCTATACCTGGGAGCGTACCGCAGAGTCTTATCTGGCCGTCATCGAGGCAGGTTGCCGTAGCACCAGTACCATGCGCAGCAATGCCATCGAGCTCGATGCAACGGTGCCACTTAAGCGTTATCTGGCCAGACGCGGAGAATAATTACCGCATTGTTACTGTGGGGCGGTATTCACGATCCTGGCCGAACATGCGCCGGTTCGCCACCACAATCCCATCACTGGTGCGGTGATAGCGTACCGCGTCGCTATCGGGATCCTCGCCGATCACCGTACCGGCCGGTATCTCGCAGCCATTGTCCAAAATCACTTTACTGAGCCTGCAATCAGAACCAATGACGCAGTTCGGCAGCGCCAGGGTCCCCGTCAGCACACAACCTGATGCAACTTTGACATTTGAAAAAAGCAGAGTCCGCGTGAGTTGTGACGAATCGATGACACAGCCACCACTCACCATCGAACCGCTGACACTATGCGCATCCGGGGCGCCTGTACCGATGAACCTTGCCGGCGGCAACTGTGCCTGATATGTCCAGACCGGCCAACGTGGATCGTACAGATCCAGCGCCGGCTCGGCACCGGTGAGCTCGATATTGGCCTGGTAGTATGAATCAATGGTACCCACGTCACGCCAGTAGCTGTTGCGTTCATCGCTCGCGACCATGGAAAAAGCCTGCACCTGATCACCGGCTTCGATTGCCCGGGGAATGATGTCGTGGCCGAAGTCGTGGCTAGAAGCGACATCCTCGGCATCGTGCTGCAATTGGTCCGCCAGATATTCGAGCGAGAAGACGTAGATTCCCATACTGACGAGCGCATTCGATGAATCCACTCCCAGCGGCTGGGGATTATCGGGTTTTTCCTGAAACGAGACGATCCTGCTGCTGTCGTCAATGCTCATCACACCGAAGTTTGATGCCGATGCCAGGGGCACGGTGTTACAGGCTACGGTGAGGTCTGCTTTGGTGGCGACATGGGCCGCCAGCATCTCGCCGTAGTCCATTTTGTAGACATGATCGCCTGGCAGGACCAGGACGTACTCTGGGTGGTGGCTGGCGATGATATCGAGGCACTGGTAGACAGCGTCCGCAGTACCCTGATACCAGACATCCTCCTCAACCCACTGTTGCGCGGGCAGCAGTTCTACAAACTCACCGTACTCACTGCGCAGGTTGTTCCAGCCCTCCATGATGTGCCGAATCAGAGAATGAGACTTGTACTGTGTCAACACGCTGATACGGCGGATTCCGGAATTAAGGCAGTTCGACAAGGCGAAATCGACAATCCGGTACTTGCCACCGAAAGGTACAGCTGGCTTGGCCCGCCAATCAGTCAGCATCTTCAGGCGGGTGCCGCGCCCCCCGGACAGAACCAGGGCGAGCGTATCCCGCGTAAGACGACTGACGAACCGTGTGCCGGGCGTGCCGCTCATGGTGCCTCCATGGGTACGGGTGAACAATTGTAACCAAGAAGCCCAATCAAAGGGCAGATTGGAATCAGGCTCCGCCGGAGCCTGTCATCTACAAAGGAAAATCAGGATTGTCTGCGCTGGTGCAGATCGGGCCTACCCATATTTGGAACAGTCATCAACGACAGATACAGCCAAGTGGCTGATTTATGGCGTCCCCAAGGGGATTCGAACCCCAGTTGCCGCCGTGAAAGGGCGATTTATTTTTCGATAAATCAATGGATTGAGTGGTTTCTGTACCTATTTATGAAGCACAAGCTCCCCTTCTTTCAGGCCCTGACCCAAACCTACGTTAATTGAGAATTTGTAAGCACGATAAGATAAAAAGATGTATAAAATGGGACAAGAAACTTGTGACTATGAGCGATATATCCATCTCCGGACTGTCTGGCCAACTTCAAGGATCTGGTTGGCGTTTCCAGCGGTCAAACCGACCTGGACCCACGGATGAGCGATCCTAAACCGCCTGCTATTGTCCCGTCGCTGAGAACCCTGGCGATGCCAGCTGACGCCAATCCCAATGGCGACATTTTTGGTGGCTGGCTGATGTCGCAAATGGATATGGCCGGCGGCATACATGCCTACCAAGTTGCCGGTGGTCGGGTAGTCACGGTGGCTGTAGATGCCATGAGTTTTCACCTTCCGGTTCAGATCGGTGACCAGGTGAGTTGCTACTGTGTTACACGAAGAGTCGGTTCGACATCGATCGCTGTTACAGTGGAAACCTGGGTCAAACGTCGTCAAAGCAGTCGAGAAGAAAAAGTCACTGAGGGCACTTTTACCTTCGTCGCTATAGATCGTACTGGGTCGCCTCGGCCGGTAAAGCAGGGCGTTTGAAAAGGATTTGAAGCCCGTGGGATTAGATGACAGTTTTCTTTGTCTTCAGGCTACCTAATTTGCAGTCACTTGGTAATGGCAGGGAAACGGTTGCGAACGGTACAAGTATTAGGGGGTCATGCATCAATCAAGACGACGGGAAAATACTCGCATCTGGCCCCGGACTATCTTAAACCGGCAGTTGTAAGCCTCTGACACGATTTGCCAGTATCAGTAACCCCTTATATTCACCTAACTTATTGTTTTAATGGCGTCCCCAAGGGGATTCGAACCCCTGTTGCCGCCGTGAAAGGGCGGTGTCCTAGGCCAACTAGACGATGGGGACGGGACCTGGTGGAGCCGGACGGGATCGAACCGACGACCTCGTGAATGCCATTCACGCGCTCTCCCAACTGAGCTACGGCCCCGGAAAAGCGCGCTATTCTGCGCCGTAAACCATTGACGGTCAAGCATTTGACGCGCTGCGGCGATCGATAAATGCCAGTGCACGGTTAATCCGCCCAAGGGTCCGCTCGCGACCGACAAGCAGCAGAGTCTGATCTATGGGCGGGGTGGCGGCAGTACCTGAGACCGCCACCCGAAGGGGCTGGGCCAGCTTACCAAGCTTGGAGCCTGCCTCCGCCACGGTCGCGTTTACTTGTTGGTGGATTCCCTCAGCCGTCCAGTCACTCATCTCCTCCAGACGCACACGCACATCCTCGAGCATGCTCTGAGCCACCGGGCGTAGATGTTTCTGTGCGGCACCGGTATCGTAGTCTTCGAATTCCCGGTAGAAGTACTCCGATCGGTCGACCATCTCCTGCAGTGTCTGAGCACGTTCCCGGAGGGCTTCCACAACGTCCGCAGGATCCGGCCCTTCTGTGATATCGATTCCCCGTTGGTCCAGGCATTCGACAAACAATGACACCAACCGATCAGTGCTCGCCGCCTTAACATAATGCTGGTTTAGCCATTTCAGTTTGTCCAGATCAAAAGCAGAGGCTGCCCTGTTCACGTTCCCGACATCGAATGCCCTGACCATCTCATCGACTGAGAAGACCTCCTGATCTCCGTACGACCAACCCAGACGGACCAGGTAATTCAACAACGCTTCGGGTAGAAACCCGTCATCCCGGTACTGTAGTACGCTGACTGCGCCGTGGCGCTTAGAGAGCCGCTGACCATCCGTACCGACAATCATCGGCACATGAGCGAATACTGGAAGTTCAGCACCCAACGCTCTGAAGACATTGACCTGTCTTGGTGTGTTGTTCACATGGTCGTCACCCCGGATGACGTGGGTGATCGACATGTCAATATCATCGACCACGACCGAGAAGTTGTAGGTCGGACTGCCATCTGGGCGGGCGATCACCAGATCATCCAGTTCGTCGTTGCTGATCAAGACGCGACCGCGGATCACGTCATCGAACACGACTGCTCCGTCCGGAGGATTCCTGAAGCGGATGACCGGCTCAATTCCGGGGCGCTCCGGATTCTGAAGATCACGGCAGTGTCGGTTATAGCGTGGCTTGATGCCCTCTGCACGCTGGGCTTCTCGAACCTGGTCAAGGGTCTCCCGGCTGCAGTAACAACGGTAGGCCTGTTCTTTATCCAGCATCTGGTTGACGACTTCTCGGTAACGGTCAAACCGTGCCGTCTGATAGATCGGTCCTTCATCCCAGTCGAGACCCATCCAGGCCATGCCATCCAGGATGGCCTGAACCGATGCCTCGGTAGAGCGTTCGCGGTCGGTGTCCTCGATCCGCAGAATGAAGGTACCACCGCAATGGCGGGCATATAGCCAGTTGAATAGCGCCGTGCGGACGCCACCGATATGAAGATAACCCGTCGGGCTGGGTGCAAAGCGAGTACGGACAGACATCAATAACGATTCCTTGAAAACCGGCGCGGGATTCTAATTATAATGAGGGTTCAATGCACACAGTTGTACACCGGGTATTGAATCGCAGGGGCGCGTAGCTCAGGGGAAGAGCACTGTCTTCACACGGCAGGGGTCGCAAGTTCAAATCTTGCCGCGCCCACCATTTATCCCTGTGTTTACAGGGCTTTCTACAGTTAGTAACGCCTGTTCCATCTACAACTCAATGGGCACTGTGCCCAGAATGTGACCGAAACTTCTCTAACTTTCGTACAGCATCGTGAATGTCTGCTTGATCACTATGCATATAACGATCTGTCATCGTGACACTGCTGTGGCCTAGTAAGTCTCGAATGGTAAGAGCCTGTACATCCGGCATCTGCCCCAACCAGGAAGCAAAAGTATGACGGAGGGTATGAAAGGTGACTCCCTCCAGCCCTACCCTTTTGCAGGCCGATCTCATGGCTGTCTTCACATCTTTGATGCGATCTCCAATCTCCGTGTTCCTGGTACGTCGGAGATGGAAAAACACCCAAGGCGTGGATGGACAACACTCAGAGCGAAGACTCGCACGACGAATCAAGACGCTTCTTGCTGATGGATTAAGTGGAACTCTCCGGGCTTTGGCACTTTTCGTATGACGTGCTTCAAGAACAATCTCGTTTTTCTGCCAATCAATACGATCCCATTCCAATTCCAAGAGCTCCTTTCTCCGACAGCCTGTCTGTACAGCAAGGTCTATCAGGTCCACAAGGTGTGAAGCCTGTGGATCAACTGTTTTGATCAACGCTGCAGCGTCTTCACGGGTCAGAAAGACTGTCTTTCCACTTGGCTCTGGTAATCGCTTACCTTGGCAAGGGTTAGAGAGCCCCCAGTCCCACTCAGAATTAGCGTAATTGATCGCGGCTGACAACAAACCCGTTTCCTTATTGCAGGTAGAGGTCAACACCCGTTTCAGCCTGTGTTTCTGGTATCGACTGATATCAGATGGCCTTATGGCCAACACTACACAGTCATTACCAAAGAACTCGAGCAGTCGATCAGCCGAATAGGCATCCCGAACTGAACTTGCCTTCGAGGTTGTCGCTTTCAGGTACTCCAACATCAGGTCAGCAAGACTCCTGCTAGGCCGATCACCCCAGGCCTTACCTCTGAAGGCTTCTGCCTTCCATTTGGCCTCAAGGGCTACGGCTTCCCTTTTTTGTGTTGTTCCAGTAGAGACTCTAATTCGCTTGCCGTTTGCATCGGTGAACGATACCCACCAGAACCTGCTTTTACTTCCCTTTTGCTTGCGCTTATATGGCATGTGCGTACTCCTTGCACAGCCGATCCCACGCACCTTGAATTATATCGTGTTTGGGCTTCAACCCAGTCCAAAACGGCTTGTCTTGGCACCAGTACTCGCCTTCCAATTGACATCGATGGAAGTGTGCCTTGCTGGATGAGTTCGTCCACCTTTTTCCCGGATATGCCAAGTTGCACTGCAACCTCAGAGCGACTCCAGAGCAGAGGCTTTTCATGAATCTGTTCTTTTTCATCCATGACACCCTCGAACGGCCTTAACCTCACTGAGGGGGACCTGAAGAATCTCCGAGATGTCTTCATCCGAAAGTCCCTTTGGATGACGGCACAATAATTCGTCTATTTGTTGGGCAAGACTTTCCGTCTTATTTGGAAGATGCCCATCCGATTGGAAGGTGCCCATGTTATTTGGTTGGGCATCTTCGGGATTCTTGGCCATCTTCGGATCTGGGAGTTGCCAGATCCAGGGGCCTTTCTGCCCCTGCTTATTGGGTTTTATTCCGAGTTCTCGTTTTGCCCTGCGTATAGTATTCAAGGCATACCCCTGCTCTTGGGCTTCTTGTTCGAGGTCCTTGAAGGGTATGGGCCCATTGGCAAGTTCTTCCTCGAGGAAGTCCTTGGCATCATCCACGGCTGTTCTTTTCTCTGAAGAGGTCTGTGCAAAGTGGTCATCCAGAGAACTCTCCACAGGGTCTGCCTCCCACTCGATAACTGAGGTTTCAATCCTTTCCTCAAGTATCCTGGGCTCAATCCTGAAAGCGAGGCCGCTATTGTCCTTACCGATGTTGTTTTTCAACGGAAGGAGTAAACGCCTGGATTTGTCGTCCTTGTCCGGGGAGACGGCATAAGCCGCCCTTGCGGCTGCAACAAAGA
>PVBE012963471.1_pt1 | contig 33480 bp, 41 predicted proteins | sample 1631181 | NCBI WGS metagenome assembly PVBE01 (sample SAMN08397723, study PRJNA350692) | Marine metagenome, whole genome shotgun sequencing project. | isolation source: water | place: Pacific Ocean | collected 2012-04
GAATCGGTAACAAATGGGTCGTATGCGTGAACCTCCATTCCAAAGGATATAGCTGCCTGAGCAACACCGCGAGCAATCCTTCCGAAGCCGATCAGACCGAGTCTTTTCCCACCGATTTCAGAACCCCTCAGATTCTTCTTTTCCCAGAGTCCATCCCTTAGAGTTCGGTCCGCAGTAGCAATATTCCTAGTCGATGCGATGAGATGTCCTATCGTAATCTCCACGACACTCCTTGTTGAAGCCCCGGGCGTATTACAAACAACTATTCCATATTTTGTAGCTTCATGGACGTCTATGTTGTCAACACCAACGCCTGCTCTTCCAATAAAGCGTATTCCACCGTCCTCTTTGATAGAAGCAGAAATTTGCTCTGCAGGAAGTTTTGTTGCGCTGCGGATGACTACTGCGTCGAATACAGCCAGGGATCCAGATGATATCTCGTCTGGATCATGATGGCGCAATACTACTTCATGGCCTTCTTTTTCGAGCATCTCTACGGCATCGGGGGACATCCCGTCTGTGACGGCTATACGAGCCATGTCACTACTTGCGCAATGATGTGCATCAACATTTTGAATTTGCATGCGGTGGATTGATATTCAGTACCCCTTTTTCACCAATTGATACAATGGGATTTGAATTGCCAGAACTAGAATATGGATACGACGCACTTGAGCCACATATTGATGCCGAGACAATGGAGCTGCATCACTCAAAGCATCATGCAGGTTACACTGCTAAGCTTAATGCTGCTATAGATGGAACGGATATGGGGGATATGGGGATCGAAGAATTGATCGTCGACAATTTCGATAACGCTGCAGTAAGAAACAATGGAGGGGGATTCTGGAACCATAGTTTATTCTGGTCTACAATGTCACCAAATGGTGGTGGTCAACCCAGTGGTACTCTTGGGGCTGCAATCGAAGACGCGTTTGGATCATTTGATTCTATGAAGGAGCAGTTCGCAAATGCAGCAATGACGAGATTTGGTAGTGGATGGGCTTGGCTATGCGTAAGTAATGGAACTTTGTCTATTTGCTCGACTCCAAATCAAGACAACCCACTAATGACCGGCGAGGGAGTCCCTATACTGGGAATTGATGTATGGGAGCATGCCTACTACAAGAATTACGGGCCGGGCAGAGCAACATACATCGAAGCATGGTGGAATGTTGTCGACTGGAAAGCTGTCGCTGATAATTATGAGTCCGCATTATAGTCGAATTTAATCAAATGTTTACAATTTCATTATAGTTAGTAGACTCAACGCGACCACGTGGTCGATGATTACGAGGCAATGGCCACTTCAATTCTAATTCTAGTATCCCCGTTATTCTTTGCCCTGCCAGTATCCTTTTCATGGAGGTGGTGGGTTGGAATTGAACCTGAGCATGAACACTACAGAGAGAAGGTTCGTAGAGTACTAGATGCAGGTATGCCATTAGTAAGATACAGGGGGGAGTTAGATGCAGAAGCCAGAAGGGTTCACCTTACCTCTGATAGGCAGGCTAGGATCGAATCTGATCTCCTGCATAGGCTGAGACTTCAGCATTTTCTTCTGTTCCCTAGCCTCATACTCTGGCCCCTCGTCGGAATTTTTGCTGCCATTATCAGCATCCCGATGATGCCCCTGCTAAGACTAGTTGAGTGGATACTGATAGACAAACGGGCTCTTTCTGCAGTTGCAGTAGTCATTCAGAAATATACTCGATGGGAGATAATAGGGATACCGAGGCTAGATGATGGTTCTAAGGAGTTTGGAAGGGCGCTGGCATCAATTCATAGGATGCCAACAACAGTATTTCTTGGACTGTTTGCTTATCTAATAGTTTCATACGCCCCAATTAGCTCATTTCATGTACTATTGCTTAGCGCATTTGTATACATAATTCTGGTTTCTGCAATTTCGGTGATTAGAGCTGCGACTGAAAGTACACTCACATTCGCTGATCCTACTAATCGACGGATTATACCGATGGAGGCGTATGTAGACGAGAAACTAGGGCCTTGGGTCGGCGTGGGTCTTGTTTTCCTCTTGTCAAGGCAGTTGATGTATGGATCAAAGATTAGGACTGGTCAGCTACTTATTGATCCAGTTCCATTCTCGATCAGCGTACTGTTAGTGCTTTACACGGCGACAATAATAGGAATTACTGTGGAAATCCTCTTCTTCCGAAATAGGGGGCGTGGCGTTCGAATGACCTTCCAAAAACAGATGGTGGAAATTTTCAATCCCGATGTATATCTATTCAACAGAAATCTGGGTTCACTAAGGATTATCCCATTGATGCCACTCTCTTTGTGGCTTGAGTCTGATGAAGATTATGAGTCAATAATCAAGGATGACCCATGATCTCTATTGAGTAGTCATTGCCTTGAATCTGTATTTTCTCTGCATTTGAATTGCCGAGTCTGATTAATGCAAGAGCAAATGCTTGGCCATTAAATAAACCTGCAGAGGTAATTGAGATTGTGCCAAATTCTGGAGTTTGCTGTTTCCCCAGGTTGAGTGGTGAATCACCATTAATCCTACAAATACTTTTGATTTTTCTACCACTGCTCTCTAACCTCGCATGGATTTCTTGTCCCGGATAGCACCCTTTGTCGTTGCTAACAAGACCTCCTAAACCCATTTCATCTGGTAGATTACCCTGGATGTCACACATTTCCCTAATTCCGAGCATTATTCTGAAATTATCCCATGATTTCGAATCCATTTCTTCAAATTCTGAATCACGTAATAGAGAGGTAATTTTTTCGTAGTTCTCATACTTTACAAGGAGGTCTATCATGCTTCCAAAAGCAGTATCGATTTTGACGAATAGCTGGTCGTCGTTCTCAATTAAATCATCCGCACCGGTTTCCTCGAGGTCAACCCCGAATAATTCTTTGACAGCGGAAAGATCGGAAGGGAAAATCGAAATGCGAAATATTGCATTGTCTGCGACGAGTACTTCGCAATCTTCATCCCATGAAGTTCCGTCAACAAGTTTCCTCCGGGTTGTTTCTTTACCAGAAATTGACGATGATAACAGCACATTACCAGTGATTGTGTAAATTGTCGCCATATCATAGATTCTGCCATTGGAATCACAGAATAGAGCATCCCTTCTAGTAAGGTCGGGCATGTCTATAATTTTGGTCGAAACTATCCTGTCGAGAACATCTAATGAGTTACGGCCTTGAATTAGTGTTACTGCCTCGTTGCGGACGAAGAACGTCGATCTGAGAAGCTTAGGGGACAAATAACACCTCAGCCGAATGACTGACCGCATCCACACGAGCGATCAGCATTGGGATTCTCAATTTGGAATCCACCACCCATCAGGGTCTCTTTGAAGTCAATATTTATTCCACTCAACATAGTGCTGTCTTTATTGTGAACTAATACCTCAATCCCGCCTATATTGATTCTCTGGAAACCATCACTTCCAGGGTCTTCGATTATTTTCATATCGTATAGATAACCAGAACATCCGCCCGATTGTGCACTAATTACCAGTACGTGGGATTTCTCATCTCCGGCCATATTTTGTTTTAGTGCAGATATGGCAGCTTCAGAAAAATTCAGATCGACGTCCACGACTTCAGTTTCGGTTACCACGGGTAAAGAGAACCCGTCCCCTCCTAACAGTCCCATGATTGCCTGTTGAAATGGTTCTATTTCAACGGTTCCTTCAAACACTCGTCACACATATCAATCATGCTCGTTTGCCGTACCCATGAGTGGCTTTGAGACTAGAGAAATCGCAAAACTCACCGAGGATGGCATTATTCGCAGTATTGACTACGTTGCATCGGAAAGTCCACTTTCTTTAGTAGTCGAAAGCAACGAACATGGGAGGCATGATCTTGGAATAACAATGCGGACTACGGGTCATGACAGACTGCTTTCGCTCGGATTCATTTACTCAGAAGGAATTATCACTTCTGCTGAAGATATCGAAGATATTGTAGTTGGAGATGGCGTAGTAGATATTATTCTAAACGATGGGGCTGCCTTTGACCCCTCGGAACATTGTAGGACTAGTACTGTGACCTCATCTTGTGGAATTTGTGGTCGTTTAGAAATTTCAAATATCCTAACTGGATTTAATGAAGTGTTAGACGAAGGTCTGCATATTAGTATGGGAGCTATAACAAAATGCCTTAACTCGGTTATAGAAAGACAAGAGGTTTTCTCCAAAACAGGGGGATCACATGCGTGTGCAAGTTTTACGAATGATGGTACCGTTGACCGGGTTTACGAAGATGTAGGTCGGCATAATGCGTTTGACAAGCTTGTTGGCTCGTACCTGCAAGACGGCAGTATGCCTAATTCTGGATTGGCCGCATTTGTATCGGGCAGGGCATCATTCGAACTCGTTCAGAAGTGCATACGTGCAGGATTTCCAATAATGATAGCAGTAGGTGCCCCTAGTTCACTAGCAGTTGACTTGGCTAGAGAATATGGGTTAACTCTGGGTTGTTTTGCTAAGAACAAGTCTATCACACTATTTAGCGGAGTTCGGAGAGTTTTGGAGTAGTCCACTCTGGGGAACTGTGTATTTTCTCTCCTTCAGATCATTATGGTACCTTGCCCCTAGGCTCTCGCCATTGATTGCAACCCACTCAGAAAATTTGATCTCCCCCAGTGGTTTTGCATCGGTGGCCATCAGTCCTCGCATCAGTCCCTTTATTTCAGCCCTAGTTATCACCCTATCCTGCAATATCACTCCAACTATTTTACCCACTGACCACCCAATGATTGGGGGGACGGGAATGATCAACCTCCTCACGCCAATGGATTTTGCAATAAGTGTCACATATTCCCTGTAGGTGAAGGTCTCTGGTCCCGCGACATCCACTACTGTGTCTTCTACGGACTCCCCCTGGTCGACAGCGACCCTAGCAACATCCTCGATATGTATGGGTTGGATTGGGTAGTTGCCCATTCCAAAAATTCCGAAAACAGGAAATTTTCTTATTAGCCAGGACATGTTATTGATTAGAACGTCCCTTTCACCTCCAAAGAATACTGTAGGCCTCAAAATTGCATAGGATAGATTTGACTCAATTAGAATCTGCTCTACTTCCACCTTGCCTCTAAAATATGACCAATCGGGTGCCATGTGTGGGTGAGCTACGGAAAAATGCACCACTCTTTTGACTCCTGCTTCCTCGGCCGCCAAAAACAGCCTTCGAATATTTTCAACTGCAATCTCATGAGCATAGCCATCCTTGCGGTTCTTGTATCGTACCCAGTAGGTATTGTACAAGACATCCGCCCCCTTAAGGGAATAAACTAGTGACTCATGATTAGTGAAATCAATTGGCAGAACCTCGATCCTTCCATTAAACGGGTCGTCCCTATCTTTGGCATTAGTAAGAGTCCTCACTCTTTTACCCCGGGACAGTAGCTCTCTTGCAATCCACCTTCCCGAATATCCAAATGCCCCAGTCACGACATGCACAGGTTCGGGCATAATTGACCACACTAGCAATCAGACATTATGTTACCCTCACTACTTTGAAATGCCTGACTCATTATTTGGACTCGTGAGAGTAACTCCCGATGCAACGACGCCGATGGATGGTGAGCGCCCTAATAGGAGATCTCCTAGCACATCTGCAGCTGGCCTTCCGGCAATATTTTCTACAGTTAAACATAGTTTTTCCAAGATGGGATTTATTTCAAGCATCTCGAATTTATCCAATGTAAACAAATTCCATGGATTTGATTGTCCCGGTTGCGCATGGCCAGATCCCGACAAAAAGAGGACCGTTGCAGAATTTTGCGAAAATGGGGCTAAGGCAATTGCAGATGAGGCTACCAAAAAGAGGGCTGGCCCGGAATTCTGGGCTAAATGGAGTGTATCAGAATTATCGAAGAAACCCGATTATTGGTTGAATGCGCAAGGAAGACTAACTCATCCTCTAATTCTAAGGCCTGATGCAAACTACTACGAACAGATAACTTGGGATGATGCATTCAAAAAAATTGCAGAGGAGCTTGCAGTACTGAATTCACCGGACGATGCCATTTTCTACACATCTGGGAGAACTAGCAACGAGGCTGCCTATCTCTGGCAATTACTTGCTAGGAGTTTTGGAACAAACAACCTGCCCGACTGTTCAAACATGTGTCACGAATCTTCGGGGGTTGCCCTTACCCAAAGCATAGGAATCGGTAAGGGAACAGTGAAACTTGAGGATTTCGATAAGGCTGACTTGATTATCGTAGTAGGCCAGAATCCTGGAACAAATCATCCACGGATGCTCACTGCTCTTAGGGATGCAAAGAAAATGGGTGCTTCTATTGTGAGCATAAACCCACTAATAGAGACGGGAATGGTTAGATTCAAGCATCCACAAAACCCACTCGAAGTGCTTGGGTATGGAAATGAAATTTCGGATGAGCATATCCGAGTAAGAATTAATGGAGACCAGGCTCTTTTCAGAGGTTTTGCCAAGTCAATAATTGCCAATTCTTTAGAGGACATGGAGTTTGTAGAAGAGTTCACAAATGGCTACGATGGTTATCAAACAGAGGTCTTGAGTAGCAACTGGGCCGATATTGTCGATATCAGTGGTGTGCAAAAATCAGAAATTGAAAGGATTGGGGAATTACTAGGCAAGTCTAGATCTACAATCTGTTGCTGGGCAATGGGGCTCACTCAACACAAGAATTCTGTAGCCACAATACAAGAAATTGCTAATGTTATGCTACTTGGTGGCCATGTTGGCAAGGAGGGTTCAGGCCTTTGTCCAGTAAGAGGTCATTCGAATGTTCAAGGAGACAGGACAATGGGCATTGACCACAATCCTTCTGATGAATTCCTGAGTTCTTTGAATGAAGAGTTTGGGATAGATGTGCCATATAATTCTGGCCTAGATGCTGTGGAGTCTGTTAGAAAAATGAACAAAGGCGAGGCAGGTGTTTTCATTTCGATGGGGGGGAACTTCCTTTCCGCTATGTCGGATACTATGGCTACTGCAAAGGGTTTGCAGAAATGTAGTTTGACTGTGCAGATTTCAACAAAGCCGAATAGATCGCACCTCGTCACTGGAAGGACGGGGATAGTTCTACCTTGCCTGGGTAGAACTGAGCTAGACAAAACCGGCGGTAAGCCCCAATTTGTTACAGTTGAGAATTCAATGGGTGTTGTGCATAAATCGATTGGAAAGGGCAGACCAGCCGATTCAAATCTACTTTCAGAGTGTGCCATTGTCGCTGGCATAGCTATCGCAATAGAGGGTGAGGTCGGATCTTCCGGGATTCCTTGGACAAAGCTTGTTTCTGATTATGACAATATTAGAGACTGTGTAGAGAGGACCATACCGGGATTTGAGAAATATAATGCCAGATCAAGGATCGACGGTGGTTTCTACTTGCCGAATCCACCAAGGGACAAACGAGTATTCAACACTGAAAACGGATTAGCGAACATAATCACACATAAATTACAGCCGATTGTTGCAGGAAATGATAAGTTCGTTATGATGACGATAAGATCTCATGACCAGTATAATACTACGATATACAGTACAAATGATCGGTATAGGGGAATTTCCAATGGCAGGAGAGTGGTGATGATGAGTCTCGAAGATATAGAAACACGCGGTTGGAAAGAATTCCAAAGTGTTTGTATTAAATCTCATTTCGAAGGTAATGAGATTTCTTCAGAAGGTTGGACTATACTGGAATACGACATTCCCCCTGGTAACGTGGCCACCTATTTTCCTGAGTCAAATGTTCTAATACCACTTGAAAGCGTTGCTGATTCTAGCAATACACCGACCAGTAAGTCGGTTGTCGTATCCATCGAACCGATGAATTAGGCCCTTGACTGACGTTTTGCCTGCTCACGCGAAAGTAGACGGCATCGACTAATCTGTTTCTCGCATAGTTCTGACTCTTGCTTCTCCAATCCCCTCTCAACGGCCTGAGTGAAACACTTGATTGCGTCATCAAACATTTCGACGGCAGCATATGAAGAACCCATGTTGAAAAGTGTCCGGCCAGTAACACTTTGCGGGTCCATCCCTATAGCAGTATGATATGCAACAACACTTTCAGAATATCTTCCTGAATTGTATAATGCGTTACCTCGGCCGTTCTGAGCCTTGACCTTCAGTTCTACCTCAGTAGGCGGACACCCCCCTATGGCCTTCTCAAAACTTGAGAGTGCCTCATCATTCTTCCCTTCTCCTAGTAAGTTGATCCCCATGTTGTACCAACTGACTGCATCATCTAAATCGCCCCGGGAGTCAGTTTCAGTTTCGGTTGATTGTACCTCTTCTACTGCTAGTAGCAGGGCTTCTGCCAAATCATCTTCGTTTGTTTCAACTTGGGCTATTTCGGGAAGTGGTTCTGATTCTATTCCCGCGGCTCGCTTGAAGCATTGATTTGCACGATCTTCGTATCCGGCCGAACGTAATGCGTCCCCAAGGCCACGCCATACTTCTGGAGAATTTGGTGACTCCTCCAGGAGTCCCTTCCACATTGAAACGGCGCCAGAGTGGTCACCAACAGTAGTTAGAGCTCTTGCTTCTTCGTAACTATTTGGCATAGGGGCAATATCCGCATAAGTGGAATTATCAATATTTTCTGCTTCAACCTCTTCAATCGGCCTCGCTTCTATGAAAACACGTTTTCGTAACTCGGGTTCTGAATAATCTGCTATTGAAATAAGATTTTCATCGTCTGATATTGTTGCTAATGCAGATTTGGCAAAAATAGAGGCGGACAGGGGGTTGCTATCTGCTAGCAGATAAGCAAGATTTGCTTGTGTAGGAGGGTGATTTGGTAAAATGTGATCAGATTTCTCGAAAGCCTTTACTGCCATATCTAAATTACCAGTCCTTGTGTAAAGGACACCTAGGCAATACCATACTGTTGCATTTTCTTCGTCTATCTCCACTACTGAAAGATATGATTCGATTGCCTCGTCGTCATTCCCCGACTTAGCGAGTTTTGCTGCTACGTCCATTAACTCGCCTAAACTAGTCCCCATAATCACTTCGAATAAAATCTGATGAATAAGGATTCGCAACGGCTGGAGGAGCCAATGTAGAGCGTAAAGAATATTGAAATCAACCGACAATTGAAGACTGAGTGTCTACTGTGGGAGATGTGAGTGACCCGATAGTTGTGATGGGGATCTGCGGATCCTACGATCTTGATTCGGCGAACGGGAGAATGCTGGAGATTGTTCTCGAGGAAGCTAGGGTGCTTGGAGCCGAGACTGTGATTTGGGACCATGGTGCCAAGCCGTTGCCTCTTGTTGGAGCAGAAGGTAGTTGGGATGATGAAAATGTGAAGGGTTTCCAGGAAATGGCAGTCTCTGCGGATGCATTTGTGCTTTCAAGTCCCGAATATCACGGCACGATGAGCGGAGTGATGAAGAACAGCCTCGATTGGTTGTATTCAAAACATACCTCTGGCAAGATCTTCGGCCTAATATGCACCCTCGGCGGGCAGAGTAGTAACAATACCCTCAATCACATGAGGATAGCTGCAAGGTGGATACATGGGTGGGTGACTCCTGAACAGATTGCGATTCCAAATATTAAGGAGGCTTTCAATGATGATGGATCGCTGGTTAATGAAGAAATCAATAGTAGAGTTGAAGCCCTCGCTTCCTCAATTGTAGAAAATACAATCAAACTGAGGAGATAGAGTGGATATTTTTCCAGTTAGGAAGGAAGTTGACTGGGAGGAGCTAGACTCTGAGAAAATCGTAATTGTAGTCAACAAGGATCTAAGCTCCATCGAAGAAAAGATCGCCAATTTTCTAGGCGCTCCGAGGACCATTAGGAGACCACTCGATGAAATGAATAGCAAATTATGGCTGTTGATGGATGGAAAGATGAATGTTGAACAAATAGTTTCAGAGATGGATAGAGTTTTTCATGAGAAAATTGCTCCTGCTAATGAAAGAGTGAATCGATCAATTGCTGATTTCGTAAATCTGGGATTAGTGGAATTAATGATTAATGGCTCCGATATAGAATCGGAGTAGATTACTCTTCCTCGACTGTGGCTCGAAGTTTCTCATTCATGTTTTCCCTATATCTGGCCGAAAAGAAGATCATCAAAGGGATCACCAGAACAAGGAAGAAGCAACCCACTAAAGCAGAAAAGCTGTATACGGTCTCTTGGACCGGGTTTAGCTTGAACTTCTCCAATTCCAATAATTCGTGGGATGAGAATTCTGATTCTACTACTACCCCTTCACTAGAGGCTATCTGTCCCCCATCCTCAATCTTAATCTTCCATGTGATGGTCTTATTTGCCGATTGAACCAATTCTTCGGCTTCATTTTGAGCATTTATGATACTATCACTTTCTAGGTATCCCTTTCCCTTTATTGGCAGATCTAGAGAAACCCTGCCACGGAGCGTACCGCTACCGTTCTCCAATACAATCGAATGAGTCCTGCTGTACTCGCAGGTTTCCAGATATTTTGAGTAGTCCGAATCTGGCTCATTACAAATGTAACTCTGGTCTTGGAGCCCTAGGCTGGGGGAGTGGGACCAATTAGTGCCCTCGGCCTCAACTGTTAGGATTGATCCTGGAGCACCGTTTTCGACGGTGAAATTCACCCATGTGATGGCAGATCTTGTTGTGGAATACCATTGTGCTTCCCCTTGCGTCTCTTCTGAAATTTCCATTAAATTATGTTCATTTGTAGTGGTGTACGAATAGTACTCTGAATCAACCGTGTTTGAGTAAACGGCATATGAAAGCAGGATTATCAATGTCAATCCAGTACCGACCATGGTGCGGAGCATATTCGGATTCTTAGATAGCGAACGCTTCACGCTTTTTCGACATGATAAGTAATTATTGAATGCTTGTCGAGGCGATTTCTAATGTTTCCAATGTAAAAACAGGTCATCACGGTTAAATAGGCTCTGTTGGACGGCCGGCACGCACGGTGAAGCCATGACGACATACTACGACGTTCCAGCAGATCTCCTGATTGCAGGTCTTGTCGAGAAAATGGACGCTTATGACAAGATAATCGCCCCGGAATGGGCCTCTCAGGTTAAAACAGGAACTCATAGAGAGAGGCCTCCGGTTCAAGGTGACTGGTGGCATACAAGAGCAGCATCTATACTTAGGAAGGTGGCAATCAAGGGCCCCATCGGAACTAATCGAATTTCACAAGAGTTTGGCGGTGCCAAGAATCGCGGCGTTAAGAAGAACAAGGCAGTTTCGGGTTCGAGAAATGTATCCAGAAAGATTCTGCAACAACTTGCTGCTTCTGGATTAATTGAGAACTCGAAGAATTCTGCTGGAACAGTGAATTATGGAAAAATCGTCAGTCCGGTAGGCCAAGCACTTCTAGACGAAGTTGCGCATTCAGTTCGTGGCGTTGCAGAGCAGAAATATCCTGGATTGGAGAGGTATTGAGGGATAATATGGCTAGAAACAAACCCTTTGCCAAGAAGAAGCGCCTGAATAAGGTCACCAAGCAGAACAAGAGAGTTCCTGTTTGGGTGGTGATGCGAACTAACAGGAAGACGAATTCCCATCCTAAGAGGCACATGTGGCGCCGCTCAAAGTTACAAAGGTGAAGTTTGAATGGCAGAGGTAAAGGAAATTACAATCCCTCTCAGGGCTGCTTGGAAGGTACCGAGAACCAATAGGGCAAAGAGGGCTATGGCAGAAGTGAGAATTCATGTTTCGAAACACATGAAGAAAACTGATGACGAGGATATTTGGATTGACGAGTCAGTAAACCATGCCATTTGGGCTCGGGGGATGCAGAATCCCCCAAGGAAGATCCGGGTCGTATGTACTCGGGAAGAGGGCTTTCCACTCGAAGTGAAACTACTGGAGGATTGAAAATGGGCAACATTAGACCGTCATTCATCAAATCTAGAGCTCTTAGATTGGTCGAGATGTATCCTGATCAATTCACAGATGACTTCGATACTAACAAGCACCTAGTAGCAGAGTTTTCCGATGTTGACAACAAAAGGATGAGGAATTGGATAGCTGGATACATCACCAGGTACAGACAACGAAGGGTTGACTAGCACACTACTCATCATCTAGAGGGGTCTCGCGTTTACATGGGAGAGAGGCGTGGGGATTCGCTTCCCGCATATAGCGATTCAGTGTGTGTAGTACTTGTAGAACCTGAGCATGATGGTAATATCGGTGCAGTTGCACGATCGATGTTGAACTTCGGCATTACCGACTTAAGGGTGGTTGGAAGAGACGGAGAATGGTCCAATGAAGCCCGAAGGCGTGCAAAGAACGCGCAGATTGTTCTAGATGAGTGTATTCTTGTTAAGAATCTCGATGAGGCGGTGTCGGACTGTTCAATTGTTGTTGGTACTTCAGGAAAAAGAGAAGACGGGGAAAAAACTTCAATGAGGCATTTCCTACTTCCAGATGAGCTACCAAAGCGACTTTCCGGAGTAGTTGGGAAGGTGGCATTGGTCTTTGGACCGGAAGGAAAGGGGCTTCTGAACGAACAATTGGTTGAGTGCGACGTTCTCGTTACCATTCCATCTTGGGAAGGTTACCCCATTCTCAATCTAAGTCATGCTGTCTCCATAATCTGCTATTCCTGGCAGGTTTCCTTCGGGGCACCAGTCCCTAGTGGGTCTGGCGGAAGATTACTGGATCCTGAATTAAGGAGACAACTAAAAACTGAGATTAGAGGATTAGTAAAGTCATTGCCGACCAAGGATCACAAGAGAGGGGGGATAGAAGAGACCCTGAACAGAGTCATTCTGAGAGGCCTACCTAAAGATGATGAGATTCATAGAATTATTGGGGTGTTAAACATGGCAAAGAAATCGTTGTCCGGCAATGCAGAAAGCGATTCTAAGACTTAGCATTCCAACTTGCCCATGATTTGGGAGTCTCTCGCACATGAAAGGCCCTGAGAGTCAGCAAGTTGCCGTAAGAGGACTTGATGTGTGGCTCAACCTGCTCGAAAGCCCACCTCGCTAGGTTCTCAGCCGTAGGAATGAACGGCACAACTAGGGACCTATGCTCATCACCCATGATTGATAGGGCATCTCTAGCCACGTCATCACCCTCAAAAACCACAAACGCATGGTCGACAACATCGTGGATATGCTCTTCAAGTATCTTGGAGATATCTGAGAAGTCCATCAACATCCCTTCATCTGATACTCCTCGCTCAGTGACAACCTCGCCCTCGAGCTCAGCCTCCCACCTGTACCTATGGCCGTGCATATGCCTACACTTGCTCTTGTGGTTAGGAACCCTATGGCCCGTATCAGTCTCTACCCATCTCCTAATTCTAGTTGTCATCCATACCCTCCTGAATGAAGCTCATGCTTGCTGAATTTATACAGTACCTCTCACCACCTGACTCCCTTGGTCCATCATCGAAAACGTGCCCGAGGTGTGAGTCACATGATCCACATCGGACCTCCACCCTCAACATCCCAAAGGCCCTATCCTCTAGCCTCCTAATGCCTGCATCTGGGTGTTCCGTATGGAATGCTGGCCAACCACATCCAGAATGATACTTCATCTCAGAAGTAAACAAGAGATGACCGCAGCAAATACACAGATAATCGCCCTCCCTATCCTCCATGTAGAGGATACCTGTTTTGGGGGGCTCGGTTCCAGCCTCCCTAGTTACGTGGTACTGGATATCTGTGAGCCTGCTTCTCCACTCCGCGTCCCTGTCCGGGTCAAAACTTGGAAGTTTGTCACTCACTCTATGCACCCCATTGACTCTCCTGTGACAGAGCGTATTCAAGTACACTTGTCCATTCATCGACGTATTCTATTGGATCTGCCCTTCCTATGGAGTGGAATGCAAGAACCCTCTCTACATCCGCACCCGATCTGCCGGAACTGCGCCCATGTTCATCCGGGTTATACGATGTGTTGGTGTTGGAGAATATCGTGTCAAAGTTAAGACCCAAGGAGTTACATGACTCGAGTGCGTCCTCTAGTATGGTAGTCTTGTCCCCAGTGATGTAAGGCAGAAAGAAGGACACTCTCTCACTGTCCCAGTTGCCTATAGAAAAGGATCGTTCAAGGGAATCGTAAAATTCCGGCCTGCAATCTGGATAGATCTCATGATCTCCGCTATGCACGCCCAGAGCAATTCTAACGTCGCAGTCCTCGGAGGTCGATATGCTCAATGCATGTCCGTATAGAATGGATGAGAAAATCGCATTCCTGTTTGGGACTACTGTCTGCTTCATCTGGGATGACTCGTAATGCCCCTCTGGAACATCAACATCTTTGCTAGTCAATGCCGATTTGAGGGTGCTCATAGCTGACTTCAAATCTATTACTAATTGCTCAACTACGTATCCATTATCTGACAAATATGCAATATTCTGCTTGGATCTATCGATCTCAATCGAGTGCTTCTGCCCGTAGTCATAAGTCAGGCAAGTAACATTGCTTCCCTCAGCAAGTAGCCTAAGCAAGAGGGAGGTGCTGTCCATGCCACCGGATAGGGCCATCACGGATCGAATCATAACACACCCATCCACTTGTGTGTCTGCAGACTAAGCCTCCAACCCTTGCTTTCCTTGACTAGCCTCTCAACAACCTGGAAGCTCTTGCCGTTCTGTTCTATCGAGTCCGTATCAACATAGCAGGGTTGGATGAAGTGATGCGTGAACCCCCCTTTCAATTGATCGTAAATTGCCATTTCCTGACCGCAGTATACAACTTTTAACTCGTCACCTGAACGTTGTTTAATTGATACGTTTGGGTATAGTTGGTCCTTGGGACTGACGCAAATCCAATCAATGATTGGATCTACTGGGATAGTTCCGTTGGTTTCAATTGATAATAAGATTCCATGTTCCTTCAGCCTCCTTCCTATCGTGGAAAGATCTTGCATGGCTGGCTCCCCGCCAGTAAAGATTACTCTGTCACATCCGAACCCTAGAACTTCCTCAACAATGGAATCGATATCCATCTCCACGAAGGTCATGAAGTCGGTATCACACCACTCACACCTAAGGTTACAGTTACCAAACCTGACAAAAACGTGAGGTGTTCCACAATGGAACCCCTCGCCCTGAACTGAATGGAAAATTTCCACGATTGGATATGTCTGCAGAGAATCACCCCTGAACCGTTTGGCTTCTAATCAATTGGAGCACTTCGGACCTAGCCTCTACCTTGTCAAAGAATACCCCTCTCATGGCACTAGTTGTCATTACTGAGTTCTGCTTCTTGACACCTCTACACTTCATGCAACCATGCTGCGCTTCGAGAATGACTGCACAACCCAGTGGGCTGAGGTGTTCGACGATGTCGTTGGCTACCGATTGTGTGATCCTCTCTTGGTTCTGAAGCCTAGTGGAGTGCATGTCCAATAATCTTGCGAGCTTGCTAATACCAACTATCCTATCAACTGGGATATATGCGATATGCCCCCTGCCTGAGAACGGTTGCAGATGATGCTCGCATGTACTATGGAATTCCATGTCCCTCAGTAGGACTATGCCATCATAGCCTTCGGCATTGAAAGTCGAATCGAGAATTTCGCTGGCATCCTGGGAATATCCGCGGAATATCTCTTCATATGACTTGATTACTCTCTCTGGGGTTTTCTCTAGTCCTTCTCGTAGATCCTTTCCGCACTGTTCTATGTATCGTACTAGTACATCTACGGCATCAATAGCATCTTCTCTCCCTGGGATATTCATTCGTTCACCTACCATGCCTTGAGTCGATTTCGTCTAATTGATCCAGCATTTTCCTGCATGCTGTTCTGATTGCATCGGCTAAACTGATGAATTTCTTGGAATCACCCACATGATTCTTGAGATCTGAAACAATTTCATTTGGCATGTCTAGGCTAATCTTAGGCATGTTAACGCGCATTTGCGTATGGATATAATATTACTGGAGTATTACTAGAAGATTACTTTCTTATTTTCTCAACCTTCTCATCTAGACCTGGGTAATGGTTTTCAAGAGCATTCGCCCTGTCCTTCAGACTGTTTAGTTGCGCATTTGCTTCATCATCTGATATGCCCTGTGAGATCAGGTTCAGTAAGAGAGATAGTCCTCCCTGAATGGTGCCAGCATCCAGGAACGCATCATTGGAAATCTCTCCGGTCCCCCGTAGAACCTCAAGTGCGTCTCTGATGAAGTCGCGTTCTGACTCAATAACCGATGCGGACGATTCGTCCAGAATGTTTAGTCTCTCCAATGAAGTAATCATGATGTTGCGAGTTGGATATGCTTTTTGATGATTCTCACTTGGGTGATTCGACCAGTTCAATGAGGACTCCACCGGCAGAAGATGGGTGGACAAAGGCTATTCTTAGACCATCCGAGCCAATTACAGGCACTTCTGATACCATTCTTACCCCAATACCAATCAAATCGGAAATCATGGATTCTATATCATCAACATCTATTGCAATCTGCTGAACTCCGGGACCTCTACTAGCAATGAACCGCCCGACTGGGGTATCCTCAGAGAGAGGTTCCAAAAGTTCGATCCGAGTATTACCCCGCCCTTTCAAGTATCTAATTTTGACACCTTGATCTTCGCTAATCTTGTCTGCTGAATGAGTGAAACCCAATTTAGACCACATTTCCACCGATTCATCCAACGAGGATGTGGCTATTCCAATGTGATTTACAGTTCCACCGGCCATTCAAACACCACTTGGGGCGACCCATGTTCCAAACTCCTCCCTCAAAACACTGTTGACCTCTCCCACAGTTACCTCTGCTTTGACGGCGGAAATGATCGGTGGCATAATGTTGGAGTCTTCTCTGCAGCAACGCCTCAACGCCAAAAGAGAGGCTTTTACGCTGTCTTCGTCTCTATTCTCCTTCATCTCGGTTAAACGTGAAACCTTCGAGTTGGCCTCATCGGAGTCGAGTATGAGGCCCTCAAAATCCGGTTCTGAGTCGTCTACATGCGAGTTGACGCCGACTACAAGTTCACTCTTGCTCTCAACTCTACGAAGTTGCTCCCATGCACTTTCATGAATCATCCGCTGTTGGAAACCGGTCTTGACGCACTCCATTGCCCCGCCCAAATTTTCTATTTCGTGAATTATTGAACGTGCCTTTTGGATCAAAGCGTCGGTATTTTCCTCAATGGTCGAAGAACCGCCGAGTGGGTCAGCGAAATCGGTGATTCCTAGTTCCTCCGCGATAATCTGCTGGGTGCGTAAAGCGAGTTTTGCAGAGTCTTCCGTTGGTAGTCCCAAAGCCTCATCAAAGCTATTCGTGTGAAGTGACTGTGTGCCTCCGAAAACAGCTGAAAGAGCCTGATATGCAACTCTAATTGCATTGTTAATTGGTTGTTGTGCTGTTAGTGTAACACCCGATGTTTGAGTGTGGAATCTCAATTGGGAGGATTTAGGATGGACGGGGGAGAACTCTTCTTCAACTAATTCGTACCATAATTGTCTTGCAGCCCTGAACTTGCTAATCTCCTCGATGAAGTTATTGTGGCATGCGAAGAAGAAAGACATCCTAGGGGCAAAATCATCTATCTCCATTCCAGATGCTATTGCCATTCGGGAATAGTAAATTGCATTTGCTAGAGTGAGTGCTATTTCCTGAGATGCCGTGCATCCAGCTTCCCTCATGTGATATCCACTAATTGAGATTGTATTCCATCGCGGCGCATTGATATTGCACCAAGACATTAGATCAGTAGTCAATCTAATTGAGGGTTCAGGAGGGAATATGTATAGGCCCCTGGAAATGTACTCCTTCAGAATGTCATTCTGAACTGTTCCGGATAGCTGGTCTATTGAGATGCCATTTTCTTCGGCCACTGCTACATACAATGCGAGGAGTGTTGTTGCTGGTGCGTTTATGGTCATTGAAGTTGAGATTGAGCCCATATCTATGCCTGAAAACAACTCCCTCATATCGTGTATTGAGTCAATAGGGACTCCGACCTTACCAACCTCACCAGATGAGAGTTCATCATCAGAATCGAGCCCCAGCTGAGTGGGTAGATCAAAGGCTATCGAGAGGCCTGTCTGACCGCCATCTAGGAGTTTTTTGAAACGCTTATTAGTGTTTTTAGGGGAAGTGAAACCGGCATACTGCCTCATTGTCCAAAGTCTATCCCTATACATTCCGGGATGAATGCCCCTACGATATGGGGGCACTCCGGGAGAACTTGTAGATGAGTCATCTCCGATGTCTATCTTTTCCACCACGTTATGCCCAGAAGGTTTCAACCCATGAACCATTCTCAGACTTCATCGTCTAACGGTATATCCATCGACGATCTTTTCGAGTGAAGTCAATTGGTTATCGTCGATTATCCCCTCGTCTAGTTTCTCCATCAAGAAATCCTTAGCCTCATTCGTAGTTTGCCTCTCCCCTCTGGCCCAAATGGTAGCAAGTAGGTTGGAACGGTGCTCTTCTGCAATTCCAATCTCTGATAGGAGCCCACGCATCTCGTACTTGTACTCCATGTGTCTACTTCTATCTAGTCTTCGAGCCCTATTTGCTGGTTGATAAGATGAGGTTTTGTTTCTGAACTTCCTCTGAGGTTTCTTTGGAGTTTCTACGGTTTTTTCATGGGTTTTCTTCTGTGTTTTCGCCTGTTCTACAGCAATTGAAGCTCTGTTCCTGCTATTCTGAATAATCTGTCTTGCCTTCAGACTCTTGCCCTCATCTTGCTCGTTGGAGGCTTTATCCGATGAATGATCCTTTTTCTTTTCCAGGCCGATGTCTTTCCTCGAGGGTTTGCCAAGAATCTGGTCCTGTAGGATGTCATTCTCTCCTTTCTCTTCCAAATTAGTTTGTTGAGTTTCTACGGATTGGGGAGCTTCAACGGCTGGTTCCTCCAAGGCAGCTGGCTCCTCTGCTGCTGCCGATTTAACCTCGGATTCTGAGATATCTGCTTTGGTGAGCCTTTCTGAGGGGGGTGGAGGATCGTCCTTTTTCTTTGCACCAGGAGCAGATGGCGGAGCAGCAATTTGGGACCTTGCTCTAGGAGGGTGCGTTTTGGATGGAACGTTTGGTTTAGACTTCTGAGGAGTTTGGGCAGCAGACCCGAAAATGTTCTTTGGGGCGGCCTTCTTCCTACGTCTTCTCTGCACTTTCTAATCAATCCTCATACAACCGGTTGGACGGACTCTCATAAGAGTTCGTTATTTTATTGCCACACCACCACGGTGTTATCTGTTCTGAGTGATGGGTCGATGGCGCTATCCATAATCTGAGTTTCAATACCGCATTCGAGCATTCTACGACCGAGTTCTGCAATCATTGTTCCATTGTCAATACAGTATGGTTTCTCTGGCCAGAAGCAATTAGCGCCTCTCTCTTGGCACATAATTTGGCTCATTTCTCTGAGTCTTTCATTGCAAGCAACACCACCACCGAGTAAGAGTTCGGTCTTTCCTGTATGCGCCAATGCCCTCTCAGCTACTTCAACGCAGGTTGCAAACGAGTGTTCCTGAAGAGACCAACATACTTGTTCCATTGATAAGCCCTCAGAAATCTTCTGAATAGCTGAAGTAAGCATCCCAGAGAATGCCAGATCCATCCCATGAACCCCATAGGGAAGAGTTGCCTCATCGAGTGAATGAGGGCCCATATTAGAGTAATCCAAAGCCAGTTGTTCGATCTTCGGGCCGCCGGGGAAAGGCAACCCTTGAGTCCTGGCAAACTTATCCAACATGTTTCCGATGCCGATATCCAATGTCTCACCTAGAACACGGTATCTCCCATCTGCTCTAGCTATTACCTGTGTATTTCCCCCACTGACATATAGTAGAACGGGGTCAATGCAACCAGTCTGATTCCTGCCTACTTCTATGTGAGCAACACAATGATTTACTCCGAGAAGAGGTACAGAAAGCCGAGTTGAAAGTGTTCTCGCGACTGAAGCACCGACACGGAGGCATGGACCTAAACCCGGTCCTTGGCTAAATGCAACTGCTACTACAGAGTCCCAAGAAAAATCCCCGTTGCTTGAGAGCTTTTGCAGTAGTTTGGATGTTGACTCGGAGTGATGGTCAGCGGCCTCACGAGGATGGATTCCTCCCTCTTCAGGTCGGAATAGCGATGAATATGAGGGGAATAGTTCACCTTCAGTACTGACACTACCGAATGAGAAAGTGTGAGCCGTACTTTCAATCCCTAGAATAATGCCACCCATGAGGACTCGCAAGAGCGCGAGTTCTTTCAACTATCGGAATCTGCAGACATCATGAGGACCCTCTTGTACAACTGTGGAGAAATTGCACATCTCTCCACGGGAGATGATGAATTCCCGCTATCTGGAAATAGAATGTTAGATCGGGAGTCTCTGATTTTTCCATCAGGAATGGGTATTCTAATTGATTCAGGCAAGATCCAGAAAATCTCTCCAATGCAAGAGTTAGTTGCAGAGTTTGCTCCTTGGTATCCAGCCGATAACGAAAATGCAGATACGAAAGTAATTGATATCGAAGGGAAGGCAGTCGTACCAGGTTTCGTAGACAGCCATACGCACCTAGTTTGGTCCGGTGATAGGTCAAATGAGCTAGCAATGAGGATTTCAGGGAAGACATACAAGGAAATCGCACAAATTGGGGGCGGGATAATGAAGACTGTTAATAGTACTAGAAGCGCACCACAAAATCAACTAGTCGATAGTGGTCTCAGAAGATTGGACTCTGCATTAAAGAACGGAACTACTTCTATTGAGGCTAAGAGTGGTTATGGATTGGATTTGGACTCTGAAGTTAAGCTTCTTGAGGCAATTTCTGTAATTGACAGGTCATCTCCGTGTGATGTTCGTGCCACTTGGCTAGGTGCACATGATTTCCCCAGAGAAATGTCTAGGGATGATTATGTGGAGCACCTAATCACTGAACAATTGCCGATTATTTCCGAATTGTCATTGGCTAAGTGGGTAGATGTTTTCTGTGAAGATGGTTGGTTCACAAACGAGCAGACAGAAGAAATAGTGTCAGCATCGAAGTCTTTTGGCCTGGATTCGAGACTTCATGTGGACGAGTTTGTTGACAGTGGCGGTTTGCAATTAGCGTCTGAGCTTGGTTCGGTTAGTGCTGACCATGTAGCATGCTCAAATGAAGATTCAAGGATTAGCGCTGCTGAAGCCGGCACAGTCCAAACATTTCTACCGGGTACTCCATATGTACTCGGAAAGAGCCTCGACCTTCCGATTAAGAAATGCATTGAGGAGGATTGGCCGTTTTCATTTGCAACTGATTTTAATCCAAATTGCCCAATTACATCACTGCCCATGATAGGAAGCTTGGCAACACACAGAATGGGGATAGATCCGATTGCAGCACTCGCCGCGGTCACTAGGAACCCAGCAACGACAATGTTCCAAGATGCTGGTGAGGTTAGAGGGGTTATTGCAGAGGGCAAGATTGCAGACTTGAATATTCTATGGTCATCATCTGCTGACTCATGGTGTCAAACCCCAGGGGTATCGCCTGTTAGGCATACTCTCAAAAATGGTGATATTGTAAATTCCAATAAAGTGTATTGATTCTATTAGACAAGATTGGTGTTACATATTCGATTAGGATTAATTTTCAATAATTATTTATTTGGTATGACTGGATCCTTATTTCAATAGTAAAATATGCAATAATTCCGCTTATTTTGTTACCGATAACCTACGTTATCAGAAATTGATATTATTGATATCTGTCAAACATACTCGCAGTACTGCGTTTATTGAGAAAAGTGCTTAATTTGCTGAAAACCCCCTACTAAATGTGAAATGTTGAAGTCTTGAGTCTACTGGAGTGACTATGGGTTCGGAATACAGCGGGTTCTGTATGAAATGCAAAACTTACGTCACAATAAATGGCCCGGAGTTGATCGTGATGAGTAATGGAAGAACTCGAGTTGCTGGGGAATGTTCCAGCCAGGGATGCGACGGGCGTATCTCCAAGATTGTTTCATAGCTGTTCAGAATGTTTCTTGAGTGAATGGCAATTCGAAGGAGAGCCGGGCTCGTGGTCTAGGGGTTATGACGTCGCCTTGACATGGCGAAGATCGCAGGTTCAATTCCTGCCGAGCCCACCAATAGAATCCATTCTATTAATTATATTATTCAAAATCGTAGGATACTCTCAATCTTCCCTTACCCTTGTTCTTCTTGCCGATGTACCTAACCCTAGGGATTTGTGAGGTGTTAGACACGTGAGTACCTGCACAGGGGCATAGATCAACCCCTTCTACTTCCACGACTCGCAGATGTGTGATAGAAGATGGGATTCTATGCATAAATTTAGTGTGCCTCATTTTCTCGTGCCCCAATATCTTCTCTCTCTCCCATTCATGTATGTTCACTGGGGTATTGGAAGAAAGTACAGAATTCACATACTCAATTAGCTCTTCAGGATTGAATAAATCCTTGTCCTCGAACAGCAAGTCCACTCTAGATTGTTCAGCACCGATTTGGTTTCCTACAGTCTCGCAGCCCCACAAGTCTTCGGCCAAAGCAGAGAAAATGTGTTGTGCGGTATGCATCATCGTGTGACCATTCCTCCTAATTACGTCAATTTCGCATGAAACTTCCTGTCCTGAACTAAACATCTCAATTTGATCTACTGGATGCAGAATCATTTCCCCGGGTAGAACCTCATTCAATGTAGCAGAACTACCGTCATCCAGTCTTATGAGCCCAGTATCTCCTGGCTGTCCGCCCCCTCTTGGATAACAATGTGTTTCTTCCAATAGGAGTGAGTCGTCTTTAGTTGCAACTACTCTTGTTGTAAACGGGGGAGGATCAGTGCCGGGATGCTGTTGCATGTGCAATTTTTCTTGAATAATATCACCCGAAGATACTGGTTATGCCACCATCAAGGATAGCCATGGATAAATTCTCACATTCCTTGGTAAGTGACCTGTCGCCGTCAAGTCTGCCAACATGTTCCCTAACCCAGTCTGCAATTTTGGCCACACCTGCGCCTGGGGACTCTGCAATGCCATCTAGAGCCTCTGTGGAGCAAACTAACTCATTTGCCAGAACCTGTGCTAGCAGAATTGATGATTGCAGAGCCCTGTGTGTTCCAGTAGCGCCCATGGAAACGTGATCTTCCTTTCCCATACTGACAGGTACATTGCTTGTCGATGCAGGGTTGGCCAGCAAATGAAGCTCGGCTATCACTGCAGCCGCAACATACTGTACGATCATTAGGCCGCTCTCTAAACCCTCATTTTTGGCTAGGAATGCCTCCTGCCCACTCCAATTTGGGTCCATTAACTGGTTTATCCTACGTTCGGAGATGCTTGCTAATTCATGGCAAGCTATAGCAATTGAATCGCTGGCTAATGATAGGTTCTGACCATGGAAGTTACCCCCGCTGATGATCTCTGCACTACCATCTTCATCTACGAATACCAATGGATTATCAGTGGCACTGTTGATCTCGACCTCCAGTATCCTTCGAACCTCCCGGAGCATTTCGATTACGGGGCCATGGACCTGTGGGGAGCATCGGAAGCAGTAAGCATCCTGAACCCGGTCACAATCTGCATGAGACAACATGATTTCTGAGTTCGATAAAAGTTCGGAGATTCGTGCTGCTGAGATTGACTGGCCGAACTGTGGCCTCGAGTCATGGATTCTCTTATCGAATGGTTTGTGAGATCCCCTAATTGCCTCTAATGAGCAAGCTATTGATGCATCCGCTGCAAATGAAAGGGTTTCCATGTTGAGTACTGTGCACGTCAAGTATGCGCACATCTGACTAGTTCCATTAATCAGGGAAAGGCCCTCTTTGGCCTGTAATCTGATTGGCTTCAGGCCTTCTTCCGACAATGCAACCGAGGCTTCCGTGAGTTGCCACTCACCACTCACGAATCGTTGGCATTCGCCCTCTCCCATCATCCCCAGTGTCATATGGGACAGTGGGGCAAGATCCCCTGATGCCCCCAATGATCCTATGCGTGGTACTATTGGAGCGATTCGCGAATTGACCATTGAAAGAATTAGTTCGACAACCTCGGGCCTTGCGCCGGATACTCCCCTTGCGAGCGAATTAGCCCTGATAATCATCATAAGTAGTACAATCTCAGGATCCATCCTTTCTCCAATTCCACATGCATGGCTTCTCACTAGGTTAGCCTGAAGAGCCTCGAGTTCGTCTTTCTCGATACTCACGGATGATAATGCTCCGAATCCAGTATTGATGCCATAAACTACCTCGTTAGAATCTACTACATTTTCCACTACATCACGTGAATGTTGCATCTTTTCCCTGGATGGGACGGGTAGAAAGGCAGTTGCAGAGCCCCTTGCAATGGCTAAGGCTGACTCAAGCGTCAGAGAATTCCCATCAATAGCTATCTCTGCCATTGGACTGGCGAGACTAGTAGGCCAAATAGAGTCATCGAGTGTCATCAAAGATGTCTTCCAAAAGGTTTTCATCGACTATTTCAGGAACTGTAACCACTAGACTACTATCTGAATCCATAGCCCTATTGATGGCGGATATGGCCCCGCTATTTCTTGCCCAAGACCTGCGAGCAATTCCATTATTGACATCCCATGAGATCATTGAGTCGATATTCTCCTGGGCCTTATCAGAACCGTCAATTACCAGCCCAAAACCACCATTGACGACTTCCCCCCACCCTACTCCGCCTCCATTGTGAAGGCTGATCCATGTTGCACCTCTGAATGAGTCTCCAACGAAGTTATGTACGGCCATGTCAGCAGTGAACATTGAGCCATCGTAAATGTTCGCAGTCTCCCTGAAAGGGCTATCAGTGCCACCCACATCATGATGATCTCTCCCCAAAACTATCGGTGCAGATACCAAACCGCTTGAAATGGCCTTGTTGAATTCGCTAGCAATGGTCCTTCTTCCCACTTCATCTGCGTACAAAATCCGAGCCTTGCTACCAACTATGAGCTCGTGATTTTCAGCCGCGGAAATCCATTTTATATTAGCCAAATACTGTGTTTTGATATCATCGGAGCATTCTGCAGAGAGCTTCTCTAGAGCTTGCCTAGCAATCTTATCTGTTGTTTTCAGATCTTCATTAGTTCCTGAAGTGCAAACCCAACGGAATGGCCCGAAACCATAGTCGAAGCACATTGGCCCCATGATGTCCTCCACATAGGATGGATATCTGAATGATCCATCGGAAGAAAAGACATCGGCTCCGGCACGGCTGGACTCGAGAAGGAATGCGTTTCCATAGTCCCAAAAACGTGTTCCCCTTTCGGTTAGGGAGTTAATCGAATTTACGTGCCTCCTGAGGGAAATCTGGACTGAATTCTTGAATTCGTCTGGGTTTTTCTCTAACAAAGACAAACCCTCCTCGAATGACATACCAGATGGCATGTAACCACCTAACCATGGATTATGTAGGCTGGTTTGATCACTAGCCAGATCGGGCGTGATTCCCCTGTCAACGAGATGCTCGAGCAAATCTACTATGTTGCCCAGATATCCGAGTGAGACGGCTTCCTTTTTCGAAATGGCCCTCTCAGCACGAGTGCATAGTTCGTCCAAGTCTTCGTAAAGCTCCGATAGCCATCCCTGAGAGTGTCTTTTGTGTGCTGGAACCGGATCAATCTCTGCGATTAAGCAGACTGCTCCGGCGATTACTGCTGCCTTGGCTTGGGCTCCAGACATCCCCCCTAGGCCAGACGTGACATACAGGACTCCGCCGAGGCCCTGTTCAGACGTTCTGCCGAGGTATTTACGTGCTGCATTCAGTATGGTGATTGTGGTTCCGTGTACTATTCCTTGGGGCCCTATGTACATGTATGAGCCTGCAGTCATCTGACCATACTGGGAAACCCCCAAGGCACTCATTCTCTCGTAGTCTTTCTGAGACGAGTAATTTGGTATAACCATACCATTTGTTACTACTACCATTGGAGATTCTTTGCTCGAAGGGAACAAACCCAGGGGATGTCCAGAATACATCACTAATGTCTGATCGTCACTCATTTTGCTAAGGTAGTCCATAGTAATCAGGTACTGAGCCCAATTCTGGAAAACCCCCCCGTTACCACCATATGTGATTAATTCATGCGGGTACTGGGCTACATTGGGGTCAAGATTATTCTGTATCATTAGCATAATTGAGGCCGCTTTGTTACTATTGCATCGATATTCGGATATCGGTCTTGCGTACATCTCGTAATCTGGCCTGAATCTATGCATGTATATGTGGCCGAGTCTGTCTAGTTCGTCAAGAAACTCAGTGGCCAGCGCATGATGCCATTCTTTGGGAAAATATCGCAGAGAGTTCTCGATTGCTAATCGACGGTCGTTTTCGTCCAGTACTTGGGGTCTTTTTGGGGCGTGTGGAACGGAATTATCGACTTCTCTGATTGGTGGAAGTTCGTTCGGAATTCCTCCTAGGGAATAATCTGCGGCATCCATCACCAACCCAGCCTCTCGTTCACCTTCAGGGATATTGCCTCTGCAGATTCAGTTGATTCGTATACGACTTTGTCTATTTGAGATGAGAGTCTGTCTACGTCATCTCCTTCGATAAATTCCAGGTTAATTCTTACATTCATAGCAGCTATTTTTACAGCTGAAATGGAAAGTTCTGAGGCTGATGCTAGATCGGTTAGAGCGTTTGCGTTACATGAGACGCATAGACGCTCGAGACTACTCAGAAGTTCCATTGCACAGGACGCTGTGGCGAGTGGAGCTTCGGCGGCCCCCATGGTAGCATCACGAATTGACTTCTTTCTCACTGCCTTCTGCTCGTCGGAATCTCTAGGTAGGCGATAGGAGGACATTACTGATTCGAATGCCTCAGCATCAATCTCAGCGAGGCGCATTGCTTCTGCAAGGCCAACTTGGGATTCGGAAATCACAGATTTTGCCGCTTCATGGCCTTCTGACCACTTTTCCCTTCCATCTGTTAGTCTGGCTACCATCATAGCAAGTGAATGGGCATGGGCAAGTGCTAGAGCGGCGACAGAGCCGCCCCCAGGGGTGGGGTCAGACGATCCAATAGAGCGGAGGACCTCATTGTAGCCATCGTTCAATTCTCATCCCTCCCATCGATTGCCCATTCGATAATGCTCGATTGGGGGTCGAAGTCCCCCAACCTGTCTAGCATCAATCCTGAAATTGCCTTATCGACAAGTGACTTTTCATCTATCTGACTATCGCCATTATTGTAATAATTGCCCGCAGATTTCATGGCATTCAATGGGACTAGCCCGACCAATTCTCCCGCAGTGACGTTTAGGCCGATTTTTTTCGCCTCGATTCGTATGGCTTCTGTTACTTCGTGGAGGCCGGTAACATCGTAATCAAGGAGGTTCATCGATACCTGGGCCGTAGCTGGGTCGTACATCCAACCTGCTGCTTGCAATGACTGAAACATTCCCGGTTTTCTGATGGGTTTGCCATCTTCTCCTACAACCTTCTCACCATTTTCGTCCTTCACTATGGAGCCACTAGTCCTAATTTTAGCTGCGATGGAGTTGGCCTTTGACTTGTCATCAGTGTCAAGATTTACGTTATAGGCGATCAGTATGGGTCTGGCACCAGTAGCAGTCACACCCATCCTCGGCTTGAATTCAGCAGGCCCGTAATCCGGTTTCCACTCGGGAGAAGTGACCTTTTCTTCCATGCCCTCATACTGCCCCCTCCTAATGTCGGGAAGCCTGTTTCTCTGTTGGTTTCTTGCAGCTTCAGCATAGAGGTAAATTGGCAGATCAAGCTCTTCTGAAACTGCTTGAGCGTATCTCTCGGAAAGTGTGACGCAATCATCCATGGATATCCCCTTGATAGGTATGAATGGGACTACGTCCACTGCACCCATTCTCGCGTGCTCTCCGGAGTGTTCCCTCATATCAATGAGCTCTGTTGCAATCCTAGTACATTCGATTACTGTGCTCAGTACCTCTTCTGGCCCCCCCACCATAGTCACGACTGTTCTGTTGAAGTCGTGACCCATGTCGATATCTAGCAGTGAGACTCCTTTTGCATCCCTAATAGGCCTGGTAATTTCCTCAATTAGTTGCTTGTCCCTTCCTTCGCTAAAATTTGGTACGCACTCAACTAGGGTCCCCTGCATGGACATTGGAAGCGACTGCTCGTCAAGATATTTTGCTTATCCGTAGATTCCCTCGGAATTGGTTTCGTTGGAGCCCTTCCTGTTATCCTCAACCTTCTTTATCGCACCTATGAAGTCGGACTTCTTTACTGACTTACGACCGCTAGATATTGCTGATATTCCCGCCTCTACGACTGCGGATTTGATTTCAGCACCGCTAAATCCTTCGGACATTGAGGCCAATGATCTGCTATCCAAACCCTTGGCCATTGGCATTGACCTGGTATGCACGGAGAATATGGCTTCCCTAGCATCCATATCTGGGATGGGGATGTCAATAATCCTGTCAAACCTACCTGGACGTAGAAGGGCGGCATCGAGCAATTCTGGACGATTTGTTGCGGCGATAACCTTGACATTGTCCAAGCTCTCGAATCCATCCAACTCGGAAAGAAGTTGCATCAGCGTCCTCTGAACCTCACGATCGCCGGAAGTAGCGACATCGAGCCTCTTGGAACCAATTGAGTCGATTTCATCGATGAAGATTATTGAAGGGGCCTTCTCCCTGGCCATTTCGAACAGTTCCCTTACCATTCTGCCGCCCTCTCCAATATACTTCTGAGCCAGTTCCGCGCCCACTAGTCCTAGGAATGATGCATTGGTGGAGTTTGCCACGGCCTTAGCCAGCATTGTCTTTCCAGTGCCAGGAGGACCGGTCAGAAGAACTCCTTTGGGCGGGTCGATTCCGAAATCGGAGAATGCCTGTGGATTCTCGAAGGGTAATTCGATAGCCTCCTTGAGTTCCTTGATTTGCTTCTCAAGTCCTCCTATCGAGGAGTAGTCCACGTCCGGAGAGTCAATGATCTCTGCATTGCTAACTAACGGATCCCAAGAGTCGGAAAGAATCTCTACTACGGATAGAGTATCCTGGTTTAGAGCCACCCTGGTGCCTGGTTTGATTTTTGTACTATCCAAACGGCGATTGATTGACACTAGGAATACTGTGCCGTTGGAACTCCTGACAACCGCTTGTTCGTTAACCATGTCCTGGATGTAGCCGATGATTAACGGCGGGGTTCGAATGTTGCTTAGCTCCTCCTCAAGCCTATTCGAGCGCTTCTTAAGTTGTGTTAGCTCATTCTCCAAGAATAGCTTCTCTGTCAATAGCTGCTGAGCCTTGTCAGAGAGCTCACGGTAGTCCTTGGAAAGACGGTCTAGAGCGCCTTTGTGAGAGTCTGTATTTTCCAGGGGGTCGTTACCACTGGGTTTCTCATCGGCCTCGGATGCCATGTTGTGCACAGTAAACCGATACTTATGACCCCTGCGAAGGACTATGATGCTCAATCGTATCGGCAATGCATGGGTGCGTGCGAACTCTGTGGAGCCGAGGGAGTTAGCACAAAGAGGGCGAAGATTGCGAAACCCGTAGGCCATAATTCGATACTCGAGTGTTGCAGTAGGTGCATCGAATCCATGGGACTTATTGTCGAAGCGGTGAGGACTCCGACATACATACCCCCTACTGAGACTCAAAGCTCCGTCTCTGGGAAAGGAATCTCTGGAGTGGATATCATGACTAAGGATGAGGTGGAGCTAGCAAATGACTTCCATTCGCGAATTAGGAATGCTAGGAAGCATAGGGGTCTGTCCCAGGAAGAACTTGCCAAACAGATGAATGAGAAGATTGCCGTCATTCAGAAGACAGAGAACGGAATCAGGCCGACTGACTCCCTCCTGAACAAGTTCGCGAAGGCGCTAGACATCAAGCTATTCGTGGAGTCCGTTTCACATGCCCATACAATGGTAGCTTCCGATAACGATAGGCAGATGACCATCTCGGATGCGAAAAATTCACCCGAGTCCGAACCCAAGAAGCAGAAGAGTCAGAAGAAGAAAGGGAGGAGGATAGGCGTCTCCCGCTCCGGTGCAAGATCGAGGAGATAGGTTCGTGGAAGAGGTCCCCCTCCATGTGATTCATCTCGATCAGGATGATCCACGGAAGTGCACTGCTAGGAAGATGCATGCCAGTGGCCTTGTAGAGTTGCACGAATCCGTATCAGGAGCACCCAAGAGAGGGTATATCCTAGATCCCAAATCAACAACTATACTCGGTCCTGAGGATCGAAATCTAATTTCCTTGGGTGCTGCATTGGTGGTACTGGACTGCTCGTGGAAGAGAATCGACGAATCGCTGGAGGAAATCGCTGGAAGGACTATGCTCGAATGCAGGATATTGCCAGCATTACTGGCTGCAAACCCGGTTTCCTGGGGGAGGGTCGGCAGGTTGTCCTCAGTAGAGGCTGTTGCTGCTTCCCTGGCTATATTAGGGCATCACGATCAAGCCTCTAGGGTTCTAGAACCATTCCAGTTCGGACAGCAGTTCCTAGACCTGAACAGGGAACCACTAGAGGCATACTCTACTGCTGAATCAAGAGGAGAGATTGCTACAATGCAATCAGAATTCTTTGACATTGAATAGAGTGAGATTCCTCTAGGCAGAGTTTCGTGTACAGGCTAGGGAGTTTCCCCCCCTAGCCTGCTTTCGTATTAGAGAGTGGATTTTCTCAGTCTCAAATAGCCTTGTCGATCTCGGTGCCTACCCTTGCACCGATACCAACAAGCAGGCCGTCGACGATGAACGTGGGAAGCACGTCCGCAAGATCACCAAAGGTCATTCCTGCTATCACTGCGCCCATCTCGTTTGCACCAGATGTGCTGTATGCAGCGTCGGTTAGTGTAGTCAAACCGTCGTGCTCCATGCCCATTGCAGCCCCAAGGGCCATCACAGCAAAGGCACTTATCCAGACTGAGTCAGCCTTGGTGTGCACCTGCCAGAATATGGCACCAGCGGCAATTGCCGTTAGGGCTGGCCACATCTCGGGCATTGCCCATGCGTCAGCTGTCCAAGGCGTGTCTATTCCGCCAAACTCGGTTGCTAGGGCTATGGCCAGGATTGACCCGACCATCTGTCCTACCATCCTCATCCCATTTGCCATATGGGCGTCCATGTCTCCCATATCTCCCGTCAGCATGTGACACCAGGTCACTACTGGCAAGATGTGGGCTCCGGCGAACGCCATCCAGGCGGCTGCCAGAATAACAGCGCCCTCGAGCCCCATGGTTCCGCCAAGAACCAACCAGGACACCACAAAGGCACCGCCTACTTCTGCTTTCATTGCATTCATATCTACATTCATTTTTTTCATCTCCTCGTATACACGAGTGACTTCGTCTCGTTTCTCTGGACTATATAATAGAGAAGGTGCAGAACATGCGAAAAACGGCTAAAAACGCACTTTTTACAAAAAGCCGGTGTTACTATTTACACCTAGTATAATTCACTAAAATGAGTGTAAATTGCCACACTTATTTGACATCATCCGTGTATTCTGTCACTCTGATTCCAAGCTTACCTGTCCTAGCCTTCCTGGTCATGACCTTGTCCATCTTCCTGTGGAATTCCGCTTCGAGATCCACGTTCATTGCCAGAGAGTGCCCGAGTATCAGAATCAGAAGGTCGGCTAGCTCTTCGGCCGCCTCCTCATCTGGCTTGCCCTTCGTAATGGCTGCTGAGAGTTCGCCAAGCTCCTCCACAGTCAGGGCGATCCGGAATCCCATGTCGTGACCATGGTTATCGTCGTCTGCGAACTTATGCTTGTGGTGAAACTTAGCGACTCTGGCCATCATTGTAGGCCATGACCCATCTGGCCCCTCGCCGTGCTCCACTTGCAACCAATCATCTATACTCAGCCTTCCCACCATGGCAATACACATGGGAGGGGCTCCATCAAGGTAGTTACACTAGTTTATTTCTTCAAGGAGGGCAATAATGCACGAGGAAACCAAATTCCTCATCTGAGATGCCATCTCGTCGACTGCTTCGTGATTGATCTCTGCATTTGGCTCGCCTGGAGTCCTTCCTGCCGCCCAGTTCGAAGAGCATGGCAATGAGACATGGTCGACACCCGTCTCTGAAACTAGCCTCTGCTCTGGGCCAAGGGTCATTCCCACGACATGGGCTCCTAGCCTCTCTAGTGCATCGATCTCGGATGGGCTCTCGAACTGCGGCCCTACGCATTGAGCCACTACCAAACCGGTTGGGGAATTACCCTGCCTCTGTGTGAGAACTGCCTCGCAGACGGAGGAGTATCTCTGGTCGAATGGACGGGTTCGGTCTGCGTGAGTCGCATCGTCATCGTGAAATGTCCATGGCTTGATCGATAGATCGAGTATCCCCTCGGCGATTCCAACTGTGCCAGGTGGCATCGACTCTACCATCGATCCAACAGAGTTCACGCTAACAATAAGATCGGGCGAGCAACTAGTGGCTGCATGCACATTGGCACGGTGGTCTATTTCGTGAGGAGGGGTTCTTTTTCCTTCATTCGAGTGATGCCTGTCTATCACGAATACTTTCCCCAGCTCGTGATTCACCACAGAAATGGGGACCATTCCCCATTTCGAATCTGCAAGTACTTGGTTGGAAGTAGATGCTGTTGACTCTAGAGTGGTCGAGAATGCACTCATCCCAGTTCCACAAATCACCGCAATGCGGGGCATCTCCTCACTCCGAGAGCCTGGATATTAGGTCGGCCTTCTTCCCTGAAACTGGCTTGCCTGCTTCCTTCAGTAGTTCCTTCAGCTGTGCAACTGTCATCGAATCGTAGTCTACATCATCTGAATTCCCATCCTCATGATCGTCATCGTCGGGTTCGTCGGCCTGTTCTTCGACGGAGACGGCCTCATCTGAAGAGTCGTCGGAAATTCCCTCTTCATCGGGAGTCGCCTCTTCCTGCTCCCTTGCAGACTTCTCGTCGGCCTTAATCTCCTCCAGAGTTGGCCCATCATCTACCACGACGCCGTCCTGGATTAGCTGACTGCGTCTGAAGAAGACTGCCCTGACTGGTTGAATCTTGGAGATTGCCTTGGAGACGGTCTCCTCCAAGGAGCCGTCCATTAGTGCCTTCTGGACGTTGATCCATGTTGATTGAGCACAGAACTTGACAACCTCGTTCCTGGTGACGCTGCGAGACTCATGCTTCTGGCTGGCCTTGACGCTTGACCTTGTTACTATGAAAGGCTTGATCCTGACGAAGAAGCCGTCTTCTGTTACGACATCTATGGTATCGTCTATCTTCCCCCTGTCTCTCCTAATCTGCCTCCTAACGAAGTCCTTCATGACATCGTGGCCAACGAACTCGGTGATTGCGTCGTTTCCGACGACCTCCTTGATTCGGAACTTTATCTTGACGTGCAGCTTAGTGAAGTCTCCGTCCAACTCATTCTGCATGATCTCGAATGGCCTTCCAACCAGCATCTCTTCTTCCTCGGCGATGGTCTCCCCTATCACCTTGAAAGACCATGGATCCGAGGCTGCGCTGATGGAGTACCACCTCTTGGCCTTCCACTTGTCCTTCTGCCTACGAGCTGCTGCTCTCGCTGATGCTCCTTTGGCCATTGAAACGTCTCCATATTGCGGGGGCTACCCCGTTTGCGAGCCGTCCGAC